>Ga0187769_10000443_pt1 | contig 22724 bp, 22 predicted proteins | sample 0116_SJ02_MP02_1_FD_133140 | JGI IMG/M metagenome (GOLD analysis project Ga0187769, IMG submission 133140) | Tropical peat soil microbial communities from peatlands in Department of Meta, Colombia - 0116_SJ02_MP02_10_MG | ecosystem: Environmental > Terrestrial > Soil > Wetlands > Peat | place... | reverse complement strand
TGAAGAAGTGGCGGAAGCAGCGGGGGCAGACGCTGGTGTTCTTGACCGTCTTTTTGGTTGTCTTCCTGCTCTTCATCGGCCTTGCCGTTGATTTTGGTCTTACCTTCCTCACCCGGGCGAGGCTCACCAAGGCGGTGGATGCCGCGTGCCTCAATGCCGCCCGCAATTACACTTCGACGGACTCGGGGGCGCTGGCGCAAGCGGTCGCGACCAGCGCATTCTCTTACAACTATGGCTCATATAGCCGTGACACCACCCCTCCCGCGGTGACGGTGACTGCCACTCAGGATCCCAACAACGCTGCCAACATGCTCTTGAACTGCAGCTGCACGGCCACCAGCAAGACTTTCTTCATGCGCGTCCTGCCCAGTTGGTCCACCGTAAGCGTAACCGACAGTGCCGTGTCAAAGCGTGCCACGCTCGTCATGACGCTGGTCGTGGACCGATCGGGCTCCATGAGTGGCGATGGCGGATGGAGCGCGCTTAAGAACGCCGTACCCAAGTTCTTAGCGTACTTTGACAATGTTAATGATTACGTCGGATTGGTAAGTTTCGCATCCTATTCCACCGTCGATGTACCGATAACCACGACTCCCGGTAACTTCCAAACTCCAATCCAGACCGCACTCAATAGTTTGACCGTCAACGGCTACACCTTTTCGCAAGGCGGGCTATCGAATGCAATAACGGAGAACAACATCCCGCATCCCGCAGGGAACGTCTTCAAAGTCATTGTGTTTCTCACCGATGGCTATGCCAATATCATCAACGACAATCTGAGTTGTCCGGGATACGCCAATGTCAACTATGGCGGCTGCGATCCCAGCCAGGGGAGTGGGTGCAATACCGTCACCTTCTTAAACCCTGCAAACGGCAATACCCTCTGCTCTGTCTCCAACAACGGCCACCCCTCCTGCTGTGCCGCCACACAGTTTTACTCATACTCCGCGGGAGGCTTGGTCAACTTCACCGCCACGAACACCTATAACGATTCCGTGTACCGGGCACTGCAACTGGCCACCAACCTGCGCACTGACGCTAACCCGACCACGATTTATTCGATTGGCGTGGGTAACAGTGTCAACACCACTTTTCTGCAGGAGATGGCGAATGACCCAGCCAGCCCCACCTTCGATTCCACCCAGCCGATAGGAGCGGCGATTTTTGTCCCCAGTTGCACAAGCAATAATGCGACGTGCAATGCCGACGTATTGCAGGCCTATCAGAACATCGCCGCAAACATTCTCCTGCGGCTCACCCAATGAGCAGCCCGTCGAGCCCTGAATCCTGGATTTGAATTGGCAGGTGTGGGCCGGCAATACGGTCAGGGCCCTCAGTGCGTCATGTCGGTTTCCGTGCCGCGCTTCTCGGCGTTAATCCGCGACAGCGACTTTCTCGCTTTGGTTCCAGTCGCTTCCTCTGCGTCTCCATGCTTCCCGACTGGAAGTTGCCGGGCGGACTCCAGACGGTCCTGCAGCAGCGCCACCTGCTGAGCCAGCGCCCGGGTGCGCTCGTTCAGCTTCGAGACCCAGGTAAACAGCTCGATAGTGAGCAGCGACCGCCCGAAGATGACCAGCAAGAACAGCGCGGACGGGGGGTAGGGAATCCCCATGGCTGCGCGATCTTAAAGATGTAGCGGAAGCCGACCGAGGCGGCCAGCAGCAGCAGGATGGAGATGGCCGTCCACCGGATGGCAAAACGCTCGGTGATTCTACGCCGCAGAACCAGCGTCATCACCGCCAAGAAGATAACCGCCGTAATGAGAAAAACGACGCTCTGTCCGTGTTGCTGCATGGACGGCTTTAGGGTTTCTTACAGAGCACCTGATACTGTCCGCCCAGGGGAAGACGAAATAGATATTTCTCGACTGGACGCAGAAATCTAAGTAGATGTGGGAAAAAGAAGCAATAGGTCGTGCTCAGCACTTGGAAGCCCGCCTTGCTCAGCAGTGAGCGCGCAGCATGGGGACCAATGGGTTGCGCGTCCCGATCGAACTCGCAACCGGCCATGACGTAACGTGTTCCAGGGTTCCAGGGATTGTTTTCCCAAAACGCAAACAGCCCGGAAGGACGCAGAGCCGCATGTACATAGCGCAGCCACTCGTCGCGTTCCGAGGGCGCTATATGGTGAAAAACTCCGTTGCAGTATGCCAAGTCGATATTGTCTTCCGGTGTGAAGTCCGCGCAGCACAGGAATTCCAATCCCAAGCCGGCATGAACCCTTCTCGCCACTCCGATCGACTGGCTGGAAACGTCCACGCCAATCACGCGAGTGACTCCTTCGATTCTGCTCAGACGGATTAACGAGGTGCCGGTTCCGCAGCCGAAGTCCAGTACACGGTGGGGGGTGAAACCCAATTCGTGTAAGCAACGCTGAAGGATCGCAATCCTGCCGTCGACAAAGTACTCCTTGTTTTCACCTACCCTGGATAAGCTGTGATTGAGCACTTCGTCGTAGCGTTCGCTGAAACCGTCGAATTCCGAGCAGGCGCTCATCGCTTGGCCAATCCCAGCAGACTGAGAAAGAAACTCGACAGGGTGATTTGCAGGCCCAAGGTCAGCGACAACAACGACGGCATAACCAGGCGCGTGAAGCGGACCGGATCGAGTGGACCGAAGTGGGTGAGAGCCCATTGCCCGATGGCGAACGCCGCTCCGCCTAATCCCAGAAGGAAAAGGAGACCGCCCACGATCAGCCCCGTTTCCAGAGTCACGTATCGGACAAGCTTGTCCAGGCGGTGGTCCCGCGGCAACAGACCCTGAGTAACGCCGAATATCTTTGCGAAAACGGCGAAGTCGATGGCTTGAAATCCGACCAGCACCATCATCGCCGCGAACATTAAGGTGTGTATGTCGAACACCACTCCATGGACACTGCGCGGCCCGGCGAGCAGCAAGAGGGTGGCCAGCAAACCCACACCCATGGTAATTACGCCAGGGTACAAGAACAGCCAGCGCGGGCTGTACCACAGCAGAAACCGCAAGTGCCGCCAGCCATCGCGCCACGAACGGAGGTGTGGAGCGTGGCTGCGCCCGTCCGGACGAAGCGTCGTCGGCACTTCGGCAATGCGCATCTTCAGCAGGGTCGCCCGGACCACCATTTCACTGGCGAACTCCATACCCTCGCTATGGAGTTCCATGCTCGCGAATGCCTCTCTACTGAAGGCACGCAGTCCGCAATGAAAGTCGCCGACCGGGCTGCCGAATAGGAGCCGGCCGATCCCCGTGAGCACCGGATTGCCCAGGTAACGATGCAGCGGCGGCATCGCTCCAGCTGCAATGCCACCACGAAACCTGTTGCCCATCACCAGGTCGTTTCCGTTGCGCAATTTGTCAAGAAAACGTGGCAGGTCGCCGAAGTTGTAGCTGTCGTCGGCGTCGCCCATGACGATGTACCGCCCGTGCGCCGCCTGGATGCCTCCCCGCAGAGCGCTTCCGTAGCCCCGCTCCGCCACCGGGACAACGCGCGCCCCAGCCTCCTCCGCGATAGCCTGGGAACCATCAGTGCTGCCATTGTCGGCGACAATGACCTCGCCCTCGACTCCACTATCCTCCAGCGCAGCCAATGCCTTCTCGATGCAGGTGCGCAGCGTTTCAGCCTCGTTCAGGCAAGGCATAACGATAGACACATCGAGCCTTTCCGTTGCGCCCATCTGCGGCCGGGTTGCCATCACAGCAGAGGCCATGTTCTTCCTTCTTCCTTACAATCTTGGCTGACTGGCGGCAGACGCCACTGCTACGGTTCTTCCGGTCTACGCAGCAAACTCATCAAGATCGCCAGCGGAACCTTCAGCATATAAAGCAAAGACTTCACGGGCCCGATACTGGACTCTCCGGCAACCCGCTCCGCCATTCGCACCGGCACCTCCGCAATACGAAGACCGGCACGATACGCTTGCACGATGGCCTCGACTTCGGGAAAATCTTCCGCATAGCGCCCGGCCAGAACCCGGATGGCGCGGCGATTCATCACTCGGAAACCCGAGGTCGGATCGGTTATAGGGAACTTACAAATGCACGAGAGAAACCAGGCAAAGAAGCGTATCCCCGCACGCCGGACGGCAGTAGACTTGAAACCCCCGTCAATGCGGAAGCGCGAGCCCACTACCAGGTCGCTTGCTGATTTCCGCGCCATCCGCAACAACTTCTCCAACTCCGCAGGTGGATGCTGGCCGTCGCCGTCCACCTGTACCGCGTAGTCATAGTTTTCGTCGAAGGCGATCCTCAGGCCGGTCTGCACCGCCCCGCCGATGCCGAGATTGCAGGGTAGCGAGATCACCCGGGCTAGGCCGGCTGCCGAGTCCCTGGTGCCATCGGTGGAACCGTCGTCGATCACCACCACATCGCACTGCGGATAGCGTTCGCGCAGTTCCCGCAGGAGCGCCGGCAGCGCACCCGATTCGTTATGGGCAGGAACCACGACCAGAATGCGGTCCTCTGCCGGGCGCGGATCGACAACCTCGAGCCGTGCTCTGGCGGGCACTGATGCCGCACTCGTTGCACCTTGCATAACTACCCTCAGCTTTGACGGTAGGGGGCTGAGAGCTGCCTGGAGGGACCTTTCTTGTTTTCCCCCAACCGTTAGCGCTTACTTGGTGCAATTCCGCTGCAAATCACGACCGTCGTTTACGTCATTTGTTTTGTTGGGATTACCGGCAGATATGGCGTCGCTGGCAGCCTCGGATGTGTCCCGGTTTTGCGACAGCTGTCTTAGGTTCAAAACTCAGCCAAAGGGGGGGCCTATGGGACGCCGAGCAATGAGCAGTTCACCCCAAAGGCGCAGATTTGATGCGGGAAACACCAGCCGTGGTAGTCGTACCGCTCAGCACGTCGGTCGTTAGAATTGGCAGATTTTTTCGGCTGACTCCTGCCGCCTCCACCACCTGCGGCTGGGCCGAGATCGCGGCGGCGGAGATGCCCGCGGGCGGGGAAGCCATATCCGGGGATGAAATTGCCTTCCACAGCCGCCACCCGTCGGAAGGACGGAGAGGAATCAGGTTGCCGATGGCTAATATCAGGTTAGCATTCGCGACGGTGCGGGGCACGCCTTCACCCGCGGAACGGAACATCAGAAAGAGCAGCAGGTTGACCAGCGCGCCGGCGGCTGCGGACTGTGCTTCCACCCACCATCGTCCGGAAGACTCGCGAACCGTGTAGCCGCCGAAGGCGGCCAGTCCAATCTTCTTCACCTTCACCCGGTAGACCGATGCGATAAGAACATGGCCAAATTCGTGCAGCAAAAGGGAGAAGGCAACCAACGCTGAGGCCAAGATGCCACGTAAGCCGCCCAGCCGGATGGTGTAGCAGAGGCTCAACGCCACCAACGGAACCAGCAGAGACGGTTTTACCTCAAGGTAGCTGAGCGCTCTGTTGAGCCAACTCATATTGCCACCCATCTCGTGGCTGCAGGGTGTGGCAACCACTTCAATTCAAACCACCGACGACGCACACCTGTAAGGTCGCGCCGTAGCTGCTCTACGTCCTTTCCGGACGTTTGTGGGAACCTTGGGGCCGACCTTGGGGGTAGGGGCCGCCTTGGGCTGGGCCGTTCTGACCAGGGCCTAATGGCCGAAACTTACGTACTGCAGTAGGTGTCCAGTATCTACTTCTGGAAAAAGGCTGTCAAGCGAAGTGTTCCAGCGGATTCTTCACCCTGTTGCCGGGTGGAGAATCTCAGATTCCTCGACCCGCTGAGAACCCTCAGAATTGACTGACGTCGGCGAGGAAGGTCCCGCTTAAGAGAATTTCTCGGTCTGAAATGCGGCTCCCTCCTCATTTTGGTCCCTCGATTTGAAATGCTTGTACGCGTTGGTTCTGGGCATCCACCAAGCACAGGCAATAACCCGCCGCCCCGAGCTCGACGAACTTGTTGCATGCTTGTGCGGGGGTGGACATATGGCCATACCCATGATATTCCGAGCTTGTCGATATGGTGACTCGCGGAAGAATCCTGCTTACGGTAGAGAGGTACAAGAAGGAGAGGCTTCCCTCGGCAGGGCCGCAGAATTTGCCGGGCTCCCTCTGGGACAGATGATGATGGTGCTCACTGAGTTCAGAGTGGAGAGCAGGCTGGAGAAGGAGGACTATTTGCGAGGGTACCGTCGCGAGATGATTCGGATAATTGCCCGACCAAGCGGTATTGGCCGTCAGTCGTTCCTGAGCTACACTGCCTTGAGTATGCACAAGATTTTTCTCCTTGTCGTCTGTCTGGCGCTGTTCGCTGGCGCTTCACTTGCCCAAACCACCGTGCCCGCTTCGGCGAATCCGCCGGATGCGGCGCTCCTGATCGGAACCTGGGACGGACGCACTCCGGACGGAATGGGTGCGACCATCTCGTTTCACGACGATAGCAGCATGACGTTTTCGCCCAGCGTGATGATCGATTTCATTACCAAGCCCCAAGGGGACGAGTTGGTAGCGACGGTGGCCTCTCCAGGTGCACCACCACAATCAGTGCGGATTCGCGCCGAGGGCGACCGCCTGACCTACAAGGCCAGCAATGCGCCGCCGGAGTATTGGGCGCGATTAGGCAAAGCCGTTGCCGGGCAGCCGCCCTATGCCGGTAAATGGGCCATCGATCAATCCGTGCCGCCAGCGGTGGACAAGAAAAAGAAAAGCAAGAAGGCCGATTACACGATTTCCGAGATGGCGGAAGCTCGCAACAGCATGCGCATGGTGATCACACCAGAGGGGAAGGCGCGTCTGCGCATACCGATGCGCATCGACTTCGGCGCCTATAACGTGCAGGGCAACAAGCTCCTAATGCAATATGGCGGCAAAGTTTGGGTGGCGACGTTCCGGTTTGATGACGGCACACTATACCTGCTGCGCCGCGGCGAAGCCGAGGAGGTCGCGTTTGAACGTACGCAATAGGTGCTGTACTCGCTGACCTGCCAGAGGAATTCCCTCCTTAGCATTGCGCAAGAGCCGGAAAAGCTGGATTATGGACAGCAGCAAGATCTTGGGATTTCCGCCCTCCAACTGTGCGCCGCTAGGAAATCCGCGCAAATCATCTTTTCCAGAAGGCTCAGAGCGCTGGTTGCGAGCTGCCACTCATATTTGGATATTACTCGCGGCTGACTTACTGGGCAGTGGTCCGCAAAGTCGCTGTCTCGTAGAAAGCAGCGACGTATCGCTTTGCAGGCTTGCGAAAACTCCCCAGACGCTATGAGCGCAAGCAGCTAATGCTAATCAATTCACGGAAACCCCTCTCGAACGATTTCATCCGTTCGTATGCGATCGTGCACACGCCTACCTTCGTTGCTCCGAGAAGAGTGCAGGGAGGCCCATTTCGTGCAGCTTGAGTGTCGCCGGAAAGCTTCAGATCCTATGCTGCCTGGTCGCGGATCGCAGCCCGCGGCTGGCGGTCACGAAGACCCAATTCCTCGTTCTCCAAGAAAGCCGCATAAAATTGGTCTGTTCACCAGATTCTTGTTCAGAGCCGGTTCGCCCCACGGATACATCTAATCCGCCTTTCCCCTTGTGACTCTCCGACCCCGAGTTCCTCGATCAGGCGGTGCAGGGAGGAACGTGAAATCATCAAGCTTCGTGCCGCCCGCACCTTATTGTGGTGGTTCTCTTCAAGTTTTCGTTGAATCAACTGGCGCTTGAATGCGCGCACCTCGAAGTCGAAGGAGGTGCTGTCCGGGCCTTCGCTACTATCCGACCGGACAACTTCGGTAGGCAGGTGGTCCAAGCGAATATCCGAACCATCGCACACGATGGTCGCATGCTCGATGGCATGCTGCAGTTCCCGTACGTTTCCCGGCCAAAAATGACGTTTCAAGGCACAAAGCGCCTGCGGGTTGAACCGGCGCGCAGGACGATTGTGCCTCCTGGCATACTCTTGGAGAAAGAGGTGCGCTAACAAAACGACGTCGTCTCGACGGTCGCGTAAGTTGGGCATTTCGATATGAATTGTGTGCAGCCGGTAATAAAGGTCGGAGCGAAATGTGCCGGCACTCGTCAGTTCCTTCAAGTCACGGTTGGTGGCACAGAGGACCCGTGCTTCCAGAGTGCGACTCTGGTTGCTGCCCAGACGCTCGAACGTACGTTCCTGAAGTACCCGAAGCAGCTTCACCTGTAACGCCGGGGAAAGCTCCCCGACTTCGTCCAGAAAGAGCGTGCCGCGCCCCACGACCTCAAAGCGGCCTCTTCGAGAGGTGACCGCGCCGGTGAAAGCTCCTTTGTCACTTCCGAACAGTTCTGCTTCGATCAAGCTCTCCGGAAACGCCGAACAGGCAACCGCTAAAAACGGCTGCTGCGCCCTGGGACTGGCCAGATGAATGGCTCGTGCCAGCAGTTCCTTGCCCGTACCGGTCTCACCCGTGATCAGGATGCTCGCATCCGTGGCCGCAACCTTGGTGGCAAACCTAAGCACCTCCACCATTCGGGGATCTTTGCCGAAGAAACAGCCAAAGTCGGGGAAGTATTTTACAGACTTCCGCAAACTTTCCGCCTCGCGCACCAGGGCGTGAAACTGCATGGCTCTTCGCAGCACAATCCGCAATTCTTCCATCGAACCCGTCTGGACGAAGCAATCATAAGCCCCCGAGACTATGACTCTATGTATGAGGTCCCTGTCCGATTCGTGGAGAAAAGCAATGACTGGTATTCCTTCCGGGTTGAGCGCCGCCTTCTCCAGCTTCGCAATTTGTTGCTCGAATTGCGAACCGTTATCGCGGGAGACGCCCACGATCAAAACATCGCATTCTGCCAGTCGAACGGGGTCGCAAACGACATCCACCGTTGCCTGGGTAAAAAAAGTTTCGTCGTTTAACTTTAAGCTCAGCAGGGAAAAAAACTCCGTGCGGTCATCCAGATAGAAACAGTTCATTGCGTGCTCCAGGATCAATTTGGGGCCATGACAGTACCGCCCTTACGCCCAGCGGCTGCCAACGCGAGCGCATGAATTGGCTGACCCACAGACGTGCCCCAATTTCTCAGGGGGAGAAAGATACAAGTTATACTTGTGAGCCGCCCCGACATCGAACGCGGTGCCGGTGGCGAGGTTCACAAACTTGAATGCAAGAAAATGGCGAGAAGAAAGGCCGAGAGAAACTGCTTTTTCGAGAATCGCGTGGTGACGGCCTATCATCGCTCCCCGACTTCTTGTCCGCCGGCTGGGGAGGCCTGTGTTCGCATGAATTCGTAATCCACGATTCTGACGGCGATGGCGTGCCGGTCTGCGTCGGCGGCAAACACCATGGTGCGTACGATTTCACCCTGGCAGTACACCGTGCCGGGAGGTTCCTCGCGGATGACCTTGGGCAGCGCGAACGTTAGCTCGATCTTGGTCGAGGTCGGGTGCTGTTGCTCGGCCGTGAACAAGAGCCCGGAGCGGCTAATGTTTCGCATGCAGCCTTCTTCCCAAGTGTCCCCACCTTGCCATCGGTATCGCAGAGGCAACACAAGCTGAAATCGCGGAGCACGTGGCTGTCCTCGCTCGAAGGTCTCCCACTGTTCCACGTGTCTCCATCAGCAAGTGCGGATGAGCATAGCCACCGCTCTCTGGACCCTGCGAATGTCAAGGATGGGCGATTGCAGGCGCCGGAACAATTGATCGAAGGTGGTGCGGAAATGGCCCGAAGGTGCTAGATCAGGCTGGCCATCAGAGAAAAGATTTGCACCTTAGAACTGCGGGTTGTCTACCAGATGATGACAGATGGCGTAGGTGGCCAGTTCCAGGCGGCTGGAGGTTCCCAACTTGTCGAAGATGTTGGTGAGGTGATGCTTGACGGTATCTTCGCTGATGGAGAACTTCTGCGCGATGTCCTTGTTGCTGTAACCCGCGACGATGGTAGAGATCACCTGCAGTTCGCGGGGAGTGAGCCCGTTCTTCGGGCACTCCCGTTTGGGCGCTGGGGCGGTGATCTCGCGCACCAGCTTCACCAGGTCGGCCACGGCGCCGTTGCCGATCCAATACTGCCCGGCCATCACAGTGCGGATGCACTTGAAAAGGACGGCGGTCGCGGATTCCTTCAGCACCACGCCGCGGGCTCCCAAGCGCAGTGCCTCTATGATCTGGGAGTTCTCGATGGCGGCGGTCAACAGGATGATGCGCACCGAACAAGCCGGCTGATCGGCGATCTTGCGCAGCGTCTCCAAACCATGCGGACGCATGGAAAGGTCGAGCAGCAGGATGTCGGGGTGCAACTCGGAGACCAGCTTGCAGGCCAGGTCTCCGTCGCCGGTCTCGCCTTCGACGTGGAAATCCGATTCCGCGGAAAGCAGTTTGCCCAGCCCGTCGCGAAAGATGCGATGGTCGTCTGCAATCACGATACGGATAAAGCCGTTCTTCTTATGCATATGACGTCTGTGCCTTCCTGAAGGAGACCGAGATCTCCAATCTTGCCCCCTGGCCGGGAACAGATTCGATTGTCAGTTCACCGCCGATGTTGCGTATCCGTTCCTTAATCACCATTGGTCCTTTGCGGGCGGCTTCGAGTTCCTTGAGGGAGAAACGGCCAGCGAAGTCGAAGCCGCGCCCATCGTCATCGACCACGATTCGGCAAGACCCGTTCCGGTGCCCGAGGCTCACCAGGATGTTGCGCGCGCCGCTGTGCTTTCTGGCGTTGACTAACGCCTCCTGCACGATCCGTCCCAACTCGCGCAGCACGTGTGCGGGCAGCCTCACTTCCTCCAAGGCGGTGGCGAAACCCACGCGGATCCCAGTCTCACGCTGGAAGCGCTCCACTAGATCGCCCAGGAACTCCACGAATTGCCTGGGGTCCAGATTGAACGGCCGGGCCTCGAGCATCAGTTCACGCAGGTTGATGATCTCCTGGCGCAAGGCTTCCTGGATCTTCGCCAACTCGGTCCCCAGCCCGTTGGAGCTGTTCGCCGTTTGACGGCGCAGGGTATCCACCTGCATTTCGGTCGCGATCAGCGACTGAACCGCACCATCGTGCAGTTCTCGCGCGACCCGCATGCGTTCCATAGCGCCCGCTTTGGAGCGCAGCCGCCGCAACATGTAGGCGCCGGACACGGCCGGGCTGAGTTGGCGGACCAGGGTCTGCAGGTGTCGCAGCCCTGCGGACTGATTTCTGCCCAGTTTTGGATTGCTCAGGAATATGCGGCCAGACCACTCGTCGCCGAAAGTAAAGGAGCCCGCCACAACCGTAGCAACGTCGCGCCACAGCGGATGATCCGGGAACACACAGCTCGAACCCTTGACTGGATTTCCGTCGGCGTCGAGGGCCAGCACGCTTACCAACTGGTTGCTGCAGTTCTGCCGCCGTCGCGCTTGCACGAACTCGCCGGCCAGCGGAAAACAGTACATCGGCTCCTGCGATGAATCAGCTTCGAACAAGCGCAGCTTCAACTCCCGGGCTCCGGCCCCGGACCGGCCTTCCCAGATGTAAAGCCTCTGCCACCGCACTTCCTCGACGGCGAGCACAACCGCATCGGCGGCAAAGGTGTGCAGCAAGTCGTCGAGCACTGCTTGCAAAGTCCGCTTAATCCCCTGGCCGGGACGCACCTCCGCTAGCAGTCGAGCGATGGTGCTGCTTTCCGTCTGCAAACGTTTCTCACCCTCCGCCAGCAGGCCGATCAGGAAACCCATGGCAAGCAGATAAGCGATGCGGATGACCAGTCGGTTGGTTTCGTGTTCTCCCTGCACGATCCGGAGGTTCCTCGAGCCGTAACTGAGAGCAACGGCCTCAGACACTACCACCAAAATAATGAACCCGGCCGTTGCCACGGTCTCGCGCAGTCCCCAGCGATAGCCTGCCGCCACCAAGGCAAAAACCAGGAAGATTAAAAGCGGACTGTTGGGCCCGTCGGAAAACAGAGCAATGAGCGCGGGTGCCAGGATGTCAACGTGGTGAAGGACGAGCGGAATCCTCGGGTGCGCGAACTGTGTGTTTGCCTGCAACCACAGCACCACGATCACGCTGTAGGCCAGGTAACTCAGCAGCAGAATATCGGTAACAGGCGCATAAGTAGCGGGTTCGGTGGCGTCCAGGCGAACGGCAAGCAGCGATGCGGAGGCTAGGAACACACGCGCGACGGCGAGAACTTTTTCTACTCGATACTGTTGCTCACGGAGTCTAATGATCACTAGCCGCTTGAGCCCTGCTGCCTGCTGAAAAACGGCCGCACCGCTCAACCTCCCGGTTCACCGAATTCCCGGCAACATCCGCGCCGCGACGGTTCCAAAGCACCTGGGAGCTCAGGGCTTGCGCACAAAACCGGGGAGGAGAACAGGCGGGGAGCTCTGGCGGAGGCTGCAACCTTGGCTATAGCACGTTCGTGCCCATTACCGTCACTTCCCGGCATATCTGGTAAGCGCTTGGCCAGCCAACTACTTTGTTATCTAAGGGGCGAAATGGTGGCGATCCGACACCGCCAACGATGTTCAAGTTCTTGCACAGACTCTGCATTCCGTGGCCGCGGGGGCGATCTCATGCACACAACCTTTCCATCGATTGCCTTCGGTGACTATGATTCTGAACGTTGCCCAGCCGGGGGGTCTTGGCCAAAAGATCACCCCAAAGGATTAGGAGCTCGCCAGGTGACAACGAACTGACGCTTCAGTCGGACGACGGGCTTGTCGAGTCGTAGCAGTTGTGGGTATTCGATCACCCTAACGTACGGGGTTGCCGAACTCACGGCGGGAATGACGGCAAGTCAATTGATTCACCAAGCCGACTGTCGGATCTTGGATGCGAAATCATATGCCGCGCACGACTTCACGAATAGTTCCGCCGAACGTGCCGCCGCATTTCCTCACACTCCCTCCGATGCACCTGCTGCGAGATAAATCGCGCGACGCGCAGGCCGCAAAACACCACCACAAACGCGACTAGGAAGGCCAGAACGTTCGACCATCTCATGGGGTCTTGGATTCTACCGCGCCGGAGCCGCAATCGCGACAGTTCTCAGAGTGAATCGCGCCGAACCCGGTCTACGGCGATTCTGGCGTCGGCTTGGGTTTTCCTGCCCTATCTGTGTCCGCCGCTCCCGCACGTTCCTAGCCGGATTCGAGCCTTCCTGCGCGCCTCTGGCGTAACCGTGGGCGAACTTGCCGCATGGGCTAGACTCGCGCTCGATCAAAAGACTTCCATTGCTGGGGCACAATACCGGGCGCTTGGGTGAGAAGCTCGGATCGCTGTGTGGCGTTGCGCTTCAAAGAACAGCTGTGGGATAGAGAAATTGCTTCCCGGGTCGCACACGGCAATCATTGTCTTTTCTCCGTTGCCTCATACACGGCGGTGCGCCCTAATCGTCGCCAGATGGCGGAGAACTCCGGCAAGGTAGATTCGTTCAGTGGGCAGAAGTGGAATCGAGCTGCGTCTCGCCCCCCCGGGCACGTACTCCTAGCGGCGACTCCGAGGAGCCGGTTCCAGGGGAGCAGGTGAAGGGAGCGGATCAACTGCGCACCCGCAGCCGCGAGAGAATAATCGAACGGGTTTGCCTGGTGGTACTGTCGCTGGCTCGCCAAGTACAGGGTCACGTCACTCCACGAACCCCTCTTGAGTGCCGCTTTCACAGCGGCTGGGAGGGGTGCAATCAGCGATTCAACCGCTGCCTGCAGGTAGGCTACGTATCCCAGTCTCTCCAAGACCTCGAGCGACACCGCTACGGCGAAGGTCTCGACCATCTCATTGTCGAATCTGGGATCCATTATTACGTGCGCCAGTTCATGAGCGAGTTGAAACGCAAACCTTTGCCGATCGTCGGGAAGCACACTGCGGGAGATAGCGACGCGGGTTGCATAAAGCGCGGAAGCTGCCGGTTCCCCGGGCTGAGGTTCCCCAAATAGAGTAATCGGGGCAGGTCCCCACTCGGGGACCACAGCAAAACAAAATACGTTGGCCTGCCCTGCCGGCAGAGATCCCGGTATAAGGTGCTCGATGCTCTCTGCGACTCGATTGGCGGTCTCCTGCATCATCGAGAAACTGATGCCAGCAAAGCTTGCCGAATCGAGGACGACGGTCAGTCGGGCATTCTGGGCCGTCGATCTTGCGGTCCACCAAACGCAGAACGAGCACAAGAGCAGGAAGAACGAAATGAAGCTGCCGCGCGTGGCTGGGAGTCTGGAATTCGGGTTGCCTGTCCTCGCTGGGATTGTGATTACTCCTTTGGCGCCGCTTGCGGCACCGGAAGGGAGGATTCTCGACCCCACATCCACTCCCGGATCTCTAGCCGGGACGCAGCGGACTTTTTTGCCGCCGGCTAGGCTGTGGTCACCTGGGGTGAGACGGACCAACAAGAACAAGCGTCCTCGGGCACGGTGTGTCATCGAGGCAAGTTTCTTCCAGCTTTGGGGGCAAATCGTAGTCTCCTGCTAGTGCAGGCGTCAAATTAGCCGGGCTGGCTTAGGGTGGACCTCCAGATCTTCTCATTGGACACGCGGGTGGGTCTTTCTTACATGCGCATCGACGGCAAAACAAGGAAACCGTCCGTGACTCGGGACGTACAGACACCGATGAATAGCCCATCATCGCTGCCTACCAAACGCTCTCTTGTCCGCCAGAATCTCCGGCTAGCTCGAACAAAATCGGGTCCCGGCCTGAGTCACACGATTGAACACGCCCTGTCGAGGGGTGGACGCGAGTGCCGCTCTCGCTCCCGCGACAGCAGCCGCTCATGGCGGCTGATGCATTCGCGGTATACCGCAGCCAGCAAGACCGCTGTCCAGTGGAGAGGTGATTTCACGGGGGAACAAGTTTCGTATAAAAACCTGACCCTCAGCGCCGAGGATCACGATCAGGGCGCTGCCGCGTAAGCGGACCGTGGCGGTCGTACCAGCTCCCTTGGCTAACAGCCGTGTGCTACAATAGTTTTGGTTTTGTGTTACAGAGAGGACGGCGGATGAAAAACAGTACCCAGAAAATGCGCATCACGGCTTACACGCAAGCAGCGCCCGGCCTCGGCGAAACAGCGGACCGCCTTGGCACTGGGAAGACGGATCGTTTCCAGGACGTGCTGACCATGGCGAAGGATACCGGGCTGCTCAAGGGAGCACGCACGGAGTTCGTTCGCGGCCGAATGCCCAAGGCGCTTGTTGCGAAGGCGAAAGCACGCTCGGGTATTCAGTCCGATACAAAATTGATCGAAGTTGCGTTGGCAAACCTCGCTCTCGCCGACGACTACCCATCCTGGTTGCTGGCCCAGCACGGGACCATCAGCACGGACGTCGATGTTGAGTTCTGAACTTAGCGCCATTCTTCGGCGGATAAAGCCTGAGAAACGAGCGCAAGCGTTAAGACCTCGAAGTCTCTCCGAGCTCTCGTTCTTGGGGCGCACCACGACATGGCCGTCAAAGCTGTTGTATGACACGACTGTGTACGTGGATATCCTGCAGGGTCGATTCCCTGAAGACGGGCACGTTGCGTTGCGCGCTGCAGATGCTTGGCACTCACCCGTTACAGAAGCGGAGTTGGTCGCGGCAATTGGTTTTCTCCACCCCAATCACCCCGATACTCCGCTCGCAGTGAAACAAATAATTGCCACCATTGACCGTAGGCCAGCGCACCGAACGATCTCACCGGATCGCGAAATTTGGCTTGAGGCTGGGGTGTTGTCCGGTCTCGCTTCGCGACTACAGAACTACCGGCCTGCCGATCGAAGACGTGTCTTGAACGATGCTTTGCTATTCACAACCGCACGAAAACACGGCTTGACGGTCCTTACCCGGAACAGCGGAGACTTTGACCAGCTACAACAACTTGAGCCAACTGGCCGTGTCCTCTTCTATAACCGCATTTAGATCGTCCAACTTTTGGGGGAGATAAGTTCGCAACCCAGCCAGCGCGCCCGCGCCTCGGCTCTGAGCACTTCGCTCACGCTTGGTCAAACTGTGACCATCACAGGGCCGGGCGCTTCTAACCTATTTATTAGCGGGGGCTTTTCCGTAGGCGTTTTTGTAGTTCAAGCAGAGACCACCGTACAAATCTCGGGCGTGACCATCACTGCCGGACGGAACGGTGCTGGAGACCGCGGCGAGACCGACCGCAACGGCGGCAACATCAGTAATGCAGTGTACGCTGCGGAGCTGTGGTCTCCCACCACCCAGACCTGGACCACCATGGCCTCCATGCACACGCCGTGCGAGTATCACTCCACCGCGCTGCTGCTGCCGGATCGGCGAGTGGTAGAGTCGGGCATGGGCTCCGACTTCGGCAATGTCCCGGACGAGAAGAGCGCCGAGTTCTACTCCCCGCCTTACCTGTTCAAAGGAGCGCGGCCAACAATCAGCCAAGCTCCGTCGCAGATCAGCTACAGCACCAACTTCTCGGTGTCGACGCCGGATGCGGCCAGCATCGCCCAGGTTCGTGCTCATTCGCAACGGCGGGGTGACACACTTCTTCGATCAGAACACCCGCTACGTACCCCTGAGCTTCACGCAGGTCGCCGGCGGTTTGACCGTGACCGCGCCCGTCTGCCTGGCGCCTCCGGGCTACTATATGCTGTTCCTGGTAAACAGTAGCGGCGTGCCGTCGGTGGCGGCCATAGTGCAGGTGGGCCCGTAAGGGACCGCAGATTTCTGGCTTACGACTCCCAACTTACGAGTGAACAGAGCTTGCGACTCGCGATTGGTGTAACCGTCACGCTAGCAGTGGGTTAGAAAGCCACCCGTAAGTACCAATCCCTTTTGGCCGATTGACCCGCCAATTTCCACAGTAGTACGATTCACAGACCAGCCCTGGGATCTGTGAAGCAGAGAGGTGTATGAGATTTGGAAAATCACATTGCCTGCTGCCGATCATAGCCTCTCTGGCTCTGGCCACGGTTTCCTGCGAAACCGCTGAAAAGAAAAAAGCTACAACCACCCCTCCTGTACAGGCACAGGCCCCGCAGGCGACTCCAGCCTCCGAACCCGCGCCGCCCCCAAAAATCGGCGAGTCTACTGGCAATTCGGCGGCTGTTGAGGCGCTGATAGCGCGAGTGGAGCAGGAGTTCCAGGCTGGTCAAGCTAACTACGCTGCCGGGCATTTGGACGCCGGGCGCATCAATTTCGATAAAGCAGTGGATCTGATGCTGGAGAGCCCGCTGGACATACGGGCGAACGAACGCCTCCAGGCCGAGTTCGACAAAGTCATCGACGGCGTGCACACGCTGGAAATGGCTTCGCTAAAGGAAAAAGAGGGAGAGGGCTTTGCCGAGCAGAAGTCGGAACCGGCGCCCATCGACGAAGCCAATAGCGTCACCTTTCCCGAGCAGCCGACCGTCACTCCCGAGCAGCAAGCGGCGGTTAAACGCATTCCTTCAGAGTTGCCGCTGGACTTGAAGCCGGCAGTGGAAAACTACATCTACTTCTTCTCCGGCCACGGGCGCGGCACGCTTGAGGCTGCCTTGGCGCGCTCCGGCCGCTATCGCGACATGATCGTGCGGGTGCTGAAGGAAGAGGGCGTTCCGCAAGAATTGATTTACCTGGCGCAGGCGGAATCCGGATTCCATCCGGTGGCAGTTTCGCGCGCTGGCGCGCGCGGTATGTGGCAGTTCATGGCCAGCCGGGCCACGGGCTACGGTCTGGAGCGGAACTGGTGGGTGGATGAGCGTCAGGATCCGGAGAAGGCCACCCGCGCCGCGGCGCGGCACCTGAAGGACCTGTATTCGGAGTTCAACGACTGGTATCTGGCCATGGCTGCCTACAACTCGGGGCCGCTGACCGTGCAGAACGCCGTGGCCCGTACCGGGTACGCCGATTTCTGGGAGCTTTACAACCGGGGCGTGCTCCCCAAAGAGACGCGTAACTACGTGCCGATCATTCTGGCCGTCACCATCATGGCCAAGAACCCGGCGCAGTATGGCCTGGAGCATGTGGTGCTGGAGTCGCCGCTTCAAGCCGATTCTATAAAGATTGATTATGCCGTGGACTTGCGCCTGGCTGCGGAGTGCACGGACACGTCGGTGAACGCGCTCCAAGACCTGAATCCGAGCCTGTTGCGCATGACGACCCCCAAGGATAGCGTCTTTGAACTCAAGCTGCCGCGAGGAACCAAAGGCAAGTACCTTGCCAATATTGCCGCCATTCCCGTGGACAAGCGCGTGTGGTGGAGGTACCACAAGGTGGTCAGCGGCGATACCCTAGCCAGCATCGGACGCAAGTATCACACCACGCCGGCCGCAATTGTTGCCGCTAACGACCTTGACGCGAACGATCCTATTCAGCCCGACCACCGGCTGATCATTCCCATTGCCCCGGGAGCGCCCGCGAACACCGTCGCGTTCTCGAAAAAAATCCTGCATTACCGCGTGCGCAAGGGTGACACCGTGCTGTCGGTGGCGGACGATTTTGGTGTTCCCCCCGAAAAGCTGCGGCAATGGAACCATCTCCACGGTAATCTGTTGTCGGCGGGGAAAGTCCTTATCATCCACCGGGCGCTCGCGGAAGCCGAGCCGACGCGGGCTGTGGTGGGCCCAGCCCGCAACACAACAGTATCGGCTAAGTCTAATTCAGGCAATAATTTGCATGCTTTAAAGCGCCGGGTGCACCGGGTTAAGCCCGGGGAAACCTTGGCCAGCATAGCTGCTGACTACAACACTACGGTGGCGCAGTTGCGACGCAGCAATAAGCTGGCTTCGGTCACCATCCATCCCGGCGACGTGCTAGTCATCGGCGAAGCCCACTAAGCTCGTCCATCTCGCCAACCATTTGCCGATGCGCGTATAGTTGACAGGCTGTTTGCTGTTGCTATAATCCGCGCCGGTTCTCAAAAAGTTGTGCTCATTACGCGGAGGTCCGGCTCAGCAGCCAGGAGGAGATATCATGTTCGACGACGAAACCCTCTACGCACGCAATGATGACGACATCGATGAGTACGGCGATACCGGCTACGGCGACGTAGAGGAAGACTACGAGGAAGAGGAAGAAGAAGCCGAGGAAACCCCGGTAGGAGGCGGCATGGGTGGAGAGGCCGGGCCTCCGATGGGAGGCGAAGCTCCGCCGCCGACTCCTCCGAAGAAAGCGCCGGCGCGCAAGAAGGCAGCGCGCAACCCGGCAGCGAAAAAGGGCGGCGGCAAACGCGCGGCGAAAAAGGGAGCGGCACGGCGTGGCGGCGGAGCCTCCCGCAAGAAAGCTGCACGCAAAGCCGGAGGGAAGAAGAAACCGGCGCGCAAAAAGGGCCGTCGCTAGTGGAATCAGGACGGGCTGCAGCAAATTGGCAGGACCAGCGAAAGCCGCGGAAATCCGCGGCTTTCTTCTGCCTACTTGGTTCCCTGTACAGCAGCGAGGCAGCGCGCGTACAGCTCCAGCAGGTGGGCCGCGTAATCTTCCGCCTTGTTCACGGTAGAACCCTGAAAGCCGGCGCCGGGAGATCCTATCTTGCCGTAGCCGGTACTCATGGCGACGAATTTCATCAGATCGAGAGCGATGTCTTCATTGCGGCGCGGCCCGACCGCGATCCCCGCGACTGGTTCCATGATTCCCTCCAGTTGCCAGCTGCCGGATGTAGGTTTTCAGATCCCAGCAGCTAGCTGACAACTTACAACCGGCAACTGACAACTGGCAACTGGCCTCAGGTTTCGATTGCCACGTGGCAAACCCGGCCGGCGATGTAGTCGGCGAAGGTCTTGCCCTCTTCCACCTCGATCAGGTCGACCGGGTAAGCCGTGTTCTGCGGCTTCAGCACCAAGTTGTTGCCTACCAGCTCGACATACTTGATGGTGCAGGCGTCGCCCTTGCGCACGGCGTACATGTTCTGCTCAGTGCGGTGGTAGGGCTTGAGCGAGTTGTAATGGCGGTCGATGAGCACGGTGGCGCCTGGCAGCAGGCGAGGATACATGCTCATGCCGTCGCGTGCGTCCACCTTGACCAGAACGAAGCGACGCCAGTCGTCGCGCGGGGAAGCCTGATCGGGACGCAGCCGCTTCAGGAACGACTTCTTGAACTTGAGGATCTCTTTCACGTTCTCGTTGGTGACCAGCGGTTCGGCGACGGCGATGGCGCCCTCGACCAGCAGAACGTTTTCGAACTCGTCCTCGGTCGGCGGCAGAATGCTGGCACGCTTGTTGATTTCCTCGGGATCAAGCAAGTCGAGCACCGACAGGTGTTGCACGGTCAGCACTTTGTCCATCCCTCCGAGGCTGAGGGAACGCTTGCGGTTGAGAAAGTTGGAGATGTGCGCTTGCTGGAACCCGGTCTGTTCGGCGAGCCGCAAACCTGTCAGCTCGCCGGCTTCGATGCGGGCCCAGAGCACCTTGCGGAGGTTTTCTTGGAGAGCCTTGAATTTCATGGCATGCCAATATAACGGATGGATATAAGCTTTGCAAGTGTAATAACGATAAGAGAATAAAATTCTTGACAGAGGGCGGCTTCATCGAGATATAATCATCTCACGTTGTATTTCTCGTAGTGTGGACCCGGGGGGGACTGATCCTGATGAGTGATGTAAGTGATGCGCCATTTCGTGGGGAACCGGCGGGCAGCCGGGAATTCCTGGAGTTTCGCCGCAAGGTGTGCGAATCGGAGATGCTTTCATCTGCCATGGAGCGCTTGCTGCACGCGATTGGCTTCAGCGGGCGGCTGTCGATCGTGGTGCAGAACGGCCGGGTGCTGAAATCCGGCTACGAGGAGGGCTATTTTTGCCGCCGCAAGGACCGCCCGCTGCTGTCCTGATTCGAGTCGTAAAGCGCAAGTCGTAGGTCGCGAGCCAGCGGGTCCCTGTGCCGGAAACTCGCGACTTCTGAAAATTAAATAACCGAACAGGTCGTCGCAACACAAGCGAGCCCTGTATCGCACGTGAAGTCCCGTAATCGGGAGCGCGTGCGGTGCAGGGCTTTTTTGTTGCTGCGGCGCCAAAGGGGGAGGCGAGAGTGAAGGAAAAGCTACAAGCCATTCGAGTTGAGTTGAAGTACTGCGAAGCCTGCGGGGCGCTGTGGTTACGGCCACGCAGCAGCAACGCGCCTTATTGCCGACGTTGCGAAAAGGTCATGGCGGAATTGTCGCGTACAAACCGTGCCAGAGCGGCAGAAGGGAGGCGGCCATGAGCATCCTGCTATCTGCAAGCCGAGAACATGCCCAGGCGGGCAAGCCGCAAGCGGAGCCGGCGCCGCTGGTAGCGTATCGAGGGCGCACCCTGGCGCTGTTGCGGCGCTACTTTCGCATGTCCCTGGACATCGGACGGCTGCCGTCGGTGTTGGGCCGCGAGTTCTTCCGGGCGCGCGTCAGCTCGTACCACGTGCACAGTTTCGAAGATGTGGTCATCCTGGTGCACGACGTGGAGCGCTCCCTCGCAAGGCTCGACCATTTCTCCCGCACCCTGGTGGCGCGCGTGGTGTTCCAGGATTACACCTGGGACGAGACCGCGGCACTGCTGGGCTGCAGCCGGCGCACCGTGGCGCGGCGGTTCCCGCGCACGCTGGACCTGCTGAGCGAGATTTTTCTAGCTGTGGGATTGCTGCGACCGTTTCCCTCAACCTCCTCCGAAACGGACGCGCCGGCTTGTCAAGAGGCGTGCGGCAACGAAAATTCCGCAACTGGCTGTGGAGAAAAGGAATAAAGTTTTTCGTGAGGTGGCACTATTACCCCTCGCAGCCTGCTATTCTGTAATTAGAAGTGATGAAGACAAGGACTGAGGGAGCGCAACCGCGCTCCCTCATTTGTTTTGGGGGAGAAGCGCTTGCCGAAGTCCAGCGCCAAACTCAAGTCCAGCCGCAGCAACGGCGAGCGACGACAATGGGCAGCTGCGGTTGTCAAGAAAGCCACGCCGAGAATCGTGAAGAGCTTGATCGACGCAGCGGCATCCGTAGAAGAGGTGCCGTCTTCCAAAACGGTAGCCCGGACCCCGGGGGAAGAGGAAGACGAAGCATTGGCTGCCATACTCCTGCGTATGCTTCGTCCGCCGGATGCCAGCGAAAAGAATGGGACGGAAAATCCCGCTCCGCAGCCAGCGGCGCCCGGCAGTGAAAATCCATCGGTAGGGTAGAATGAGAATCCGCTGGCTTCGACCGAGACGAGGCGGGCTGCGGCGAGCTGGAGCGATGGATCTGACTTGGGTAACTCCGCGGATTGGCGTGGGCGGTGGCATCTGGACCGGCACGAACATGGCCAAGGTCGCCGCGGCTGGCGTCACCCACATCATCGACATGCAGGTAGAGTTCGATGACACGCCGCTGGCCGAACCGTATGGCATCGAGGTGTTCTGGAACCGGGTGGATGATGACTTCCAGCCCAAGCCGCCCGAAGTATTTCAGCCGGCGATCGAGTTCGCCCTGGCAGCGCTGGAGTATCGGGAGAACAAGCTGTTGATCCACTGCGCTGCGGGCGTCCATCGCGCGCCCATGATGGCCCTGGCTCTGCTCCGCGCGCAGGGATGGGACCTGCAAGAGGCCATGGAGTTGATAGAAGACAAGCGCCCGGTGGTAGATTTCGCCGACGTCTATGTGCGCAGCGTGGAAGATTTCATCCGCCACTACGCCGGCGCCGGCAAGCGCTAACGTGATTTGCGATTTGTGATTTTCCGGGACGGCGATCCTGCTCTCAATCATGAACCAGAGATTGCAAGTCCCCTAAACTTTTAGCACATGAAAATCCGATTACTTGATCCGAGCCGCCACCGGCGGCTTTTTTATTGCCTGACCGCGCTGGTGTTGGCACTAGGAATGACGCCGCCGCTGGCTGGCAGCACTACCACGGTGCAGGATGTCGTGTACCGCGCCGACGGCACGCCCGCCAGCGGTACGCTTGTGATCTCCTGGCCGGCCTTTGCCACCGCGGACAATCTTGCCGTGGCGGCGGGGTCGATGAGTGTGGCCATCGGCTCGCAGGGCGCTATC
>Ga0187769_10000442_pt1 | contig 22743 bp, 27 predicted proteins | sample 0116_SJ02_MP02_1_FD_133140 | JGI IMG/M metagenome (GOLD analysis project Ga0187769, IMG submission 133140) | Tropical peat soil microbial communities from peatlands in Department of Meta, Colombia - 0116_SJ02_MP02_10_MG | ecosystem: Environmental > Terrestrial > Soil > Wetlands > Peat | place... | reverse complement strand
TTGGTTCCATGGGCAAACGTATTTTGCCGAGGTTGAAATTTCGTTTAGTTGAGAACCTTTGGGTCAATCTTCGAGTAGCAAGAGAGATCCCCGTTCCTTCCTCCGAGAAGAATACGACCGTTTAGTGTCCGAGGACCTTGATTGGCGTGTCCGCGTCTTGGGCAGCAGTAACGGGCCGTGGACGGTGGTGTCGGGCAAGAGGGTGCTGATGCTGTGTTCGAATAATTACCTTAACTTAACGAACCATCCCAAAGTCAAGAAAGCGGCGATTGATGCGATAGAGAAGTTCGGTGCTGGGTCCGGCTCCGTCCGACCTATAGCCGGCACAATGCAGGCCCATGTCGAACTTGAGGAAGCTCTCGCTAAGTACAAGGGAACTGAGGCGTCCCTTGCCTACTCCACCGGTTTCGCCACGAATGCAGGACTTGTGCCGCAGCTGGCGGGAGAAGGGGACTTGATAATCAGCGATGAGCTAAATCACGGAAGCATAATTGACGGCGTGCGTTTGAGCCGGGCTGAGAGGGGGGTTTACAAGCACGGCGACGCCGAGGATTTGGGTCGTGTTCTGAGCGATGCTGAGAAGAAGAACTTCAAGCACATCTTGATAGTGACGGATGGCGTTTTCAGCATGGATGGGGACATTGCGCCAGCAGACAGGATCGTTGAGCTTGCAGAACAGCACGGGGCGATGACGTACATTGATGACGCCCATGGCGATGGGGTCCTTGGCGATGCGGGACGCGGAATCACGTCTCACTTCCACATTGAGAACAGAGTTGACGTGGAGATGGGCACATTCTCGAAAGCATTCGGTGTGGTGGGCGGCTATATCGCCGGTTCCCGCGACCTCGTCAACTATGCTTTCAACAAGTCGAGGACATGGTTGCTCAGCGGCTCTCACCCGGCCAGCGTCGTCGCCTCCTGTAAGGCTAGCATTGAGGTTGTGCAGGAGGAACCGCAGCACCTGCAGAGGTTGTGGGACAATACACGTTACTTCAAAGCGGAGTTACAGAAGCTGGGTTTCGACACGGGCAAGAGCCAAACTCCCATCACACCGGTAATTGTCGGTCTAAGTTCGACGGCGCGAAAGATGAGTGAGATGCTGTTTGAAGCAAACGTATTCGCGTTGCCAATTGTCTTTCCGATGGTGGCGCGCGATAAGGCGAGGATTCGAACCATCATGAACGCCGGCCATTCAAGGTCGGACCTAGACTATGCCCTTGAGGCCTTTGAGAAGGCCGGTAAGGCGTTAGGAGTGATTTAGGGTAGTTAGGCTACCCAGTCTTTGGGTGTGACGATTCCGTAGGTGCTCCGTAGAGCCTCATATATTGCGAAGGCCATAGAGCCCAGCGTGCTCGTTGAGCCAAAGCTTCTTGTCCAGCAGTCCTTCACACCGGCTAACGTAAGGATAATCTTTGGAGTTTCTCCGCCCACGAGGCCGAGACCTCTGGGGCCGGGCAGAACCTCGATTCCGACGCTTCCGCATTTTCCCCTTACTTTGAATGGTATGGAGTGTGACTGTCCGCAACCACATTCCCAACTTCCGCAGCCGCGGCGAATTGGAACAACCCCAAGTTTGGCTGCAAGGGTTGCTTTGTCTATTGCGCTTCTCACCTGTCTTGCTTTGCCTTGTCCGACGCCAAGAAACCCAGTTCCGTTTCCCACGGCCACGACGGCTTTGAACCGTGACTTTTCTCCTGCGTCGGTTTGTTTCTGCACGAAGCCTATGCCGAGGACCTCTTGCCTCAGGCCGGGTAGGAGGACGTCGACTATTTCTGGTTCCTTGATCTTCAAGCCTTGCGTGAAGATGTCTTCGAGCGAGATGATCTGCCCGCTCTGAACCATTCGTCCGACCTTTGTTTTAGGTACCCAGCCGGCTTCCTGCCTCTGAGTCTGTGCGGTTTGCAACTTAGCGTCTCCTCGACAGCTTGTGCGTTTCTATGTATTCATCTAAGTGTGCGGCGCCTCTGAAGGTGCCTCCTTTCGCCATAAGAGAAAGCTTCCTGTACGCGTCGGTTGTGATGAATCGTTTGTCACGTAGGGTTCGAAGTCTATTTCTCACTGATCTTATTCGAACCACCCATTTTCTCTTGCGGTGTGTTACGCTTCCTTTGACGCTCCCCGAGCCTTTATGGCGGCCTGCCAGGAGTTCCTTCCGCCTCGCACGTTTCCTTCCCCTGCTGATCCCGGTTTGCGGTACTTTTCTGATGCTTCCTTCGTGAATGAGTTTCCTGATTTCCTCCCGTGTTATCGCCGAGGAGACTCTGTCCGTGTCCTCCGGGTCCACCCATACTCTACCGAGGCCGACTTTGAGTAGTTCGGCGGCCAATCGTTTCTGGCTTACTACGCTCACTTCTTAGCCCTCTTCTCTTTAGTTTTCTTGCTTGCCTTGCGCTTCTTAGGGGGCTCTTTTGTGGTTTCTGTTTCTTTGGGTTCCACCTGTGGGCCTGTTTCTTCGGTCACCGCTTCCGTCGTTCCTCCCGCGGCGGCTTCGGCGGTCGGTTCTGGGAGTGCGGTTGGTTCTGGGGTTGGGGTTGGTTCAGTAGTCGTGACTTCGGGTGTGACCTCCGGTTCTTTCTTTGGTCCGGGGTTGAGAACTCTTATGTTTGCTTTCTTGGCTTGATCGAGGATGTCGACTCGTTTCCGTTCTCCGACCGTGTGTGCGATTCTCACGGCTTGAGTTTTCGGGTCTACGCCTTCGAGGTCCTTTGGCCTCCAAACCATGATTTCCTTGAGGCCTGAGGGGTGTGCGCCGCGTATTGCTTTGGGTCGTGCGTAGCCTATCTTAACGACCGGCGGCCAGCCCTGTTTGCTGCGTCTGACTCTGCTTGTCTTGCCGCGTGGGCTGCGCCACGACTCTTTGACTCTCTTGTACCGCCAGCTCTCTTCTCGGACGAAGTGGGGGCGCTTGTATGACACTTTACATGCCCTCCTTCTTTTCGAAGATGTAGATGCCGTCCAAGAACACCCGCTGGTCCTTGTCGGGGATCTTTGTTGCGTACTGAATGTTGGCGGCTGTTTGGCTTACATCGTTCAAGTTGATGCCTTGCACGTGGATTTCGTCGCTTGCTAGTTTCACTTTTGCGGAGCCGACTATTTTCACTACACGTGCGGTTTTTTCGCCTGTGAAGTTGTCTATTGTGAGTTTCTTTTCCTTCTCATTTACTTTGACCGTTACGGGAAAGTGGGCGTAAACGATCTTTAGTTTGAAGGTGAAACCCGACGTTACGCCTCGTATCATGTTGCGTACGTGGGCTAGGGCGGTGCCTACTAGGGCTACTTCACGTTTCCTTGCCCATGGGGCGTAGACTCTGATGATCTGTCCTTCTAACGCGAATTGGACGGGAAGGTGTGCGAAGTCTTCTTGGAGGGTGCCTTTCGGGCCGGTGGCCTTGACTGTTCGGCCCTGGACTTCTATTTGTACGCCTTCGGGAATTGCGAGTTTTCTCTCTGCTAGTTCTACGAGGACCATCTTCGTCAGCCTACATGTACTTCTTGAAGCCCAAGCTGGGCGCCAGTTCTCTGAAGCATTGGCGGCATACGTTGAGGCCGTATTTTCGTATGACTGGGCCGTATTGGCCGCATCGTTTGCAGGGGCGGCTTCCTTTCCCGTACTTTCGAACTTTCTTCGCCTTTATCTTCGCCATACCTCAGCCCTACTTGACTTGGACTCCGAACTTGTCTGAGACGAACTTGATGGCGTCTTCCCGGTTTACGCGGTGTGATTTGCCGATTCTGGACGGTCTGATTCTTCGCCTCTTCACGCGGTACCCTGGCCGTTCGAGGGTGCTCATGATGTCCATTCCGAAGATGCCGAGCTCGGGTTGGTATTTGGTGCCCGGAATCTCTATGTGTTCTCTTACTCCGAACGCGAAGTTTCCATTTTCATCGAAGCTTGATGCCTTGAGGGTGTTGGAGACGGCCTCGAGGCCGCGTTTGAGAAATGCGTTTGCCTTTTCTCCCCGAAGCGTAGTCAGGCACGCGATGGGTTCACCTTCGCTAATGCCGAATTCTTTCAGTGTTCGTTTGGCCTGTCTTGTGCAGGGTTTCTGGCCTGTTAAGTCTTCGAGAACTTTTCTCGCTTTCTCTAGCATTTCGCCGGATTTTCCTACGGCGATGTGAACTATGACCTTGGTGAGTTTGATCGTCCTCATTGGGTTTTCCTTTACGGTTTCCGTAACGGCCTCCATCCTAGGATGCCTCCAGTTTGATGGATGGTTTGTCTGTGCCGATCACGAACGTGTAGTCAACCATCGTGTCGAACTTGGTTCCGGCGTCGTCTTCAATCCGCACCATTGCCGGTCTTGTTGCGGTGCCCTGCTGTAGTTCCAGTATTTTGCCGCTCTTTCCGATGTTCCGTCCGGCGGTCACGAGTGCGTAGTTGCCTTTTTCGAATTTTATGTGGTTTAGCACCTTCTGCGTTGGTATGCTAATCCGTAGGGTGTCGTTGGTTGAGAAGGCGGCGGATTGAGTGTCGGTTGAGGGAAAGGTCAGGCTGCGCCCGTCGTGTGTGCCGTACTGAATCATGCCTTTGGGTGCGGTGCTTTTTCCGAGAATCTTACAGAGTTTGAATTTGGCTTCCTCCTTCGGGATTTTCACCAGCCCCAAGCCCTTCCCTTTTATGGGGAGCATTCGGTAGGCTAGGTTTGCTTCAGCAAATTCTAGGACATCCATGAGGCCGGCGGCGTGGTTCTTGCGCCTCGCTCTTCCATCAATCTTCACCCGTCCGCCGGCGGCGATCTTCGAAAATTCTCTCCTAGTTTTTGCTAGGCCGAGTTCGTCACGGACGAGAATATCCAGCGGTACGCTCTGTGAGGCGGCGTGCGGGCCCGCGCTGGGTTTGGGCGCCCAGGGATGTTCTTTTCTGTGGATTGGCCAGTAGGGAGGGGAAGCTAACCGCTTCAGGTGGCCTAGTCCGCCTTTGCGTGCCATTATCAGGCGCCTTCCTTCGCAGCGGACGCTGGAGTGAGTTTGATGGAATCTGCCCGCCACTTGTCGTCGAGGTTGAGTTTCGTGATCATGACTTTGGAGCTGTGGACTGATACGTTAGTTGATGTACCGGAGGTCATTTCCCTAGTGACTCCCTCCACGAACAATCGTCGCCCGTGCGTGTCGATGTCCGTTACTTTTCCTTCAACACCCGCGAAGTCGCCGCGAACAATCTTGACGGTGTCGCCCTTACGAACTGGGTATGATCTGCGCCCTTGGGCTTCCCTTAAGTCGTCTGAGAGTGGTGCGGCCAACAGTTTTCGCAGCCTCTGGCCTTCGGCGTCGTAGATTTCTTTCCGTTCTCTTGATGGCCTAGGCATGTTCAATCCCTCAAATTATGATGCTGGCGAGGTTAGCCACTCTTGGCCATCGTTCTGCCGCTTCCTTGGCTACGGGGCCGCGAATCTCGGTTCCCTTCAACTCGCCTTCGGGGGTCATGATGACTGCGGCGTTATCATGGAACGATAATCTAGTTCCGTCGGGGCGTTTGAATATGCGAACTTGACGTACGACTACGGCTGGAAACATCTGCCGCCTGAGGTCCGGGGTGCCCTTGGAGACTGATACCATGACCATGTCGCCTACGCAGGCGGCTGGGACCCTCCTTAGGCGGCTGTGGTGACTGAGAACCTGTATGACTTTGAGCTGCTTGGCGCCCGTGTTATCGGCGCAGTTAATTCGGCATCCATTTGGCAGTCCACGTGCTATGCGCGGCCTATATTCTACCATTCCCTTCGCGCTTACTGCACGTGTCTTTGGGGCGGGCAATCTGCACTCACGTAAGGCGTTGGTGAACGTATCTGCAACAAATTAAGGTTATGTTGCGAAAATCTTGTCGCTAGGTCAGGAAACTCCTGATAGTTTCTCGACGACGACGAAAGCCACTTCTTTGCTGATTGGCCTGCATTCAGCGATCTTGACCCTGTCGCCCTCATGGATTTCTAGGCACGGAGGGCTGTGTGCGAGGATTCGGCTGCGCCTCTTCTCGTACCGCGTGTATTTGGGGTTGTATTGTTGGTAGTTTCTTTCAACCGTGACGGTCTTCATCATTCTTGCGCTCACGACTTTTCCATCCATGAATTTTCTCCTCACCGAGAGGGCGCCGTGAAACGGGCAGTTTCGGTCCTCGCAGGATTTCTTGGGGGCGTTGGCCCCGATGCCTATGTCTGACATTACCATCGCTTCACTCTTGTCTTCAGTCTACCCTCGGGCCTGGCGGTTAGCCGTTCGCCGTCTACATCTACCTGGACGCCGTTGGGTAACTTGAATCGGAAAGTCGCAATATTCTTTGGAATCATTAGCGTTCCTCGGGGTGAGCGTATCTTCAACGTATTCTTCGTCTCGTCTACCACTGCTCCGCGTACTCCTCTGATCGTGGGGTCCGTTGCGTCGCTCACCTTCACCGTCAGGCCGATCAATTCGTGTCGCAGGATATTTTGTGGTGTGATTGGGCTCAAGGTTTCTTTGCCTCCGTCGGGGTCTTTTCATTCGATATGGTAAGTATTCTCGCGACCGATCGTTTTAGTTCCTTGATCCTCCCCACGTTATCGATGTTCCCCCCAGCCTTCACGGTGGTGCGCAGCTTTACTAGTTCAGTGCGCATCTCTGCGAGCCTCTTCTCGCGTTCTTCCGGCAGCAGCTGCCTGATCTCACGCTTCCGCAGAATTGGCAGGTTCCGCCACCTCCTTCACTTCACCTGTCTCGGCCGCCACCTGCGCCGGAACAGGTTTCTGCTGCACTGCCGCTGGCGCCGGCGCAACGTCCCTAATCGAAGGCTTATCGGGTAAGACGATGTTTGGTGGCATCAAACGGACTCTGATTCCAAAAAGGCCTTGTTTCAATTGAGTATCGACGACAGCGAACCGGACAATCTTGCTTATCGCTTCTCCAACCGATGGGAGATAACCGGCCTTATACTTCTCATATCGCGCTCTATCCGTCGTAAGCTTTCCCCTAATCGATATCTCAACGCCTAAAGCCCCGGCTTCGATCGTTCGCTGCAGGGCCCAATAGGCCGCGCGCCTAAAGTGTATCCCACGTTGCAGCGCCATGGCAATTTGTGACGCCACAACCTTCGCGTCGAGTTCCGGTGCCTCCAAGGTCGCGACAGAGATCTGTGGGTTCTGAACTCCGAACTGCTTCTCGAGTACCTGGGTGAGGTCTCGTATGCTCTCTCCCCTACGCCCAATAACGAGCCCAGGCTTAGCGGCGTAAACGACAACCCTCGTTCCAAGGGGCGTTTTCGTCATCTCTACCTTGCTGTAACCCGCCCGTTTCAGGTCTTGGGAAAGAAACTCGTCGATCTCCGCGCGCCGAGCGTTTTCTTGAACAAAATACTTCTGTATGGGCAAATTACTCCGCTACCTCGTATCCCATTAATTCAATGTGAACCAGCGTGTCATGGTAGGGCGAGGCTCTTCCCATGGCCCTTGAGATCACACGCTGCGTCTTCATACCCCTTTGCGCGGCAGCGTGAACTATCCTGAGACGGTCAACGTCCAACCCTTTATACTCCGCATTGGCCTCTAGCTCCTCTAGAAGGAACAGAAACGTCTTCGCAGCCTTAACCGGATAACGCCCGGCATACCAACCTTCCTCTAGGCTCCTGTGCGGAACCTCCTTATGGTAACGCCTGAAAGCTATCGCACGCTTCTTCTGCGTCACCGCCTCCAAAAGGTCCTTCGCCGAATCTAACCGCATGCCCCGAAGCTTTCTACAGATCTCGGTGGCCGCCTTTGGGGAAATCTTCACTTCTCTACCCGCACACTTCACAGCTCGGTCTGGATCGTACTCCTTGACCGAGTATCCCCAATTTGGCATTCCAATTGCACCGTGCGCTGCCGCATGAGCGCAGTAACCCTAAAAAACGTTGTTTAGCCCTGAGAAGTTACGTAATGTTACGAACGGCTCGCAGATACTCCAGTTAGATGACCGGAATTCATCTTCTAGTGAGGATCGTTCCACGTTCTCGGTAACTTCTATCTACCCTGATGCACTCCACCGTACGACAGAGCTTGGAGCGTAACAATTTGGAGCAGTCAAAGGAAAGCGAAATCCATGGAACAACGCTAAGGGTCTACTGGTACCTCTTCAAAAGCCCCCGACCCATCGGGGTGCGCGAGACTCAGAGGGCGCTGTCGATGTCAAGCCCAAGCATCGCTCTCTACCATCTCGAGAAACTTCGGGAACTCGGAGTTGCCGATAAGGACGACAGTGGGGAATATTCGCTCCGTCAGCAGGTTCAGGTTGGATCTTTGAAAGCTTTCTTGAAGGTGGGTCACCTCATTTTACCCCGCTACCTCTTCTACGCAGTCTTCCTTTCCACGGCCGTTATGGTCTACTGTATAGAAACGGTCGTGCAAACGGGTACGGTTGATCCGGCAGCCGTCGTGCTCGGGGCGGTGGGCGCCGGCATCTCGTGGTATGAATGTATGCGGATGTGGAAGGACCGAGTCCTTTGACCCCGTTCGAAAACGTAGAGTTATGCTGGCTTAGCGGGGTGTAAGCATGGAAGAGATGACACGAAGGATCATCTTGGCAGCGTTTCTAGGCATTCTCGTGGGTGTCGCCGTAGGGTACTCTCCAATGACCCAGCCTACAAGCGCACCAAGAGCCCAGAACATAATGCAAGCGGAGCAACCGACTGTTGCGTCCCCGACCGCCCACCTTGCCTACGGCCCTCCACCGTTGCTGATCTCCGTCTTGGCCGGGCTAGTGATCGCCGTACCAGTATTCCTCATGGCTAGGCGCAAAGCAAGTTAAGGCTCCAGAAAGATTCTGCCCAGTTAGAGGGACGGCGAGTCCGCCGTAAGAATACGACTCGCCCGTGAGTACATTGTTTGTGCCCGGGGGAACAAATTGAGACTTCCACCCGACCGTCGTTTAATCAATCACTTAAGAGGCACGTACATGGATGACCTCGACGCCCCAATTCCCGGCGTTCCGTGGACTACTTTTTTGTTGGTTATGATGAATTCTCCTACGTAGTGGCCGATCATTTCGGGTTTGATGTCGAGAGCCGTGAATTCTTTTCCGCTGTGGATTAGGAGGTTTAGGCCGATCATTTCGGGTATGATGACCATGTCTCGGCAGTGCGTTTTGATTGGTTTAGTGTCTTTGCCTTTGCTTCTTCGGTGGTTTCGGATTAGTTCCATGAGGGTTCGCTGATCTGTCGTCAAACCTCTGGTCAGTGAACGTCTTTGTCTTGCGGGAAGTATCCTGATGAACTCGTCCATGGACATTTGTTGTAAGGCTTCGATCGTGTTTCCCCGATAGAGGAATTCCCGAGGCAAGATTCGCCACTCTCTGCGACTCATAGATTCTATTCTAATTAAGGTTCTGCCAAGCCCAGTGGGTGGAAAGGTCTAGAGGATGCCGAGCCTGACGGCTAGGTCAGATGCTTTGAAGTCCGGCATGAGCCGGACGAATGCTTTCTTTTCTCCCTCAGGGGTGATTAACGTCTTGACGTCGCGCACTTTGACCTCGTATAGTTCCTGTATGGCTCTCTTTATGTCGTGTTTGTCGGAATGCAGATCTACAATGAATGTGATCTTGTTCTCCGATTCTAGAAGGGTAACGGCGTCTTCTGATAGTAACGGGTACTTCACAACTTCTCTGGTCGCAAGCTTTGTCATGTGTGGGCTCCTCCCAAACGAGTCTCCAAGCCCTTTATCGCGGATTCAGTCCAGATGGTCAGCCTACCCGGTTGCGTCCCGGGGGCCAGATCGGTTACGTTTAGGCTGGATATGTCGACTACTCGGACGCCGCTGAAGTTGCCAAACGCCCGTTCCGCTCCCAGCCGTTTTGAAACCACCACCAAAGCGCTGGCGCGGGTCTTGTGGGGGCGGCCGCGAACACTACCTTTCCCGCTTCGGATCTTTCGGACCGACGCCCGCTCAACATCGTCCCAAAGCCTAAGGTTCTTCAGGATTGTTTCGGCTTCCGAATTCTTTGTGATCTTTTCTGCCGCGTCTGATACGACGAGCGGCAACTCCAAGTCTTCTGGAATTCTATGGCCCCTTGCTCGCACTATAGGTTTGGATGAAGAGGCGGCGACGGCGGAGAGCATAGCTGCGCGAAGTTCCTTCTTGTTTATCTTCTTGGCGTTGATCTTTGCCGATGTCGGAGGAAAGGTGAGCCTTCCTTTCACCGTGCCAGCCGCGAACCCAGCCATACCGCCCCTAGCGTACCTCTCGCCTTTCACACGTGGAATGCGGGACATGCCCCTTCCGACTCCCATGGACTCGGCCGTAGTTCTCTTGCCTGCCATTGGATCCCGTCCTTGCGGTTGGAATGAGTGGCTTTGAATGGCGACGACCGCCCGCCGTATCAAATCACCGCGGATGGGCGCATCGAAGAAGGCGGGTACGGAAAACTCTCCCGCCGGCTTTCCTTCCACATCGTAGAGGCTGACTGTCCTGGTCAATGAGTTTCACTCGTGCCTCATGGCGTTGAGAAGGCCCAATGAGATGAAGACCGCTTCCTCCGTTCTCACAGTCGCCACCTTCTGATCTGGCACCGTGTTTACGAAGTAGTCGAATACGTCACCCGGACTCTTGCCTTCTTGACCGAGAATTTCCTTAAGACCCATTCTTGGTGATCCGAAAGCAACCAAAACCGACAAAACACTCCTAAGTGAATTACTGATTTCAGTCCAGACCTCTTGTATTTGTACCCCGTAGCGGGACGTACCTATCCTTAGATCGAATCTCTCCTTTGCAAGCATGTTTGCTAGCTTGGATTTTGAGCGAGTAACCCGATACCCCCAATATATGCTTATCTTGGATGGTTCAACGATTTCTCCGCGCAAACTCTTACCGGTACTAACGAGACGAACCGTAACCCTCTCCCTCACTCTGCTCTCCCCCGCGACGATTACGAATCTATCCAAGCCCGCATCCACGACGGCTTCGCCATCATTCCGCGAGACGACGAGGCCCTCCCTAACGTCACCAATCTTGACGTCCGCGATATTGGCTGGAACGTTGTGGTGTGGCGCTTGGAGTGGGGGCAGTATTCCAGTGAACTTGAACGTCGGACTTAGTTTGAAGCTCCTCCGTCGAAGGTACTGTGGAGTCTCAAGGTATTGAAGGATTTCACTGCAAAATTGAATATCCGCCTCTTGGCTACGTAGCGGGTCGTCCGGGTATAGGATGATTTCGTTCACACCGAAGATTGAACCTGCCCGTGCAATGGCCCCTAGCTTGGCCGTCTTTTCACGCAAATGAGGCGTGTCAGACACGACCGACGCGGGGATGGCAACTGACAGGCGTCTCAGCCCAATTGGTTCACCTTGCAAGGCGGCACGCTTCAGGGATGACGTGGCGCCGGAAAAGATGAATCTTATTGCTCTAGACGATATTCGGAAGGAGGGCAACCTTGAACCTGGATGATCCCGCCGTAATTCGGAAGATTGACGAATCGGGTATGTTGTCAATCATGGAACGATCTTCGGACCGTCTCGGCCCTCCGGCCGACGCTGAGTCCACTTGCCGCATCGGCCCTGAGTCACGGAAGAATATTGTTTTCGCCGGTGTAGGGGGTTCCGGGATAGTCGGCGACATCCTAACAGACTATTGTCGAGATACCATTAATGTGCCAACTACAGTCTGCCGGTCCCTTAGGATTCCAAGGTTTGTTGGCAAGAACACGCTCTTCGTCGCAATCAGTTACTCTGGCAACACGAGAGAGACGCTGGGCATGTTCGGACAGGCAAAGGATGCGGGTGCGAGATTGGTTATAGTTTCGTCTGGCGGCAAGCTACTTAGTGCGGCGCAAGCTGATGGCTTGCCATACGTGCGTGTCAAGTCGGGCATGCTTCCTAGAGTAGCCCTTCCCGACCTTGTAGGCGCCGTCGCATATGTTCTGGGCGAGGCCGGTATAATTGGAGATAGCACTAGGTTGCTTGAGCGCGCCTCGATGTCAATGAGCGCCGTGATTGATAGCGTGAAGGCTGCGGTTCCTTTAGAACGGAATCCGGCGAAACAAGTTGCTTCGACGCTTGTTGGTCGTTTGCCTCTCCTGATTGGAGATGAGGAAAACGTCAGTGTACTGCGTCGTTTCAAGAATGAACTGAATGAAAACAGCAAAATCCCTGCAATCTACTACACTCTGCCCGAAGCATATCACGATGATATAGAGGGGTTGAAGGCTCTAAGAGGCCTAAGTAGTCCTCAACCAATAATACTCCGCAGTCAAGCACACGGAGCAAACGGGCAGACGGCCGCCAAGAAACTGCTGGAGACACTTTCAGAATTTGGGTTTCCAGCACCGCTGTTCTTCAGTGGAACGGGGGATGGTAGGTTCGAATGGCTGATCAGCGCAATCACTTTTGGTGACTTCGCTTCGTTTTACCTCTCTGTCCTCAAAGGCGTTGATCCATCCAAACTGTCACTCATACCTTATTTCCGAGCGCTCACAAGTCCAGTATGAATCTTAGGACGACCAGCCCTCCTTCAGGGCGAATCTCCATTCTATGGTATGTGACTGCTTTGACCTCGACTTTCGCGCCGTGTTTTTTGCGGTCGAAGGTTTCCCCGTAGGCGAGAGCGTGGAGGTGTAGGGTTTCGGGTTTCCTAGTCACGTAGAGCTGAAATTTGTTGTAGACCTTGCGTTCCAGTTCGAATTTCAAGAGTAGGGTTTCAAGCCAGTTGTAGAGTAGTTCTAGGTCGTGTGCACCGTTGACCGTTATGACGTCTCGTCGCTGTTCGGTGATTTTGTCCACATCACACATTGTATCGAAGAGGGCTAGCCCGGCGTTCTCGAGTGCCGCTTCGAAAGTTACTCCGGCCGATTCAATGTACGCGTCGGTTGTGTGAGGGAGGAATTTGTAGCCTGGAGTTAGCAACTCAACAGCCTCTTCGGCTTATCGCGTGCGCGAAATTCAACGGGAACTTAAATAGGAATCGGCTTCAGGAATAAGTCAGCCGGGATGGCCGAGTGGATTAACATAATGATGATGGTCCAGAGGCGCAGGCCTTGAGTGTTGAATTCAACGTAAGCCTGTGGCCCTTATGGGCCTCGGGGGTTCGAATCCCTCTCCCGGCGCCATCCGATTTGCGCGGACCAGTGTCATGGAGGACGATGGGTTGAGCTATGAAACATGAAACGATCCTAGCGTTCGTTGCCTTCACTCTGATACTGCTTTCGACCCCAATTTCTGCAGGGGCGGCCCCGGTGCTGGGCACGGATCAGCCGCTCTACACTATTCGGGATAAGCAAGTGACCTTGACGGGCTCCGGCCTATCGCCCGGGCAGACGTACTATGTGTGGGTGAAAGGGCCTGTGGACAATAAGACACGGTACACTGGGACAAGCTTTCTCCCTGTCTCCGGAGGCTTGGTCCCGCCGGACATCGCATATCCGTTGAACCCGAACGCTACGTTGGGGACATACATCTTGAGTCTCTCCACATCATCGACAGTTGACAACGCGCAAGCTGTGGCGCATTTCGGGGTGTGGGGTACAGCGCAACCGGTCTACCAGCGCACCGAGACCGTGAACATCTTGGGCGGAGGCATCTTTCCAAGCACAGGCCTCAGACTGACGATCCGGGATCCTGCAGGAAACATAGTCGACCAAACCACGATGGCGTCTACAGCGTATGGAGACTTCAACCAGACGTGGAGAATACCGAAAGATGCGATTACGGATGTTTTCACTGCTTTCATTGACGGCACGGGGGTCTTCGACAACGCCCAAGAGGACTTCGTTTCACAGGCAAAATTCACAGTTACGCAAGCGGTCTTGTCCTTGCGCGTATATCAAGAACCGAACTCAACTTATCAGCGCACACAGAACGCGGCACTCTCAATCGTCCTTCAATATCCGGACGGTAGTCCGGTCACGAGTTCGGCACCCAACATTCAACCGGCGATGCTGCTCCAGAATCAGGTCACCGCTGCTTTTGCTAATCTCACCCTCGTGGATTCTGCTAATGGAGTTTGGCTCGCTGAGAGCAAGATCCTGGCCAACGCTACTCCCAGCGCCAAGTACCGTTTTGAAATCCCATCCATGTCATTTGATGATGGGTACGGTAACAAAGGAGGCGCAGTGGATACCTACTCCAACTTCTTTTCGGTGACAAATGCGAGCCTTTCGATAACAAGTCAATTGAACGGTACCAACATTCAAATCCCGTTCGGCCAAGTGAGCATCATATCTAGAGTAACGTATCCCGACGGGTCCCCTCTGACTGCGGGCACGGTTACCGTCGTCGTGACTGCCGGCTCTTCTTCCTCTCAGCTTCAGTCGACTTATGACCCTACTATGGGTGAATGGCGGTCATCATACTCCAGCACCCTCTTCGACTTAGCTCACGTCGGCACGTGGACGTTGAAAGTCACCGCCCATGACAGTTACGGAAATTCTGGTAAGGCAACCTACGATGTTACCGCGCAACCCTACCTATTCATAGCTCTACTCGCTTCGGTCCTTGCAGCTTTGTTAGTTGTTCGATGGTCGGTTTCTCGTTACGGAAGACGGGTCTACTTCCGCGTTCGCAAGTTTCTGAGATCTCCGCGGTATCGGCCCCGAGGCTAAGGCTGAAAGATTCCGCCCGTGTAGCCGTGCACCGAGATACTCTTCCGCTGGCCACGCCATTCGAACGCAAATGCGTAAATCGGCATCAGGTACTGAGCCAACTCGCTCACTTGGAAGCGGTTACTGAGAATCTTTGAGAAAGTGGTTGGTGGTTTGACGATAAGCGCGTGAAGCTTCTGGACTAAATCCTCCTTTGTGATGGAACTCGCGGCGATCTCCATCTCCGGATAATTCATCGTGAGTTCCTCGACTGTTGTCTTTTTCAGTGGTAAGGGGCGGTCGAAGAATGCCTCGGCTTCAAGGTCCTCTTTGCCTTGAGCATTCAAGAATATGGAACCCTCATCATACATGTATGCGAGTTCCGTCACATCGCTCAGCCTAAACGCTTTGACCCCTGTCGAATCTTTCCTTCCGAGCAGTCGCTTCGCGAGATGCCCGATGCCCTGCCCATCCATTTGTTCTGATCCCACGAGATCCCTAATCTTCCCCTCAACCTCCACGGCTATGACATCCTGCGGCAGATCGATTTTGTAATCGTTTCCCCGAAAGTAGAAGCATTCATGGTAGCCTCTGACTCTCCAAAACGGTACAAGTTTCAGTCTCGGCCGTTCCGAGCCGCGAACGTCCTGATCTCTCGGCTTAATGAAGGAAAGAACACGATGCTTGAAAAGCGTCCGTTTGCGGGATTCGGCGATCTTGAGAAGTTCCGGTAGAGGTTTGGGCGGTAGGTAATAGACCTCGGGCGGAATTTTCTCCGGCGACCAACCGTTCCCGACTCTTGAATCCTCGAAACCCCCTGCCGATTCGAAGAGAGTTTGAAACTCGTTTATTGTCGAATCGAGTAGGCGTTTGATTTCTTCGAATCGGTCGTCTGTACTCATGTTGGCCTTGACCGGAGGGAAGAAGGCTTCGGACTATGGTTGGACAGTTAGTTTGCCGTACCTGCCCACGTTTAGTTGGGTTTCGCCGCGGAAACTGTCCACGTACCCGTTTTCGATTGTGACCGTATCGTTGGCCTTGACTTGATCGATTTGTTCGTTCCAGAGATTCAATTTGACGGTGCCGGAGTCGTCGGTGACGACTGCGGTCGCGACTCGAGATTGTTCTCCTCGTCTTGTGGTTACTTCCCTTGCAGGCGATATTTCCTGTATCTTCGCGGTAATGTCTACTCGTCTCATCCCGGGTTTTAGCTCGGATACCTTCATCGAAATCCGAACCGTAGAACGATTGTTCGAATATTAAACTCTTGCAATGTTATCCCGATTTACTCTGCAGGGAGTGCATCTTGACCAAATCGTCCTTGAAAGGCGTTAGAGCCCTTGGGATGGTGACCTCTACTGGGTCACGAAGGGCGAGGTTTCTGTCCTTCTTCACCTTCCACACTTCCCTGTTGAAAGCAAGAATCCTCTTAGTGTGACGCTTGTACAGCTTAGGCCAGTGGGGTTTCGGAAAGTGTTCAGTGTGAACGCTTCGTGTTGAGTATAGCTCCCGCCAAATATGGTCGGGCATGAATGGTGTAATGGGAGCCAGTAGAAGGAGGAGGGTTTTCAGAATCGTGTGGAGTGTGTACCATGCGGCCCTCTGTTCACTAGCTGAGAAGCCTTGGCCGTATGCGCGGGGCTTCACCATTTCCAAGTAGTGGGATGCGAATGTTTCCCATACGAAATCCCTGATAGCGGTCGCGGGTACGAAGAAGTTCAATTCGCGATAACCCTTCAGCGATTGCTCCACCAGAATGGAAAGTTCAGAGAGTATCCACCTGTCGGTTGGTTGCAGTGTCGCCGTTCTTGGTTGCGGGAAGGAGGATATGAATCGGGAGAGGTTCCAGAGTTTAGTTACGAACTTATGCGCGCCCGCAATTCGCATTTCCGAGCAGCGGAAGTCTGACCCGAGCGTAGCTTCGGAGGCGTTCCAGAACCTGAACGCGTCGGCGCCGTATTTTTCAAGCAACGGTTCAGGCTCAACAACGTTTCCCTTGCTCTTGTGCATTGCTTGGCCCTGTTCATCCATTCCAAGCCCATTTATCCACACGTGCAAAAATGGTGCACGGCCCGTTAGTTGGTAGCATCTCAGGATCGAATAATGAAGCCAAGTCCTTACGATATCCTTCCCCTGCGGCCTTACGCTCGCCGGGTAGGTGCGTTTGAAGAACCCGCTGTCGCTGAGATATCGTGAAATGAATAGCGCTGATACGCTGGAGTCGACCCATGTGTCGAACGTCCGCGTTTCTCCTTCGAACTCACTGAACCCACATGACTTGCATTCCCCCGACGGTGGCGGATCTCTCCAAGGTCTGTAGTATTCGCCAGGAGGCGGCACGAGGGGCGTGCCGCATCTCTTACAGTACCAGACGGGTATTTCCGTGGAATATACTCGGCGTCTGGATATGGGCCAGTCAATCGTGATCGAATTTAACCAATTGAGAAGTATCTGCCTGCTTGAATCAGGATGGAACGCGAGCCGCCCAGCCAGTTTTCTGAGCTGCGGAATGAAGCTCATCTGTTTGAGGTAGTATTCTTTCATCGGTATGATTTCGATAGGGGTGTTGCTGCGTGAACACATTGGAGTGCGGTGTTTGATCTTCTCCGTCCTTTCCAGAAGCCCTTCAGCGGCAAGGTCGTGCAGAATACGATTGCGTCCCTGCTCGGTCGCTAGTCCTTGGTACGGGCCTGCCGCACTTGTCAGCCTGCCGTCGGCTCCTACCGCCAACACCTCGGTTAGCCCCAGTTCCCTGAATAGAAGAACGTCCGTGTAGTCGCCGTAACTGCAAATCATTACCGCTCCCGTGCCGAAGTCCGGCTTCGCACTTGGGTGCGGTTTGATCGAGACCTCCCGTCCATATACCGGCAGGATGGCGTGCAACCCTTGAAGGTTCTTGTACCGTTCGTCGGTTGGGTTCACAATTATGAGCTGGCAGGCGCAGATAAGTTCAGGTCGAGTAGTTGCGACAACCAAATTCTCGCCGGTCTCTTTCACCTTAAACCTGATGTAGGAAAGGCTCGATGGTAGGTCCTCGTATTCAATTTCCGCGTCCGCTATTGTTGTCCCACATTCGTGGCAGTAGTTGTTTGGTCGAGTCGCCTCATATACGAGCCCTCTCCTCCACAGTTCTATGAACGTTGACTGAGTAAGCTTTCGATATGATTCTTCATCGGTGTGATATCTGTGCTTGTAATCCCCGCTCAGGCCTACGGTCATCATGATTTCTGTCATCTGGGCCTCAAGCTTGTCAAGTGCGCTTTTGCACAATTCGATGAATTGCTCTCTGGGCGTGTCCCTCATCTTCACGTTTGAGTTCGTTTCAACGTAAATCTCCACATTGATTCCGTTCCGATCAAACCCGATTGGAAATAGGACGGAATTTCCCGACATTCGTTTAGATCGTGCGATCATATCGATCTGTGAGTACGAGGCTACGGCGCCGATGTGCCACTTTCCGGATGTGTACGGAGGCGGGGTGTCGATGACGAATGGTTTGCCTCTCCCGGTGGACTTGAAATTGAATAGGCCGTCTCGCCGCCACCTCTCGAAAAGCATTCTTTCTACGTGGTGGTTCCATCGCTTTTCCGTGAGCCGCGGAGCAAAGTTACTTCGTTGCTGGGCACTTTTCGAACTCATTATGGGTCAAGTCCTGTTTTGAAGAGGTGCGGTGGCGTATCATTCGCGCTCGGTGTATTGGACTTGGCGCTACAAGTCCGTTGTCGTTGTGCATCAAGGTTCTTTGGCGTATAAAATTGTCGAATAGAGTTTACGGTGGACTACGATTCGACGTATGTTACTTGTAAGCCAACATTTCGTCGGTGCCACACGATAGCTTAGCTGGAAGTTTGGCGGTTCGGTGAAGCGTCAAGATGGCTTCGGGGAGCCGCCTATCGCCCTCCAAGTCAGGTAGTCCCCTAACTTCAGGACCGTAACTAGAAGGAACACTATCAGAACAATTGGTCCTATGACCAAGTTTACGGCTTCCGTGACGGTGGCAAATGCGTTCAATGCACCGCCGTAGGCTGTGCTAGCCATATCGAGTACGGTGAAGTAGTAGTCAAAGTACCAATGGAGTAGTATGTCGGCGTACGCGCCATAACTTACGTACATAACCGCGAAGACGAATCCGGCCAAGGCCGCTGTCGAAACCTTTCCAATGTCCCAGCCGCTTCCCGCTAGATAATGAGCGGCTCCAAACATCACTGAGCTTACGGTTATGAGGAGCCATTCCAGTACGCTAATTCCATGTATGAGGCCGTTTGCGGCTACGGTTTTGTGACCTAGCCTGGATTTCGCAAGCTCGGGGCTGAATAGGGTGAGGAGAAGGAAACCTATTCGCTTCTTAACCCCGTTCAGATGTGGGTCGGAGCGGTAGGCAACTAAGAGGAAGAGGGCGAGTGGGATTCCGATCGTTGTGATTCGAAATGCGAATTCCTCGTCGATGGGTGCGTAGGCTAAGTTGAGGAGTATGTTATACGGACTCGTCTGCGCGGGGAAGTTCAGGCTACCGGTCTGAATGCCTTGGGTCGCTTGGAAATCGGAGATGAGGATGGTGGCGTAGAGCAGGGCGGTGCCCACGAGCGGCATGATATAGAGGAAGTTGGTTTTCGCGACGGAAATGGGTTTGGAGAGAGATTCACGTAGCGACTTGATGAATCCGCCGCAGGTTAACGCGGCTGCGCCGATACATAGGATGAAGATTATCATGATGCCGGCGAACAAGGCGCCATGACTTAGTCCTAAGGGCAAGTAGACTGGTACTTCTAGGAGCATGAAGACCTCTACGGGCAGTATGTGAAGGCTGCGGGCGGCTTCGGTTAAGCCGGCCTTTGTGGTAAAGAAGAGCACCGGGCCGAGAACAATCGAAACAACGTATGTAACGACTGAAAAGATTGCAAGTACCAAAACTGCGGCTCTGCCTGCTTGGACTACATCTTGTAGTTTCTTGTTCTCGGTCACGCATAATCGCCGCTTGGGTTTGGCTGCATGAAAATTCGTTCATAGCCTAATCAATGTGCTGGTCGCGGCGTAGCATTATGGTTACGTATGGAGCGAGTGGCTTTGCCGTAATGCGCGTGGGCTTTGGACACACGCCCGCTAAACGTATTTTCTGAGTTCCTCTACCTTGTCTGTTCGTTCCCAAGTGAAGTCCGGGTCTTCTCGTCCGAAGTGGCCGTAGGTTGCGGTCTTTTGGTAGATTGGCCTGCGTAGTTTCAGGTGTTCTATGATTCCTTTGGGTGTCATGTCGAAGACCTTCTTTACGGCCTCCGTAATCTTCTCATCCGGCACCTTCCCTGTTCCATATGTGTTAACCATAATCGAGACGGGTTTGGAGACGCCGATTGCGTAGGCTATCTGGATATCGCACTTGTCCGCCAACCCGGCCGCAACGATATTCTTCGCAATATACCTTGCCATGTAGCTTCCGGACCGATCCACCTTGGTGGGGTCCTTTCCTGAGTAGCATCCTCCGCCGTGGCTGCCGATTCCGCCATAGGTGTCGACTATAATCTTACGGCCGGTCAGGCCGGAATCGGCGAGGGTACCTCCCACCGTAAAGCGGCCTGTCTCGTTGATGAAGAATTTAGTGTTCGCATCCAGCATATTCTGGGGAATTACCGGCCTAATCACCTTCTCAATTATGTCTCGTCTAATTTGTTCGCGCGACACATCCTCGCTGTGTTGTGCAGCTATCACGACGGCCTCAACGCGTTTAGGCTTGCCTTCTACGTATTCGATTGTGACTTGCGATTTGCCGTCCGGGCGGAGGTAGGGCAGAATCTTCTCCTTTCTCGCGTCCGCGAGCCTCTTCACCAACCTGTGGGCCAGAATGATTGGAAGCGGCATGAGTTCCGGGGTTTCGTTGGTTGCGTGCCCAAACATCATCCCCTGGTCGCCTGCCCCAATATCCTCCCTATCCACTCCCATCGCTATGTCGGGTGACTGCTCCTCGATCGATACTAGGACCCCGCATGCTTCCCAGTCCAACCCAACTTTGGCGTTGTCAAACCCAATGTCCCGCAGGACATTTCTCACTATCTGACTGATTGGCACGTAGGACTTGGTGGAAATCTGTCCGGTGACGATTATAGTACCTTTCATTATGAGAGTTTCAATGTCTACCCTAGAGGTTGGATCCTTCTCGAGAATCGCGTCGAGAATCGCGTCTGAAATTTGATCCGCAACCTTGTCCGGATGCCCCTCCGTGACGCTCTCGGATGTGAACATGTATGAGTGGGCGTTTGGTTTGAAGGCCACCGCCGCGTGGGCCGGTGACGTTGAGGAGGTCTTTGCCTTGCTCAATGTTAGCACCGAAGTTTTGCGAAAGTCGGATATTCCCATAATATAAGCTTGAGACAAGAAAGTATTCCAATACGAATTACAGCGATTCGACAACATTCGCAGCCTGCCAAGCGCATGGTCTAACCCCTTGTACACCCATTCAGCTTAACAAGCCTAGGGACATGGTTTGGCGCTTAGTGGCCCCGGTAGAGATGAAACTCACATAACTCGTAAGGGGTTTCTCTCACAACGGCGAGCCAGGCAGCGCACTCTGTCACAATCACATTGTGTCACATCCGGAAACACCGTACTCCAGTTAAGCCGCTAGCCACTCGTGGGTTCGTCTTAGCCATCTTTTGGTGAACGGCTTCATTTCCCGTTCTTTCTCTCTGAGGCAGAAGTGGGAAATTGTATACCAGCCTCTGCTGTTGGCGTTTCCACAGACCCCCAAATGCTAAATTCTCAAGAATGCAAGTTAGAGTGACGAAAGGTCGTAACGCCTTGGATTCGGAAGCTCCGAACCTTTGTCAAGAATGCGGTGCTCCACCGAACCCTAACAGTGACTACTGCCAGAGATGTGGAAAACCAGTAAGGGGCATTATACCGGCTCCCCCTTCACGGTCTACGACAAACCTGTCAGGGGTTCACTCAGACTTCGTAAGGCATTATCATGTCCGGGGCTTATTGTTGATGTTGAGCCTTCTTCTAGTCGGATGCTCCCCCGTTTCAACGCCGGCGACAACGGCTTCGGCAACGGCCAATAGTACCGGTAACAGTATCGCATCCGTCTCGTCGAGATTTGACAGTTGGAGTGCATGGCGCGGATATGTAGCCAAAACTCCGACTCCTGCGGCGGGATGCTTTGTGGCTACTTACCCTAGCACCGTTTGGCAACCGACTCAGTGCGTTCTCCCGCCCAAAGAACACTCACTCCCCTCAACAGCGTCACAATCCTCGACTATCTTACAGCCCTCAACAGTGGGGAATGGTAATGACTGGATGGTGCAAGCGCCCTCCGACACATTGATCAGTAGTTCATTCGGAAACTTCTCCGTTTACGGATTGACGGGCGAAAAGGATGTGTGCGTCGCACCGTTCCTTCAACAGTGCGGCGGTATGAACGGCGGCCATGGCGTTGATTGGTATAGTATTCAAGACAACACCAACTCCGGCTTTCCGGTTAACTATCACGGAAGAACAACTACAGGCTGGGAGCAGTTCCTGTATGCTAATAGCGGCTCTTCGGGCATGGTTTACATCGAGTATTGGTTGTTCAATTACGGCACGTGTCCGCCAGCTTCGCAAGATCCTCCGGGCGGAGGAGTCGGTTGGTTCTCGTCCGGGGCGAACTGTGTTTTTAACACGGCTGGGACGCCCACTCCGTTCGAACCGGCTACGAACCTTTCTAACCTGAATTTACAGAGTTACGCCGATTTCGCAGGAAACGACGAGGCTATGTTGTGTGTCGATGGGGGAAGTTGTTACGCCACGTCAGTAACGGATACGGTCCTCCACCTGTACCAACAATGGACAGATTCAGAATTCAACATATTCGGCTACGACAATGGAGCGCAGGCGCAATTCAATTCAGGCACGACGATTACCGTCGGAAATATTTTGTTCGATCACAATGCCAATTCGATTCGAACAACCTGCGTCAGTCCTCTCGCGTATACTGGGGAGACTAACAACCTAAACCTAGTCTCCTGCAGCACGCGCTTGACCGACTCATTATCCTCCATGACTTTCACTGAGACCAACGCTCCTGTTTTCGATTTCACCGTTGCCTCATCCCCGTTAGGTTCGTTGTATGTGACCGGTTCAGGCTTCGTGATCGTTGATGGCGTCGGTGTGACGACTCCGGATACTTTCAGCTGGATACAGGGGTCAACGCACTCAATCGCAGCAGTTTCACCTGTAAGCTGCGGTACCCAATGCCGGTACGTTTTC
>Ga0187769_10000441_pt1 | contig 22911 bp, 17 predicted proteins | sample 0116_SJ02_MP02_1_FD_133140 | JGI IMG/M metagenome (GOLD analysis project Ga0187769, IMG submission 133140) | Tropical peat soil microbial communities from peatlands in Department of Meta, Colombia - 0116_SJ02_MP02_10_MG | ecosystem: Environmental > Terrestrial > Soil > Wetlands > Peat | place... | reverse complement strand
TCGGTGCCGGGCGGCCAGGAGATCGATGCGGACGCTCCGCTCGATCGTATGCCGCTCTACGTGCGCGCCGGATCCATCCTTCCCATGGGGCCGGAGATCGAATACGCCACGCAGGACCCCGGCGGCCCCATCGAACTTCGCATTTATCGAGGGTCCGACGGCGAATTCAATCTGTACGAGGATGCAGGCGACGGCTACGACTATGAAAAGGGTCAGCATTCCGTAATTGCGATCCAATGGAACGACCGAACCGGCGTCCTCACGATTGGCGCGCGCGAAGGCTCCTATCCGGGCATGATCGAAAAGCGCGCCTTCCGGATTGTTCTGGTCGGAAAGGGCCACGGCATTGGCGGCGAGGTGACAACCAAGGCTGACCGGGAGATGACCTATGAAGGCACAGAAATCAAAGTGAGCCTTCATTTGCAATGAGTGTTGGAGTGGTCCCTAGTCGACGGGATCGCCTTCCGCCATGAGTGCAACTTCTGAGAGTCAGGTAAGGTCTTCCTTGAGCTGCGGTGAAATGCGAGGTGCGAGGATGAAACACGTATGGAAATCTGCGGTATTCCTTCTTCTTGCCGTCACGTCAGCGATGGCATCCGGTACAACGCTGCCGGACGGCAGCGAGTTTCCGATGTGGGAAAAGCCGCTTCATTTCACCAAGACCTACTACGTGGACGGGCAGGCCCGGAACGCAGATGACAACGGGCCTGGCACGCAGGAGCGCCCATTCCGCACCATTGGCCGGGCGGCGCAGGTGCTGCAGCCGGGAGAGCGTGTGGTCATTGCAGAGGGCGTGTATCGCGAGTGTGTCCGGCCGGCTCGTGGTGGCAGCGGTCCGGAGGCGATGATCAGCTACGAAGCCGCGCCCGGGGCGAAGGTTGTGATCAAGGGCTCTGCCATAGTCAAGGACTGGCGCCCAGGCGAGGGTTGGAACTACGGCTTCGATCCAGCGACGGGGAAGCCTGTGAAGGCTTGGGAGCTTCGCCTGGATCCCGCGCTGTTCCACGGCTATAACCCTTTCCAGCTAGACAACGTGATCGGCAACCGCTACTGGATGGACTACGCCAAGGACAATATGTCGAACTACTTTCGGCGGCGTGGGCTCGTATTCGTGGATGGCAAGCCGCTGGAGCCGGTTGAGTTGTCCACCGAACTTGCCGGACCATCCCCGCGCTCGATGAACTTCTTCAGCGAGGTGCATTGGTCGCCCTTGTTTCAGGAGTTTTCGCCCTATGCGGGCAAGGTGTGGATTGAATCTAACGGGATGACGCTTCATATCCGTTTGGCGAACGACGACGATCCCGCCAATCACACCATCGAGATCACCACCGAGGAGCAGGTGTTTGCTCCGGCAGACCGTTATCAGGCGTATATCCGCATCAAGGGGATCACCTTCGAGCACGCGGGGAATGGCTTTCCCGTGCCTCAACGGGGAATGGTTTCAACCAACCGCGGCAATCACTGGATCATTGAAGACAATACCTTTGAATGGGCCAACAGCGTGGGCCTCGACATCGGAAATGAGGATTGGCAGGCTTCCAGGCCGCCGCAGCCGGTGGGCTTCGACGTTATTCGCGGAAATACTTTCCGCTACTGCGGAATCGAAGGGCTTGGCGGAACCGGCGGACCACAATTCACGCTGGTGGAGAAAAACCTCTTCGAATGGATTGGCTGGCAGGATGCGGCCATGATGTCCGAATCCGGGGCCACCAAGATGCACGGGGCCAGGGATCTTCTCTTCCGCAACAACATCATTCGGCATATCCGGCACGCCAACGGCATCTGGCTCGACATCGCAAACGCCAACGTGCGAATTACCGGCAATCTCTTTGCCGACATCCCGGGCGACGTCAATCCACATGCGGTGCACATCGAAGGCAGCGAGGATCTGAATCAGATTGATAACAATATATTCTCAGACCTGACCGGGGGCATACTCATCCGCGACACCAACAACGTCATCATCGCCTACAACCTCTTCCTCAACTGCAAGGAAGTCGGCGTCGACACTATCTCCGGCATCAACGGGCCCCGGCCCATCTTCGGGCACACCAACGACGTGCACAACCTGATGGTCCACGACAACGTCTTCTATAGGATGGGCCGGTCCGCTATCGAGTTCACCAACGCCCGCAACGAAGCAGACGGCAACGTATATGCAAATCCCGCCGGAGGGCCGTTCGCGCTGTTTGCCGCCGGGCCATTCCTGCGTGTGAAGACGCCGGAACCGCCGGAGTGGCACAACCTGAAATCTTGGCGTGAAGAGCACGGCTGGGACATGAATGGAGCCATGGCGGACATTACGGCAGCCCTGGATCCGGACAAACTCGAATTGACAATCAGTGTGAAAGGCGATTTGAAACCAGCTGCTGCCTACAAAGGGATCGACACGGACTTCTTTGGCCGCGTGGTGAGGGGGGACAGGATAGCTGGCCCCTTCACTGATCTGACGACTGAGGCTGGAACGCGGAGCATCGATCCGAGGTGAGCCCTAGGAGGCGGCACTGCAATGCCCGGCAAATCCCATACTAGAGCTCATGCGACGATTTGTTATCGTGAAGTGCCGGGAGCCGGCTGACCAATCTGGTGCGCACTGCCCACGATCTGTCAACCGCCCACCACTAGAATAGAAAGAAGGTCCTTATGATTCGCCTCAGGCTCCTGTTTCTGTTGATGGTAGCCACGTGTGCTTCCGTTGTTGCTAGGGCTCAGGTGGCAGACTCCTGTGCGGATCTCGCCCACCTCAGGATTGAGGGTGTCGAGATCACGAAGGCGGCCATGATTCCGACTGGCACAACTGTTCCGCCTGCGTTTCCCGGCGCTCCGGCCATCGGCCCGTTGCCTGCGCACTGCCGCGTGGATGGCGTGATAAACCGGCGCAAAGGGGTAGACGGCGAAGAGTTCGGTATCGGCTTCGCGCTGGCCCTGCCTGAGCCGGCGGCATGGAATGGTGACTTCATGATGCAGGGAGGCGGGGGCGGGAATGGCGTCGTGGCCTACCCGCTGGGAGCATCGTTCTCCGGCGACAAACCTGCTCTAGTCCGCGGATTCGCAGTGGCCAGCACCGATACGGGACACAAGGCCAAGACGGGTCCGTTTGATTTTTCGTTCATGCGCGACCAGCAGGCGTATCTGGATTTCGCTTATCTCGCCAATGCCGAGGTGGCGGGGGTGGCGAAGAAGATCATCGTGCAGTACTACACGAAGCCAGCGGCCTATTCTTACTTTGTCGGTTGCTCGACGGGCGGACGCGAAGCCATGATTCTGTCGCAGCGGTATCCCACTGTATTCAACGGACTGGTGGCAGGCGATCCGGCGATGCGTACTGGCCTATCCAATCTCGCCATAAGCAAATGGATTCCGGTGGCGTACAACCAGGCGGCGCCCAAAGATGCGACGGGTAAGCCGCTCCTTGACAAGTTCCTCACCGATGGTGATCGCAAGCTCTTCATGGATGCTCTGATGAATCGCTGCGACGCAAGGGACGGCGTGGCCGACGGGATGATCTCCGATCCGTTGGGCTGCGATTTCGACCCCGCGCTGCTGGCCTGCAAGACCGGCCAGAGGGAAGGTTGCATTGCACCGAACAAGATTGCGGCAATCAAGAAAGCTTTTGCGGGGCCAAAGAACTCCTACGGAACACGGGTGTACCCCGGGTTTCTCTATGACGCCGGTATCGCGGAAACCGGTCCGCCCCCTGGGCTGCTCGCTCTCGGCACCAACGGCATCTTCGGTCCGTATCCGACCACGACCGAGATCGATGTCGACAAAGAGGTTCTGCATGCTTCCGACCCGCTGGTAGAGCCGGCGTCGACTAATCTGTCGACGTTTTCCGAGCATGGCGGCAAGCTCCTCTTCTTCCATGGAGACAGCGATCCCTGGTTCTCGCCCCTGGATACGCTCGAGTACTATCAATCCCTCGCCGCGACGAACGGCGGTGCAGAGAAGGTGGCCGAGTGGAGCCGAATGTTCCTTGTGCCGGGGATGCGCCACTGCGGAGGAGGGCCGGGGCTCGACCAATTCGACATGCTCGGAGCCGTGGTGAGTTGGGTGGAAAAAGGTGTGGCGCCGGATGCAGTCATTGCTACGGGACAGGCATTTCCTGGCAGAAGCCGGCCACTTTGCGCGTATCCCAAACACGCCCAGTACTCGGGGCATGGAGACACGAACGACGCTCAAAACTTCACCTGTCAGTGAAGTCGGTCGGTCGCACCACCGAGGTTTCTGTTTTACGCAACGGGAAGCCGACTAATCCTGGCGCCAGACCACTGCCACAGCGGAAGCAGCTCAGCTCCTAAGCTGTCGAAAAAGGCACGAATAACTGGCGGATGGGTCTGCAAGCGGGACTCTGTGCGGCGTCCGCGGCCGCAGAGACAGTGGCGACGAACTTGCGGCTGATTTTCTCCCTGCGAGGATCTCCTTTATCAGTTATCACTCCACGGGAATCACACTGAAGGGAATACGGCCATTTACCATCCATCACCGATGGCCCGCGTCCTGCGCACTATTTCGAATCCGGCAAAGATCGCGCGTACATACCAATGTATGTACCTACGAAACCACCGGCTTTCTTGGTGCTGAGAATCGTTCCATCCTGATCGTTGCCTAGTTGTGTCCAAGCCTCGCTCCCAACCCGATAGAAAAAGCGGTAGCGTGCTCCCGCGCCTTCTATTTTCAGCTCGACATCATGCGCATTGCCGGGAAGACTCGCGACAGCAATCTGAGAGACGCCACCGTTTCGCCTTTCCAAAAATATGCTTCGCTGCCCCCCGGCGGACAAATGTATACCTAGAAAGAATGAATGCGTTTCGTTCTGAAATGCAACGAGGCCCGCGTCCGACGGCTTGTCGTCTTCTCCGAAGCGTACTTGAACGCTAGACGAGAAGTTGGCGTGTTGTTGGCGGCGGGCAATCAGCGACGGGTCATGCTGGGAGTCCAGGCCCTCCGGGCGGGGCTCAAGAAACAGCGCCGCCTTTTCCGCATCCAGCCTCCACCACTGGCTTGTTGGCGTACGCAATGTGTTCAGCGAATACGGCAGTTGCGTGCCCGTAAAATCCGCCGTCCAATGGAACGGGCCAGTCATTGGTTGTGTCGGCGCAGCCTGTGCCGGAAGTTTGGGCCGCTTGACTACGCGTGGGACGGTGTTGTTGGCGTCGAGGATCACAGGCCACCCATGCACCCATCGCACGGGCAGCAGGAAGGTTTCCCGTCCTGTGTTGTAGAAGTCGTCCTCATACGGCTCGCAACCTAGAAACACAGCCCACCATTCCCCATTTTGCGTCTCTACAAAATCAGCATGTCCTGTGGAGGTGATAGGGTCAGGTCTCGATGGAGACAGCGTCCGCTGGGTCAGGATCGGATTTCCGGAGTACGACACATAAGGTCCGTCCACGGATCGACTGCGAAATACAACTTCAGAGTGTTGTTCCCCGGTTCCGCCTTCTGCCGCGATCAAGTAATAGAAGGCTTTCCGTTTGAAAATGTGCGGCCCTTCGATCCACACCGGCTTTTTCGCCAGGTCTGTTCCACCATTCACGATGACCTTGCCGGGCCCGCTTACCTTCCCGGTCGTCACATCGAATGGGCGCAGGTAGATCGCACGATGGCCTGGGTACAGAGGCTTATTGTCAGGTGGAACGCCGTTGTGAACAATGTATGCTTTGCCATCGTCGTCGAAAAAGAACGAAGGGTCGATTCCTTGAATCTCGGGGAGTGCAAGAGGATTCGACCAAGGTCCGGCAGGATTTTCAGCCGTCACGTAGAAGTTGCCGATTCCGCTCACATTGGTCGTAATCATGTAATAGCGGCCACTGTGATATCGGATCGTAGCCGCAAAGATGCCGCCCGACACACCGGCGCCGCTCAACGACAACTGCTCCGGCCTCGTGAGCACATAGCCGATCTGTTCCCAGCCGACCAAATCCCGGCTGTGAAAGATGGGAACTCCCGGATACCACGAAAAACTTGAGTTAACTAGGTAATAATCTTCTCCGGCGCGAATGACGCTGGGATCCGGGTAAAAGCCTGCCAGGATGGGATTCCTGTACTCGTCCGCGTTGAGTTTGGCAGGTTGCGTCAGAGAGTCCTCCCCGCGATATTCAAAAGAACGGAACTGAATCCAGCCATGATGGGGCGCTTCCGACTGTTGCGCGATGAGCGGACAGCCGAGTGAGAGAATCAGCAGGCAAGCTATGAATGTTCCCAACCACAAACAGCTTTTTCCTTCCGTCTTGTATCGATGCATGGGTCTCCACTCAAAAGCATTCGGCGCAGCCATCTCTGGCTCATCCGATTGACGGGAGTCCAGTCGAATCGAACACCCTCGGGCCCGTTAGATTCAGGCTCCGAACTGCCCGCCCTCCACAGCGCCGTTCTGGGAATCCACACAAAGATAGCGTGGCCACCGCCAAAATGCAAAACGGTCTCCAGAAACAGCGCTTGAGCTCTCTCGCTTCCGAAACTAGATGCGAAAGACTCCCAAGAGAAGCGTGGCGTTAGACTATTCTGTTGCGGATGGACGAGTTTAAGCAGGGATTTACGCTGGAGAAAGCTTCCGAGCCTTTCCTCTTAATGTGTGAATGCGGTTCAAGAATCAGGGCGGGAATCCCAGTGGATCCCGGCTCCACACCACTGCCAAAACGAAGCCAGCTCGGTCCCTAAACTATTGAAAAAATAATTGGCGGACAGGCCTGTAAGCCGGATTCTGTGCGGCGCCCGGCCCGTAACGGCGCGCGCGTCGCGGCGATCATTCCTCTAGGTCCCAGCTCGCGCTGGGACTCCAGCGGCCTACCCGAGGGTCAGTGCGGCGCGTCTTGCGACGCCGTCGCGGTCGGGCCGGGCCAGCCCTCCCCTCCTATTTGGCCTTGCACCACGCGGGGTTTGCCATGCCGTCTCAATTGCTCGAGACGCGGTGGGCTCTTGCCCCACCTTTTCACCCTTGCCATGCGCGCCGCATGTGGAAGACCGCCCGGAGGTTTCGCCTCCCGGCCGTCACCGAAACGCCGCACCGGCGGTATATTCTCTGTGGCACTATCCGTCGCCGCGCCGCCCAGGCACGCTCTGCGCACCCGACTACTGCGGCCCGGCGCCCTGGTATTACCAGGCGCGTTGCCCTTCAGTCCCCAGCCTTGCGGCCCAGGACTGCGGTGTCCGGACTTTCCTCCCGGCCTGCCCCGAGTATGGGGCCGGCCCAGCGATCACCCGGCCTGCCCGCCACCCCCTAGTATGCCACGTTTAGCCGGTTTCGGCGGTGGGAGGCTTCGCGGCGGCCGCGCTTCCAGCAACCCGCCTCCTGCCCCGATCCATGAGCCACGCGCCTTCTCATCCGCGAAACGAACGTCTTGCGCCAGTGCTACTGCGACGATAGCGAAAGTGAAATCACGATTGCTCTGTGAAAAAAGAGCTCACACGAGAAGACCTCAAGCCTTAGCGGAATTTGCGAAATGCTGACGGAGACATGCCCAGGACATTGCCGAACACGCGAGAGAAGTGAAACGGGTCATCAAATCCCACTTCCTGGGCGACCTGTTTGACCAGCGCGCCCGGTTCTTGCAGGCTTTTAGCGGCGTGGTCCATTTTCAGGCGCAGCAGGTATTGATAGGGACTCTGCTGGCCGTAACTGCGGAACAGGCGGCACAGGTAAGCCTTGTCGGCGTGGCATTCCACGGCGACTTCCTCCAGAGTTCGCAAACGGAGGAAGTGTTGTTCTATGTGCCGGCGGCATCTCTGGTAGGAGGCAAAGGCGAGAGTCTCCGTTTCTTCCAGGGGTACGTTGGTCCGTGCCAGCTTCAGCGCGAGACATTCCAGCAGCTTCGCGCACAATTCCGCATTGCCATGCCCGCCGCTCCGACCGCCTTCGATGAGTTCGTCGAACAGCGGACACAGAATGTGGGGTGGAAAGACCTGCTTCAGGCTCCCGGGCGGAAGCCCGCAGGAGCGCAGCAAACGAGCCGCGTTCTTGCCTGTGAAATCCACGAAGTACTTGACAAACGGGTTCCCTGGGTCGCCAGTGATGTCGTGCGGCACACCCGGTCCGTAGGAAAAGACGCGCCCGGTCCGCAGGGCGTAGGTGCGTCCGTTGAGTTTCAATCCGCCGCTGCCGCGCGCTACATACTCAACCGAATAAAACGGAAAGTTGGCGCGGTGAATGGCATAGTGGGTAGCGCAATGCTCAAGTCCGCCGCAGACGACGGCGAGTCTCTGGCGCTTGGGTGGATTGAGGTCGAGGTAAAATCGCCTGGCCCGGGCCACATCGGGCGAGAAGAAGGCCGGCGGGCCGTCACCTTCGGTTGCCAATAAATGCCGAGTCTTCACGACCATAGAGTCAATAATATCCAGCTATGGGTCAACTATAGCCATTCCGGCCGGTTTGTCCCAGCCTTATTCTCTTTGCGACGACGGCGCGAGCCATTTGCGGTCAGGCTCAAGCGCATCAAGTGAAAGCACACTTATGTCGGAAAACAAACGGATGGTGGGAAAAGACGTCCCGCTGGACAAGGGTGACCCGATCGTCATCACCGGCGCGGGCGGGTTCATCGCGGGCAACCTCGCGCTGTATTTCAAAGAGAAGGGTTTCACCAACATTCGGGCGGTGGACAAGAAACCGCTTTACGAGTGGTATCTGCATGTCCCCGGCGTCGAGAGTTTCTGTCTCGACGTGAGCCAGGAGGAGAACTGCCGTCGCGTCTGCGAAGGCGCGGTGGAAGTCTATAACCTCGCCGCCGACATGGGGGGCATGGGGTTTATCGAACGGTTCCGTGTCGAATGCCTCCGCTCCATCCTCATCAACACCCACATGATTGAGGCCGCTTACCGCAGCGGGGCACGACGCTACTTCTTTTCCAGTTCCGCCTGCGCCTACAACACGCAGTTGCAACAAGACCCGAACGTTCGGCCCTTGAAGGAATCTGACGCTTATCCGGCCATGGCCGAGCGCGGCTACGGGTGGGAGAAATTGATGAGCGAAATGTTGTGCCAGGAATACTGGGCCGAACGCGGCCTGAAGACCGCCATCGCCCGTTTCCACAACGTCTATGGCCCACACGGCACCTGGGACGGCGGGCGTGAAAAAGCGCCAGCCGCGCTCTGTCGCAAGGTCATCGAAGCCATTGACAGCGGCCGGAAGGACATCACCATCTGGGGCGACGGACACCAGACGCGCAGCTTCATGTACATTGGCGACTGCGTCAAAGGCGTTGACCTGATCATGCATTGTGACGAGCTGATTGCGACGCCAATCAACCTCGGCTCCAGTGAACTGGTTTCCATCAACGAACTGTTGACCAAGATTGAGAAAATCGCTGGTGTGAAGATGAACCGCAAGTACGACCTGGATGCGCCCCGCGGCGTGGCCGGTCGCAACTCGGACAACACGTTCATCAAAAAGGTGTTGGGCTGGGAACCCAAGACGCCCTTGCACAAAGGCCTGACCATCACCTACAAGTGGATCGCGGAACAATATCACAAGCGCAAGGCCGGCCAGCGGGTCGGTGTCGGCTGATGGGAAACCAACTCTCCCCCCTTGCCAGGCTGCTTGGCCCCATTCCCAACCGCCTGCAACTCGCGGGCGGCTGGATTGACCAGCCGTTCATTTCGCGGCTCAATCCGCGGCCGCCGGGCTCGATGGTGGTAGTGCAGATCGAACCGAATTTCCGCCCGATGGATCGCTCCGGCATCGCCAGCGGCACCCGCGCCGTGGCGATGAAATTGTGGAAGGGCAAGCTGCCTGACCGGCCGCCGGCGGATTTGGTCCGCGAACTTTACGAAGCTGAGAATAAAGGCAAGGCCGAACCGAGTGGCTCGCAGGACATGATCGGCTTGGTTTATCCGGGCGTGAACCGGCTGGATTACGACTACAACGTCGAAGGCGGAGTTTTCCCATCGCACATCGAGTCGTGCAACAGCCCGGGGGTATCGCGGTGGCTGGAGAAAGTACTGCACCTGATTCCGGTCGAACCGCGACCGGATGGTTACAGCCCGCTAGGCGTCAAGAACCTGGACCCGCGATGGGTCGCCCGGCTCGGCCGATCAGGGCGCGATTGTTACGACGCCATCGTCAACCGCGACGTCAAGGGACTAGGTGCGGCGTTGAATTCAAATATGAAATGCTGGGAGACCTTGCTGCCGCACGTCGTCCGGCATCCCCTCTTGCGTGTGGAGTTGATCCCGTTGCTCAGGGCATACCAGCGGCAGTACCCCGGCGCAATGTATTCCGGCTGCGGCGGGGGTTACCTGATCGTGGTTTCTGAAAAGACCGTGCCCGGCGCTTTGCGCGTGAATGTCCGGGATTGTTGCAAATGAATGATTCAGAACAGGTCGTCGTGTCCGGCGCGTTTGATAATATCCGGTCCGGCGATCTTCGTTTTCTGGAAGAGGCTGCCAGGCTTGGCGTGCTGACCGCGTTGGTATGGCCGGACAATGTGATCCAACATGTTACCGGCACGGCTCCGAAATTCCCGTTGGTGGAGAGGCTTTATTTCTTGAAGGCGGTGCGTTACGTCAACCGCGTCGTCCAACTGCTTGGGTCCGCCGGACCTGATTCTTTGCCGGGAATTCCCGGCCTGCACCCGACAATCTGGGCCGACGTGGGGCCTTGGGCAAATCCAGCACGTGGAAACTTCTGCCGCGCGCATGCGATTTCCTATCGGGTTTTCAAAACCGATGAATTGAAGGTTTTTCCCGAACCTCCCCCGACCTCGTCCACGCCCGGGGGAAAAAAGGTCATTGTCACCGGCAGCTATGACTGGCTTCACTCCGGACACATCCGGTTTCTGGAGGAAGCCAGCGGATACGGCGACCTGTATGTTGTGGCCGGCCACGATGCCAACATCCGTCTGCTGAAAGGCGAGGGCCATCCGTTGTTGCCGGAGGCCGAGCGGCGTTACGTCCTCGGCTCGATCAAATACGTGAAACAGGCCTCAATTTCCACCGGGGACGGCTGGCTGGACGCCGATCCGGAAATCCGGGCGTTGAAGCCGGACATCTACGTCGTGAATGAAGACGGCGACCGGGGCGGCAAACGCGAGTACTGCCAAAAACTGGGCATTGAGTATGTCGTCCTTAAACGCATTCCGGCGCCCGGTCTGCCCCAACGCACCAGCACCGAGCTCCGCGGATTCTAATGGGAGGACCCGTGATGTGTTGAAAACCGGAGTTCTCAATCCTCAAATCAATTTACTGTTAAGCCGGGTCAGGCTCAACAACACACTGGTCATTGCGGATCGCGGGTTTTCCTACTGGCCGATGATTGAAACGGTGGACATCTCGCTGGTGGACGATGTGCCGACGGTGTTGCAGGTGCTGGCGGCGATCCGCCCCAACTTCCAGATCAGCAAGGTCTGGATGGCCCGGGAATTTTTGAAACACAACTCGGGCAAGATCCGCGACGCCTTCGCCCAGGCCTTGCGCGGGATCCATGTGCGCCACCGACCGCATGTTGAACTCAAGCGGCTGGTGCCCGGCGGGATCGGCCTGATCCGCACCGGCGACACGGTCCTATATGCAAACGTCATTCCCGAAAGCGCCTGAAGCATTCGTTGCTGGCTGATCAAGCACAATATGAGAATCCCCGTGCAAAACGTAAGATCCGCTGCCAAGCGCCCCGGTCTATTCCGGGAACCCGGCGGGAAGAGTCTGCTGCTGACATTTATATTGGTACCCGCGTTCTTCCTGCTGTGGGGTTTTGGCGGTGGGAGGCTCCGCGGCGGCGCTTCCGGCAACCCGCCTCCTGCCCCGGTCCACGAGCCACATGCCCACGCGCAATAGCAGAAGCACGCCAACCATCGCGCCGTACTCGACAGGTTTGCGGACGTCGGACTTCACGAGCCAGTAGTAGTGAATCACCCCCAGAATCGCCGTGACATAAATCAAGCGATGCAGAATCCTCCAGCGCCGTCCGCCCAACCGTCGAATCATCCCCGCCGTTGACGTGATCGCCAGCGGAATCAGAAACAGAAATGCCAGGAACCCGACGGTGATGAACGGCCGCTTGGCGACGTCCTTCAGCATCCCCGCAAAATCAAACGATTGGTCGGGCCCCAGGTACGTGAGGAAGTGAAGGCACACGTAGAGAAATGCGAACAGTCCCAGCATGCGGCGGAATCGAATCAATTGCGGAAGCTTCAGCATCCTGCGAAAGGGCGTGATGCACAGCGTGATGACGATGAAACGTATGGTCCAATCGCCGGTCCCGTGCTGCAAAGTCTGTACCGGATCAGGGCCAAGGTTGCTCGTGAAGAGACGCCACGTCAAAATCCCCGCCGGCGCAAACGCCAGAAGAAATACGACGACCTTCGTCCACTTGCTCGTGAGTATCGCGTTCAAGCGCCCGCTCCGCGTCAGAAGTATTTTCGCAGATCCATGCCCGCGTACATGCTGGCGACTTGATCGCTGTAGCCGTTGAACATCAGCGTGGGCCGCTTGAAAAATTCTCCGAGGCGTCGTTCCTTCGCCTGGCTCCAGCGCGGATGATCCACGTTGGGATTCACATTGGAATAGAAGCCGTACTCGTGCGGGTTTTCGAGGTTCCACGTCGTCTGCGGCATGTCCTTCACGAATTTGACGTGCACCAGCGACTTGATGCTCTTGAATCCGTACTTCCAGGGCAGCACCATGCGCACGGGCGCGCCGTCCTGGTTCGGCAGCGTCCCGCCATACATCCCGACGCACAATAGCGCCAGCGGATTCATGGCTTCGTCCAGGCGCAGCCCCTCGACATAAGGCAGCTGGATGCCCGCGGATTGCCCCATCGGCATCTGTCCGATGTCGTAGTAACTCTGAAACGCCACGAAATTCGCCGTGGGCTTCGGCTGAACGAGATTGGCCAGCACGGAGAACGAATATCCGATCCACGGCACAACAATGGACCATCCCTCCACGCAGCGATGGCGGTAAATTCGCTCCTCCAGCGGAGCGAGCTGCAAGATCTCGTCCATGCTGAATTTCCGCGGCTTCGCGACTTCGCCGTCCACCTTGACCGACCACGGGGAAGTGCGGAAGTTCGTCGCATTCCTCGCCGGATCGGACTTGTCCGTTCCAAACTCGTAGAAGTTGTTGTAGTGCGTCACGTCGTTGTAGGAGGTCTGCGGCTCGGTCGTGCTGAAGGGCGACTTGATTGCGGGATTCAGTTGCGTCGCCGCCGCGACGCGCGTCGAAGGCGCAAGCAGCTCCCAAAGCGCCTTGCCCGCCAGCAGCGCCCCGCCTCCGATCGCCGCCTGGGCGAGGAATTTCCGCCGGTTCACGTAGACGCTCTTCGGCGTCACATCCGAATAATTCAAATCCGAGGATCGTTTGATGAGCATGAGCCGCCTCCGGCAACCAAACGTACGGACGCGCCCATGTGCGGGGCGCGACTTCATAGTATATACGGCTTTCTTTTCTAATTGGATGTCCGGCGCGGCCCGAAAGTAGCCTTGTGCCGTTCCACCTATCATTGTGAATCCGGAATGGACGGGAAACAGATTGAACGATGCACGAACGTCTCCGGTACTTGGCTAGAAAAGCCGGAATTACACTTGCTGCCTTCCCCCAGCGCACCAGCAATTTGCCCGCGCTTACCAGGTGTTTCGATTCTCAGATAGTTGACGAAGCCTGTATTTTCAGTTATTAGAGGCCAGCCCGAAGGTCGCAGGCGAGAGGCGCGGGTGGAGGGTCCTGCCGGCACTTTGATGCGGGTTCGCGTCCATCCCTGTGGTTCGAATTCTCTCGTCCTTGCAAGCAAAGCATGGCGTCGGGTTCTCTGACTCTCGGGCCCAGCTCCGTCGAAAGATCAAATCCCGCAGCGTGCGGAGACTTGTGAAAGCGAGGAACCATGATCTGTCCAACTTGCGGAAAGCAGATACCAGATAATTCCCCTTCTTGCATGTACTGCGGACAACTATTCGCGGTCGCGCCGAGCGAATACCCCGCAGCTCCTCCCCCGCAGGCGCCTCCGAACTACAGCGGTCCAGCGGGCACACCGCCTCCCAAAGCCCTCTTCGTGGTATCGCCGTTTCGCAGCGCGCTCTCGGCGCTCGAGGCGGGAAAAATCATTCGCGTGATAGTGACGCTCCTGCTGCGCATCGAGAGCGTGTTCGCCTTGCTCATCGGCGTTTACGTTGTGGTCCAAACTCTCAAGTTGGGATTCAGTCTCCCAACCACGGGAACAATTGGAAGCATTCTGGCGGCGATCCTGCTTGGCGCGGCATTCTTTGCGATCTGCCAGATACTGCTCTATCGCGCGGCCAGCGTCAGTCGGCTCTGCGAATCACCATTCACTGTAATCCCGATTCTCTCCATCCTCTTCCGCGGAACCGGCGAGATTTATGCCACGCTCCTTGCGACCGCCGGCATCGCCGGCTGCGTGTTTACGTGGAGCTCGGGCCTAAGCCCTGACCAACTGGTCAGTCCGTTCATGCCCCCCTTGGAGATACCCACTGAGAACACGTTTCTCCTTGGTCTCTTCTTCCTGATTGTCTCTGTTCTCGCGGCATTCGGCGTTCTGATCCTGTTTTACTTCCTGGCTGAAGCAGCGATCGTCATTGTCGACATCGCCAAGAACATCAGGTCACTGGTGAAGGCAAGCGGCGCCTCACAGTCCTGAAGCGATTCGCGGCGAGGGACGATACAACATTCGGCTTGGGCCGGCTTCTCCCAAGCAGACATTCGGGCGCGCCAAAGCGAGGGGTGCGCCTGCATACTTCTACACTATGGCCTGGCAGCTTGCTCGGATGTGCGCTGCGGTCCAAATGTGGTCCGCACAGATTTTCTTATACGGAGTAATCCCTCATTTAGATGAGTCGCGTATGTATGAAGTAGGGCGGTTCAGACGGCGCGAGCCCCTTAGAGTGTGCGTGAGAACGCGGCCGGCCACGTCCTCGCGGCCTATCCCCGCCGCAGGACCAGGGTGCCCGCGATCATATCGTGCAGGGCCTGCTTCTTTTCGGTGAACGCCGCCATGATCCAGCCAATAAAAAGCGGGATCATGTTGGTAATGATCTTGCTGAAGTAGCGTCCCGTGGCACGGCCAAACGATAGCCGTTGGCCCTGAAGATCGGTGACGTAAATGCCCATCGTCCTCTTCCCGATCGTGGCCTGGCTTGGGGAACTTTCCATCTTCGCGAAGTAAAGCCACACGCCGACAATAGTCCCGATAAACAGCAGCACGAACAGGAAGATGCCAAATCCCGCCAGCGCAGCGGCGAAGTCTCCGATGTTTTCATTGCCGGAGAAGAGCGCTCCGCCTCCCACCATCAACAGCACTATCACGAAAAGGATCATGAAGGCTGCGCTAACAATCACGCTGTCGATCAGATACGCGAGCAGACGCTTCCCGAAATCAGCGTACGGCAGCTGAGGCGCCACTGCACCTTGAGGCGGCGGCCACGCCTGCGGAGGTTGAACTTGAGGCGGAGGCACTCCCCTGCCTGGCTGCATTTGCTGATGAGGCGGAGGCCAATTCTGCGGCGGCAACGGCGGTGGTGGCGGCGTTTGATACACGGGAGCCGGCGGGGGCGGTGGAGGCGGTGGCGGCTGATATGCCTGCGGGGGCTGTGGTGGGGGTGGCGGCGGCCCCTGGTAAATGGGTGGCGGCGGTGCGGGCTGATTTCGCATTACCGGCGAACCGCAAGCCGGACAGAATCCCGCGTCATCCGGCATCCCTGTTCCACATCTGCCACAGAACATAACGCCTCCTCAAATGCGGCCGCGTCGCGCGCAAATCGTCCTGCGTTCGAACGCCGATCGCCCTTTGTCGAACCGGTTCAGTATCCTCGGGCGAAACCGTGGCCCCGCATCCTAGCCGCGCGGCCCGCGATTTGCAAGCTCCGCGTGGCAGCCGGGGCCTATCGGCACAGGTATGCTCAACAATAATAAATAAATAATGAAATGAAGTCACCAGGCCGGGGTCTTCTTGTCGCCTACCAGTAGGTCCGGCCAAGCAGGAACTTCGAGAGCCAAGCCATGACCAGAACGCTACCCCACACCGCTCCCATCCACTTCGGGAGGATGAGTTCCTTCTTCCGCAGGGCGGCTAGAAATAGCATCTGCAATGACACCGCCAGAAGGATGAGGATGGGGACTGTAAACGGGTTCCACGACAGCGAAGCGTGCAAGTTTCCGTGAAGAAGAGCTACGGCGCTCCGCGTGCAGCCCGTTGTGGGACAAGGCAGGCCAAGGAGCGCGCGAAGCACGCTCGGCGGGATTTTTCCCGATGCCAACCACGTCAAGTTCCAGCCCAGATACGCCGCGAAGGATGCTCGCGCCCACAAAGGGGAGTTGCCCAGCACGCCGCTCTCGAGCGTCACCCTAGCTTGGCGCCACATGACGGACATTTCCGGATGTCGTCTTTGCAGCCATCCAAGACGAATGGAAGCCAGCAGAGTGGGATGCAAAACAGAAGAAGAACAACAAACAGAACCCAGCCGCCGCTGGAAACTTCTTTCTGAATAGACGGAGGGCCTTGATACCGGCAGAACGGACACACGAAGCCGGGATACCCCGGAGAGGCTGCCGCGTACTGCGCCGCGTTCGGCGCCTGTCTTACTTGCTGCGGCGGAGGCGCCTGATAAACGGGTGGCGGAGCAGGCTGACCTCGCTGAACGGAAGCCCCACAAGACGGGCAGAATCCCACGTCCTCCGGCAAGTGCATTCCACATTTTTGACAGATCAATGTCCCTCCTCATCCGCTCAGGTGTGCTCGCGAACAAAGTCAACTACGTCTTCGCGCCCCATTCCCCGCGCGGGTTCACCGGCCCCGGGGCCGGCCCGTGCGCCGCATCCTAGGCGCGCACGGCCCGATTTGCAAGCTCCGCGGGCAGAATACTGCGAACAAGAGCTAGGAGTCGCTGAAATGGCTGGTGTCCAGGGGGGTGAGTTCGTCTTTCAATGGCTACCGGGTTAACGCTAACGTGTATTTGATGGCTAGCCAACAGTACATTGGTTGTAGAGCTACTTTACGCCAATCAACTTCTCAAACTCCTGTTCATTCAAAATCGTCACGCCCAATTCCCTGGCCTTTTCGTATTTCGAGCCTGGATCGCTGCCAACGACAACGTAATCCGTCTTCTTGCTCACCGACGACGTGACCGTGCCGCCGTGCTGTTTCACCATCTCGCCCGCCTCTTCGCGCGAGCGGCGCGCGAGCCCGCCCGTGAATACGAACGTCTTCCCCGCCAGGCGCGCGCTCTTTGGCGCAGCGCGCTTTTCGGTGAGCGTCAGACCGGCCTTGCGCAGCCGCTCGACGAGTTTGCGATTCGCGGGCTCGGAGAAGAATTCCGCGATGCTCGCCGCAACTTTCGGCCCCACCTCGTGCACGGCCGTCAATTCCTCTTCGCTGGCCTCGGCGATCTTCTCGAGCGAGCTGAAATGCTCCGCTAGCAACTGCCCCGTGCGCTCGCCGACGAACCGAATCCCCAGCGCGTAAACCAGCCGCGCCAAACTGTTTTTCTTGCTCGCTTCAATTTCATCCACCAAATTTTGCGCCGACTTCTCAGCCATCCTTTCCAGCGCGGCTAGTGGCTTTGGTTCCAGGTGATAGAGATCGGCCACGTCCTTGACCATGCCCCTCTCAACGAGCTGGTCCACGATTTTCTCGCCCAGCCCGTCAATATTCATCGCGTGTCGCCCGGCGAAATGCAGCAGAGATTCCTTGCGTTTTGCGGGGCACGCCGCGTTCACGCAGCGATATGCGACCTCCTCCGGATCTTTGTGAATGCGGCTGCCGCATTCTGGGCATTTCTCCGGCACGCGCACCGCCCGCCGCTCCTTCCCTTCCTTGACGACTTTCACGACGTGCGGAATCACTTCGCCCGCGCGTTCGACGATAACCGTGTCGCCGATGTGCAAGCCGAGCCGCTCGACCTCATCCATGTTGTGCAGCGTCGAGCGGCTGACGGTCGCGCCGCCCAATATCACCGGTTCGAGCACCGCCACGGGCGTGATTGCGCCGGTCCGGCCGACCTGAAAAATCACGTCCTGCACGACGGTTGTTTCCTGCCGCGCGGGATATTTGTACGCCACGGCCCATCGCGGCGCCTTCGCGGTAAATCCCAATTCCTCCTGCAGCGGAACCTCATTCACCTTCACGACGATTCCGTCAATTTCGTAAGGCAGCGTCTCGCGCTTGGTGTCCCAGACGTCGCAATAGCGCGTCAATTCTTCGAACGAATGGCAGATTTTCCAATCGGGCGAGCTGCGGAATTGCATCTTTTTCAGCGCTTCGAGCGATTCCGAGTGCAGACGAAACGGCACGCGCCCGCCCGCCAACAGGTAATACGCGTAAAAATCCAGTTTCCGCGACGCTGTGATCGAGGGATCGAGCATGCGCACCGCTCCCGCGGCCGCGTTGCGCGGGTTCGCAAACCGCTTGCCGCCCTGCTCCTCCTGCTGGCGATTCAAATCTTCAAACGCCTTGTGCGACATCACGATCTCGCCGCGCACCTCGAATTGCCGTCGCAACTCGCGCGCGCGCACTGTCTTCGCGTCCACGCGCAGCGGAACGGAGCGAATCGTCCGCACGTTCGGCGTGACGTCTTCGCCCGTCACGCCGTCTCCGCGCGTCACCGCGCGCGCGAGCACTCCATCTTCGTATTGCAGCGAAATGCTCAGCCCGTCGAATTTGTGTTCCGCGACATAGTCCACGCGTTCGCGCCCCGAAAGCTCGTGCACGCGCCGGTCGAACTCGCGCAAATCATCGTAGGAGTACGTGTTGTCCAGGCTCAACATCGCGGGCGTGTGCGTCCGCGTCTCGAAGCCCTTGCGCGGCGCTCCGCCCACGCGCTGCGTCGGCGAATCGGCCGTCTGCAGATCGGGATACTCCGTCTCGATCGCTTTCAGTTCCGCCATCATGCGATCGAAGGCGGCGTCGGAAATCTCAGGATCGTCGAGAACGTAGTAGCGATACTCGTGGTGGCGCAGCGACTCCCGTAGTACCTCGGCACGCTTCCGCGCTTGCGCCTTTGTCTGCACTGATTCCTCGCTCGCTCCTCTTGCAATGGCGCGCTATTATAGCGCCGCACGGCCCGCCGGGGCGCAGTCGGCCGCCATCGCATCGGCGACAACCGGAGAGGCCCCGCGCCCGTCTATCAGCCGGAGACGGGGGCCTCTCGCAGGCTGTTTTCTTTAGGAGGGCACGACTTCAGTCGTGCCGTAAAAAGCTGCGACTTCAGGGGTTCTAACCCCTGAAGTCCCTTGCGGGCTCAGCATAGATTCGACACCTCCATGGAGCCAATCACACACGCGGTCGCGTCGCTAGCGCTGGCCCGTTGCGGCTTCGGCAAGACGACGCGGCTCGCGTTGCCGATGATCGTGACCGCGGGCCTCGCGGCCGATCTCGATTGGCTCGCGGGCCTTGCGGGACCGCGCGCGTTTCTCGCGGCTCACCACACGGCCACGCATTCGCTGATCGGGACCATGGTTATCGCTGCAATCGTCGCAGCCGTATTCATCCCCATCGGAAAGCGCTTCAAGCGGCCTATTCTCTTTCTCCCGGCCTTTCTCGCGTGTCTGGCCGGCGCTGGGCTGCATCTCCTGCTTGACCTCACCAACAGTTACGGCGTGAAACTCCTGTGGCCGTTCAGCGGCAAATGGTTCGCTCTCGATCTGGCCACCCCATTCGATCCCTGGATCGTACTGATACTCCTCGCAGGATTGCTCCTGCCCGCGTTGTTCCGGCTCGTCACCGAGGAGATTGGCGCGAAGTCCAAGCGGCGCGCCGTGGATCGCGGCGCCGTGTTCGCGCTAGCGCTGGTCGGCCTCTATTTCGCAGGCCGCTTCGTGCTGCAGCAGCGCGCGACGGCGGAGCTCGACTCACGGCAGTATCGCGGGGAGGTGCCGATCCAAGTCGCGGCGTTCCCGCAATCCATCTCGCCGCTCTTCTGGACGGGCGTGGTCGAGACCGACAACACCTTCGATGAGCTCGAGGTCTCGCTCTCACCCGGCGTCAACTTCGATCCCGAGTCCGCGCGCATCTTCTACAAGCCCGAGGCGTCCGAGGCGCTCGAGATGGCGCGCCGCAGCGACACCGGCATCGCGTTCCTTGAGTTCGCGCGATTCCCCCTGGCCCGCGTGCAGCGCGAGTCCGGCGGCTACCAAATCACGTTGCGGGATTTGCGCTTCGATCGAGAGCAAGGCGCGGAGAACGGAATCGTCGCCGTGATCACGGTGGACGACAAAAACCAGGTGGTTCGAGAAGAATTGCGTTTCGGCTCCGGCGAAGCAGTGAAATAACCGGATTCAGTCTTGCTTGCTTTTCGCCGGACGGAATGCAAAGTGCACTGCGAGGTAGAACGCCAGCGCGATCAAGAGGCTGCCCGCGCTCGTTGCAAGTTTGTGGGCCAGAAGGAATGGAAGCGCGGCCGGACCGTACTTCACCGCTAGAATGCCCTCGCCGAAAAATCGCAGCAGCCGTGCCAACAACATCGCGGGAATGAAGACGCTCAACGGCATCTCGAGCGCGCCAGCGGCAAAAATGATGACCTTGAACGGAAATGGCGGCGGCAAGAGCGCCGCCAGTAGCACGGTGACAAAACCATTCCGCCGCACCCACGCGTGCGCTCGCTCGGCCTTCGGGCTCGCGCGTTTGCGGAGCAGCGCTTCCTCTCCTGTTCGTGCGACGCCGTAAAGCACCAAGCCGCCCAGCATCGCGCCGAGAGTGGCCATTGCCGCGTAATACGGCATGCGAATCGGCGAGCGCACCGAAAGGGTCATCAGCAGGAAATCGTTGAGCGTCGGAAACGGAAGGAAGGACGAATCGAGAAACGACAATAACAACAGGCCCAGTCCGCCGCTTGCCGCGACCGTCGCCCCTAACCAGTGAGGCAAATGCACTTTCGATGGTTCTGCCGCCTGCATGGTCGCGCCTCGCTCCGCAAAGGCTTCGGATTCTATCAGAGCCGGCTCGATTAAAAACGGCTTGCGCAAGAGCGCGTTCCGCGCAGATCCCGAAAGTGCGAGGCCGGTCCCGCCGGCTCGCGCGGCTCTTACGGCGGGTTCCATCCGCACAATGCACAATTGTGAATGTCGAAATTTGAAACAGCCGCTTGGGTCTTGCTTTCACCCGCTCCTCTTGGTATAAGAAGCGCTCAGGGCTCCTTCATTGTCCGCGCCTCACCTGAGGTAATTCCGACAAGAATTCGAGAGTGGAGGATTCATGACGGTAGGACTGTGGGTTTGGTTTTTCATGGTTGTGAGCGTCATCGCGCTCGGCGTGGCCTGGATCTTCGCGCGCGGCGTTCTGGCAGCCGATACGGGCACAAAGGCCATGCAGGAGATTGCGGGAGCGATCAAGGAAGGGGCGGAGGCATTCCTCAAGCGCCAGTACACCACTATCTATGGATTGAGCGTTGTTTTGGGAATTCTGATATTCGCATTCTATGCCGCCACCAAGGGCAGCCACTTGGCATGGGAAACTGTGACTTCGTTCTTCGCTGGGGCCGTCTGCTCTGGATTGGCGGGATTTTCGGGGATGTTCGTCTCGATCCGGGCCAACCTGCGCGCCGCAAGCGCCGCGCGCACGAGCTTGAATCGCGCGCTCCAACTGGCGCTGCGCGGTGGCGCGGTCACCGGATTGTCGGTCGTGGCGCTCTCGCTGCTGGGCGTCGGAATCATTTTCTTGAGTTTTGGCGGGCTTCATAATCCCAAGAGCGTTCCCTACGAGATCGTCGGATTCGGATTCGGCGCGAGCTTCGTCGCGCTGTTCGCGCAACTCGGCGGAGGTATTTACACCAAGGCCGCCGACGTCGGCGCCGATCTCGTCGGCAAAGTCGAAGTGGGCATTCCCGAGGACGACCCGCGCAATCCCGCGGTCATAGCCGATCTGGTCGGCGACAACGTGGGAGATTGCGCGGGCCGCGGCGCGGACCTTTTTGAATCCACCGCTGCGGAGAATATCGGCGCCATGATTCTCGGTGTCGCTCTGTTCGGGAGATTCGGCGTGCTCGGCATCTTCTTTCCGCTGGTCGCACGCGCTTTCGGTTTGATCGCCTCCATCATCGGCATCTGGACCGTCCGACTGAAGAACGAGGACGAAGATCCGATGGCGGCGCTCAACCGCGGTTACATGATCACGTCGATTCTGGCGATGATCGGCTTCTACGTGGCCGTGCGCTACCTGCTTCAGGGCAATCTCTGGTTTTTTGCGGCGGGCGTGATCGGGATCGTCAACAGCTACGTCTTTGTCTGGATCACCCAGTACTACACCGAATACCGGTACAAGCCCGTGCGTTCGATTGTCAAGGCCTCGCTCACCGGCCCCGCGACGAACATTATCACCGGCCTGTCCGTCGCCATGGAATGCACGGCGGCGCCCGTGATCGCCATTTCCGCGGCGATCCTCGGCTCGTATTATTGTGGCTTGCACGCCCTTCCCAGTGTGTCCGGCGCAGGACTTTACGGCACCGCGATCGCAACAATGGGCATGCTCTCCACTGCCGCTTACATCCTTGCGATGGACACCTTCGGCCCCATCAGCGACAACGCCGGCGGCATCATCGAGATGTCCGGCGTGCCCGAGGAGGTCCGCAAGCGCACCGATCGGCTCGATTCCGTCGGCAACACGACGAAGGCGCTCACCAAGGGCTACGCAATCGGCTCGGCGGCCCTCGCCGCGTTTCTGCTCTTCTCCGCGTATCTCGATGAGATCACCGAACTCGTGCAGAAAAAAACGGGCAACATGAGTTTCCGCTTCGAACACGTGGACATCAGCAAGGTGCCCGTGTTCATCGCTGCGCTGATCGCCGCCGCACTCGTCTTTCTTTTCAGCGGGTTCGCCATCAGGGCCGTCGGAAAGGCTGCTTACTCCGTGATTGAGGAAGTCCGCCGGCAGTTCCGCGAGAATCCGGGCATCATGGCGGGAACTTCCAAACCCGATTACGGCACCTGCGTGGACATCGTGACCAAGGGTGCGCTCAAGGCGATGGTGCTGCCCGGCCTGTTGGC
>Ga0187769_10000439_pt1 | contig 22943 bp, 15 predicted proteins | sample 0116_SJ02_MP02_1_FD_133140 | JGI IMG/M metagenome (GOLD analysis project Ga0187769, IMG submission 133140) | Tropical peat soil microbial communities from peatlands in Department of Meta, Colombia - 0116_SJ02_MP02_10_MG | ecosystem: Environmental > Terrestrial > Soil > Wetlands > Peat | place... | reverse complement strand
AGCAAGTAGATAAATATTCGTCCGAATTTCCTCGTGCTGCCACCCCGGTTCAGTATCAACGAGATGATCCAACTCCTCTTGCAGGTGATGAATAGCGTCTGAAAATTTGAGGAAAGGATTGATACCCCACTCGTATCGGTTATAAAAGCTGGACTCGGCTGAGGAAAAATGAATTGATACGGCTTCACGCATTGCATTCGCCGCGCCTAGTTGGTTCGCAATTGACAGCGGTTCCAAGTAACCAGAAGCAACAGAAGGATTCATGATTTTCTCGTCGAATCGATTAAATGTGAGATTGGCTGAACGTCAGGTGTTGGCTTGAGATGATTTTCTCGGTATTGCTACGGTAGAAAAGCGAGTGGTAATGGCTTTAGTGCACAACCACGTTTAAAGCAGTATTGTGCTCCGACTGGTTGAAGCGGATTGGCAACTTGGTCAAACCACGCAGTCCGAGGTTGGTTCGCCAGGCCAGCGTCCCCGGCTCAAGAGTCCAATTCGATAAGCGACGCAGCATTGTCTCCAGAGCGGTCTGCCCTTCGATCCGGGCGAGTGCAGCGCCAAAGCAGAAGTGCGCCGCCCAGCCGAAGGCGAGATGCCGGTTGTCGGCGCGACAGATGTCCAGGCGATCTGGATCGGGGAATCTTTCTGGATCGCGGTTGCCCGCAGCCATAACCGCAATCACCGCCTGACGCTTTTGAATCCTCTTTCCACCAAGAATCGTATCTTCCGGAGCCAGCCGCGCGGTATGCTGGCTGGGGCTCTCGTAACGCAGCAACTCCTCTACCGCGGAAGGAATCAGCGAAAGATCGTTACGCAGCTTTTCCATCTGATCGGGGTTGCGCAACAGGGAAAGAACCCCGTTCCCAATTAGATTGGTCGTCGTTTCCTGTCCTCCAACCATCGTGACAATGCAGTTGGCGATAACCTCTTCTTCGGTCAATCGATCGCCTTGGATTTCGGCATTCATGAGCGAACTTACGAGGCCCTCGCGAGGATGAAGCCGGCGCTCGTTTACCGCTGACCGGAAGTAGGCAGTCATTTCCTTAACACTCTTGAGCACTCGTGGTACTCGGTCCGGATTGTGCTGGAAATTGCCTAACATTTCAGCAAAATCCTGTGACCATACTTTGAGTTGCTGGTGGTCTTCTACCGGTACCCCGAGCATTTCTGCCGTCACGATGCACGGCAGAGGTTCGCCCAAATCTGCAATAACATCCATGCGGCCGCGAGTCTCTACCGCGTCTAACAACCGATTGGTAATCTCGCTAATGTGACCACGCAACACTTCGACCCGCCCGGGCGTAAATGCGTAGGCAGCAAGACTGCGCAAGCGGGTATGAGACGGCGGATCAAGAAAGAGCATTTGCTTGACCATGACTTGCGCAATCGGGTTGAGAGCAGCCAGACCCATATTGGATAACTGCTCCGGCGTGGGAGTCCGCTCGGCAGAGAAGTGATGAAGCACATGGATCACATCTTGGTAGCGGGTCACCACCCACGCGTGAAGGAATGGATCCCAGTGCACTGGGGCTTCGCTGCGTAGTCGATGAAACAGCGGATACGGATTCGCCAAAACCTCGGGATCCAGCAGATGGTAGAGGCTGAGGGTGAAATCCGATTTTTCAGCAGTCCCCGTTAGTGGTGTCATCGGCGATCGCCTCGAATGGGAGAAGCCATGCTCAGCAAACGCTCCGCCTCCTCGTCGCTCATGGCTTCTACTTTGGCCAGAAGAAGCGCTTCTATCTGCTCGCAAAGCTTGGCGACGGTTGGTGAATCAAATAGACTGCGCAAGCTCAACTCGATGCCGAATGCGTTGCGGACTTTAGTGATCAGTTGTGTGCCTAGCAGAGAATGCCCGCCAATGAGGAAGTAGTTGTCCTCCACACTGACCTGCTTCACGCCCAGCAAGGATGCCAGAATGCCAGCGACCCGTTCTTCCACTGGTGTACGAGGCGCTACAAAGGTATTGTCGCGTAGCGTGTTCTCCGCATCCGGTGCCGGAAGGGCGCCGCGATCCACTTTGCCGTTCGGATTCAGAGGCAGAACATCTAACTTCACAAATGTTGCTGGAACCATATATTCCGGCAGTTGGCTTGCCAAGAAATTGCGCAGCTCGGTGTGAGTCGGTTGAGCGTTCGGGGCCGGGAGAAAATATGCCACCAGTTGCTTATCTGCTGAGCCGATTTCACGAGCTGCCACGACGCTCGCTTGAACGGCTGGATGCTCATCCAGAACCTTTACGATTTCGGCCGGCTCGATCCGGAAGCCTCGAATCTTAATTTGCTCGTCCACCCGGCCCAAGAAAGCAATCTCGCCGTCAGGCAAATAGCGGCCCAGATCCCCGGTTCGATAAAGACGCACACCGGACTCCGAACTGAACGGATTCTGAATAAATCTCTCCGCCGTCAAATCAGGGCGGTTCCGATACCCCCGCGCCAGGCCTGCACCACCAATGTATATCTCTCCGGGCTCACCGTTCGGAACCGGCTGCTGCTGTTCATCCAGGATGTGAATCTGGACGCCGTCGATCGGCCGACCAATGGTGGGAAGTTGATCCTTGCGACCATCAGGCAAAACGGTTCCCGAAGTGGCGACCACAGTGCACTCTGTGGGTCCGTAATTATTCACCAGGCGAAAACGCAGCTTACTCGGTGGGTAGTGATGAAGAGTGTCGGCTCCCGTGAGCAGGATACGCAATGACGTCTTCTTCGGCCACTCGAGCATCATGGCGCGCTCGGCAAGAGGAGTCGGCAGGAAGCCGATCGTGATTCCCTGAGAAATGTACCAATTACGCACTCCCTCTGGGTCATTGGTAGCTATGCCTTCGGGCAAATGAACGCTCGCACCCGCGGTCAAGTAAGGCCAAAGTTCCCATACGGCAGCATCGAAAGCCAATGCTGATAACTGACTCGCCCGGTCTTCCCGGCTTACCTTGAATTCGCGCCGATGCCAAGCTACAAGATTGAGCAAGCCCTCGTGCGTGATCTCAACGCCCTTCGGTTGACCGGTAGAGCCAGATGTGTAAATGACATAGGCCAGGTCTTCCTTCCTGGCCCTGCTGACCATCGGCTCCGAATTTTGACAAGCCGAGCTCCGCCCTTCCGGGTCCACAGGGACCACGTGCGTTGGTTGCACAGGTAGGTTGTTAGCCATGCACTGACCGGTTACTAAGATCCGGGCCTGCGCCTGCTCCATGAAGAATGCCAGGCGCTCGGCCGGATAAGCCGGGTCCAACGGCAGATACGCGGCCCCCGCTTTAAGGATAGCCAAGGCGCCCACCACCATCGCAATCGAGCGATTCAGGTAAAGCCCAACCACCACGTCAGGACCGACTCCGAGCGAAGCGAGATGGTGAGCCAACCGGCTAGATCGCTGCTCCAAATCTCCATATGTCAGCGACAGCGTTCCAAAAGTGACTGCAACAGCATCGGGTGTCGCTTTGGCTTGGGCAGCTACCAATTGCGGGACGCACAAATCTCTTACATCGTTGTGGTTTCGGAGGTTTGAAGTTTCTTGCAATTGAGCCCTTCCACTCCACTGCGATTCGTTATTGAATGCGGTTACCGCGGTGTCGGACATGTCATTCTCCCTTTAAAGGTGCAAAGTGCTTGTTGAGTGGAAAAGTGTTCTGGACAGTAATTCAAGTTGTTTTACCGATAGGTGTTGTTAAACGGAAGGATCGATTCTCGGAGTCACTGTCTGTGCCTAGATTCGGCGTAGGGAGCGTACGGCTTGTCCCGAGATCAGTTGCCCCGAAAACCTCTTGTGCGTGCCAACCTTCAATGGATATCCCAGCCTTCTCATTAAGCTTCCACAAACTGATTCGATACTAGTCACGACGCTTTCATTTAGAGCCGTCTTCCATTGCCCTGAAGTACCTTTACCGATAAAAGGTATGTCTTCTCGTCCTCCCTTTATCGTCACCCACTCGGCGCCTTGGGTCTGCTCAAGTTCACGCATCCGTTGCGCCGAACTGAGCGTGACGGCCCTATCCAGACTTGCAGGACTTGCGGTTATGCCCAGAAACTCGGCAATCCGAGCGAGTTCTGCAGCGGTATTGTCGAGTAAGTCTTCGTACCGAGTGAGCAGGAAATGTGGACTGCCATCTCTGGCTTCTAACCAACTCGCGACGTTCCCTTGCCAGGATTTCCAAGGCTCCAAGCTTCCATTCAGAAATTCGTCAACGTAGTGAGCTATCGGGTACCCCTCCTCCAGCCGCCTGACCTTCAAGTGATAACGGTAGTAGGAGACCACCACATCCCGTGGGTCGCGCACCAGGTAAACAACTTTGGGGTAGCGGGAATCGAAATACTCGTGACTTTTCAGCAGCCGCGGTCGCACTATGTTTTCGATATGTCTGGCGGAGTTGACATGAATGTCGGGTATTACATCCTCAATGTTCTTAAAACTGATGGGCTCGGTGGAAATCAGATTTCCGACCAGGAAACGCAGCCAGGTACTGCCGGATCTGGGATACGAGACAATGAATGAGTCGTCAGGAAAGACGTAGATGTGACGCCCCGCAATGTTCTTGCCTAAGATTCGTTCAGCCACCACCCTACAACGATTGACCAGTGTTCCTATCACGGTTTTTCACCCCCAGGGTTCGTTCGTACCTTGAATCACCACTGATTTCTTGCATGAATTTGTCCGTGACGTGTGACGCCCCGCCTTCTGTGGCCAGAATCAGCAGGCGGGAATTGTGACGATCACCATCGGTAGTTGACTCGTCACGATTTCGTAGACCGTGCGCACTGCCTAATATGCGTTCTTCCCTCGAATACCCGCAAAAAGAGTTTGAAAGATAATCTGCAGATCAAAGGCAAAGCTCCAGTTTTGGAGGTAATAGAGGTCACATTCGACTCTTTTCTGGATTGATGTATTGCCACGCCAACCGTTGACCTGCGCCCAACCAGTGATGCCGACCTTCAAACGATGGCGGCTGTTGTATTGCGCCACCTCACTAAGGAATTTATGTACAAAGCGGGGGCGTTCCGGACGTGGGCCAACCACGCTCATGTCCCCTTTCAGAACGTTGAAGAACTGGGGTAGCTCGTCCAAACTAGTTTTACGAAGAAAACGCCCAGCAACAGTACAGCGAGAATCGTTGGCGATTGTCCATGTCCCATCGCTCACTGCGGCTGCCGCAACTCTCATCGTTCGAAACTTATACATACGAAATATTTTGCCATTCAGTCCTACACGATCCTGTACAAAAAGAATCGGACCCGCAGAATCAAACCGGATAGCGATCGCAATAGCTGCCATAATTGGAGCCATTAGCAACATGACGACAATCGAGAATGCAATGTCGAAAGTCCGCTTCAGCAGCGAATACTCGATCGACTCAACAGGCGTCAGCGTAAGGTCAAACATCTGCAGATGACCGAGCTGAAAAAGCCGGTCACGGATGGAAACATTTTCTCCAAAATCAATCACCGTCCGTACGGGCAGGCAGAAGCGATCGACGATACCCATGATCTCCGGGATCTCGGAGAATTGACTAGGTGGCAGTGCGAGCACGATGTCGTCCACTTCATTGCGACGGATTTCCTTGATCTGCTGTATAGGAAACACGGGGGCAGAATCGGCGGCGATCTCCTGCCCAGGAAGACTGACGAAGCCCATTACACGACAGGAGGAGAGTGGACCAGAAACCAGCCTCTGGGCCACCCTTTGAGCAAACCGATCTGCGCCGACAATGAGAATGCGGTTCGGCTTTCTAAGCTCAATGTGGCTATGCACGACTTTCCGGAATGCTGCGCGCATAACGAGGGTCAAGCAGAGGAGAAGGATCCCCGTAATCGGAATGAAAATGCGAGAAAAAGTATGACGGAGGAAGAAAAGGGTAGCAGTGATTAGGGCATAGGTCGCTATGCAGGAGGCGAAAGCTGCCCTGATTCCAGTCCGTTCACGGAACAGCTCTTCCACGCTCGTAACGCCGTAGTGTTCTGCTGTCATCGCCCACACCACGGTTGTAAAGAGCAGCAGGTTGACGTAGTTAAACGAGTCCACCCCGGAGGTCAGCTGCAATCTCCGCCACAGCAGTCTGATGTACACCGCACTCTCAAAGGCTAGAAACGGCAGCGCATAGGCCACAACTCTTAGATAGAAATGATAATAATTGAGACGTTGTCTCATAGGTCACCAGTTGTGAAGGGCAGTCTTCAAGAACAGACAGGGCGATTCAAAAGTTTTCTTACGGGGGGAGTTCAAACGAAGTCGGACAGATTCACAACCGTTTAGCGACGGCTTGCGGTCTCCTCCAAAACCAACTCAGGCTGCAATCGGCGAGGCGTAGACTTCCAAGTAAGAGGTTGTCCTCCTCGCAGGAATCGGACAAATCCGCAGAGCAGAGCAAGGTTGGTTGCACAAAACTGCAAAGGTAGCGCAAATAGTGGTAGCGCAGTGCCTCGCTTCTTTAGTTCGTATCCGACTATGGCCATACCATAAAAAATACATTGCGCTACTGCCCACTTCGCAAATCCCGGTTGTGTAACCATCACCACGCTACAAGAAAATGCAATTAGGAGGAGCATCGGAGTTAGCCAGCGCAGGACTCGATGCGAGAAGAACGAGAATGCCGGCAGCCCTCTCATTGGATTAAGGCAGTTCAAATTGTGAAATAAAGTCTGGTAGTCGCCACAGCCGATGCGAACCCGGCGGCTGAATTGGGCTGACGATGTTGGAGCAACTTCCTCTACCGCGATTGCCTCAGGATCGTACACTACGCGGTAACCCTGGAGGCGAGCTTCAAGTGGAATCTGGAAATCCTCAACAATGGAACGCTTCTTGGGTGGAAAGAGCGAACCACGGACACCAAGCGCCGCACCGTTTGCCCCTTGTACACAGTTCAAACGGCTTTCCAGCATTTTCAGGGCGCACTCGTATCGCCAGTAGAGAGATTCTCCGGCAGCATCCGCACCACCAGCAGCCATTCGCACCTCCTCTCCAGAGACCACACCCACGCGCTCGTCCACAAAATGGCGTGCGAGGTTGCGAATACAGTTCCGGTCGAACATCGTGTTGGCATCGGTGATCACGAGAATCTCAGCCGATGTGCGCCGCGCCAAGTCACTAAGTACGGCCAGCTTCCCGCGCCGCTCGGAGAACTGAACCGCGTGAAACTGGGTCGAGGGCAGTCGGGTTAAGAGCTCAGCGGTTTTATCGGTGGGCGCATCAAGTCCGAGCCAAACCTCCAACCGGTCGGCCGGGTAATCGAGTTCTTGAAGGTTCCTTATTCTCGCTTGGATCACCTCTTCTTCGTTGTAGACAGAGATGAGAACGGCAACGTCTGGAATCTCCCCGCGTAATTGGCAACGACGGCTTCGTCGACGCAACAAATAAAGAAGATCCGTCTTCGCTTGAGCGAAGACCGCCAAAGTGAAAAGGACCACCGGGTAGCCGAAGTAGTTGTAGGCTATCGCAGCCATGCAGGTCCAGAAGATCACTTCACACAGCACAATCATCTTAAGGCCGGAGCTAGAGGAAATAGTTGTGCTCTTCGCGTATTCTTCTCGGGTGCTTTGGAAGGTACGCTGCAAAGTTTCCGAGCGACTCGCTGTAGGCCGACTGCAATTGCTATCGCGTAGAAGACGTAATAGTCATATGCCAGGTTGGCAAACAGGCCTCCGAACGCGAAGCAAACAACGCTGGCCAGAGTAGCTCGTGCCATTAAAGACAGCTCCAGCAAGCGAGGATCTGCGGGCAAACTGTTACCGAGTCTCCTCATATTACGGATGGCGACCACTAGCAAGCCAGCAAACAAACACAACGCCGGGATTCCCGCTTCTGAGGAAACTTCAGTGAACGTGTTGTGAGTCACGTGCCAGGCGGAAGCTCGACCAACCTCCGTTCCGCTGGTGACTATGAAGTTGCCCAGCCCAAGTCCAAGTAACGGGTGCTCGAACGTGTACCGAACGGCCCGCTGGAGTAACGCCCTGCGATCCTGAGCCGATTCCTCGGCCGAGGCTGCGACTTCGTTCGCTGCGACATCGGAGCTCGTCCACAAGGTTTCTAGTCTTGTCCACAGTACCTGCGGGGCCTGTGCCAGCGTCATCAGTAGGATGAAGGCAACGACGACCGACGTCATTCGACCTCGAGAGCTATGGCGCAGAATCAGCGCAAACGTCAAAATGATCGAGACAGTGGAGATTATCAAGCCACTTCGGGAACCAGTCAGTACCAGCATCCACATCAGGCACAAACACGCCCCCAATACCAGTGCTGCTCTAAGGAAGGAGCGACGGGAAAGAAATAACACGGCCAGATAAGGAATCGTCATGGCGACGGCGATTCCGAAGTAATTCCACCCCAGAATTCCCTGATTAAAACCGAACAACCTTTCACCTCGCCAGTTAGCATTTTGCCGGTCGACCAGCGTCACGGCGGTGACGGAGAATTCGCTGAGAATAACGGCCCAAACCAGAAAACGAATTCGCTTCAGGCTGACCAGGGTTTGGCTGAGCAAGAAAAAAGCGAGCAAAGTTTTCAGCCAGATCTGCGAGAACATTTGCAGGCTTCCACTCTTCCAAACAGCGAATGGTATGCCCACTAGATACCAGAACGTCAACAACAGGACGATCTGAAGCTCGCGCGGAAAATACAGCGAGGTACTTCCCGACAACATAGCTGCCAAAAATGCCGCGCTGGAGCAAATGCCAAAAACGAGTGGCAGGTGTAACGCGTCCAACGAAGGGAAAATATCCTGGGGCCGGGCATAAACAGCAACCGTAAAGAGCAGCAAAAAGAAAAACGTCCATCTACCCGCAGGTTTGCCATCAGATTGAGTCTGAGCACGCCTCTTGAGCCCAAGTTCAGGCCTGGCCGCAAGGCTTCCAGCATGACTGAAGGGCTGCATGTGCGGCTTATTCAGAAACCAGGCTCGGACTGACATCCTCAGAGGTTGCTTCCTCTGGGTGCCGGACCAACTCAAGGATTTGTTCGAGCTGATCCACGGCAGATTCCCAACTGTGGTCGCGTACCACTATCTCGCGCGCGGCTTTCCCAAGCGCATTCCGGCGCACAGAGTCAGTCATCAGCTCGAGCACAGCTTGTGCGAATTGTTCAGGCTGGTCCTCGAGGCGAATTTCTCGGCCGTCACAAAAGGGCAACCCCTCGGCGCCAATCCGGGTCGAGATCAACGCCTTGCCTACGGCCATCGCTTCCGGGATCTTGAGGCGAGTACCACCGCCTGCCCGCAAAGGGACGACCACTACCTCAGCTTCAGCGAGATAAGGTCGAACATCCGGGACACGGCCAGTTATCTCCACACCCGCCTTGTCCCGCAAAAGCGCTCGCAGCTTATGCGAAGGACTCCGGCCGACGACGCCGAAGCTCGCGTGCGGTACAACTTGCTGGATGCGCGGAAATATTTCTCGAACAAACCAAATGACAGCGTCTTCATTGGGATCCCAATCCATTGCTCCGACGAACACGATACGACCGCTTTTGACGGGAACATCCATGGGCCGGAAAAAATCAGTATCGACTCCGGTAGGAACAGTGGATACATGATCTATCGCGAATTCCCGTTCCATGACCTGCTTATCCTGCTCGGATACTGCCAAAACGTGATCGAAGGAACGGCACACCCGAGCTTCGATGGCATGTGTTCTCCGGTACTCTGCTGCGAACACTCGCTTGCGCAGCGGCTGCGTTTCTACCTGCCATTTCCGCTTGCGTAGAACAAATTCGACATTGTGCTGGAAAATCACCCTGGGGCGAAAGGTGCACGTCAACAGCGGGAACGCGGTATGCAGGAAATCGCAAAGCAGTAAATCAAATTGATTGCGACGGATCGATTCTTCGACTGTTGCGCGAAACTCAGGAGCATCGCACTTCGCCAGAAAGTAGGGCGATGAACTAAGTTGGTTGGCGAGAATCTCGCAATAGAACCTTGCCGTATGTTTCCGAGCCTCGCGATGGAATACTGGAGTGCAGGAATGAAACATCGATTTCATTTCGGCGATTGCAGGCCTGTCGCTGGTCGGATCGGCAAGACAAACCACGTGAATTTCTGCTCGTTGCACCAAGCGGGAAAAGAGATTCAGAGATCGTATTCTCCCGCCGATATCGGCGGGCAACAAAGGCTGCCTTAATGTCAAAAGAACTTTCATTCGACTTGGCGCACTTACGAGAGTGAATGTCCAGGCAAGCTGCTATCAATTGCGTCGATTCATCGCGCTATCTCCTCGCGTCAGAGAGGAAGAGCAGCGACTTCGACACGATCGAGCGTCGGGATCATGGTTTGAGAGTCTCGATCCAAAAAGGCGCGACACCAAAGCTCAAAAGTCAGCAAACGCCAGCAGGCATCTGTGGCTCGCAGATGACCCTGCCGATGGGCCTCTAAAACCTGGCGCACATGCTCCCTCCGGAAAAGCTTCCGGCCCTCCAAGCGCCCGTCGGTCAGAATTGCCGACAATCTATTGAACAATTGGTTGCGTAGCCAAGGCTGGATGGGAGTGGGAAAGCCCTTTTTGGTACGCCGGATCACACTTGCAGGCAAGCGATCCGCCGTGGCGCGCCGCAGGAGATATTTTCCGGACAGACCGCGAACTTTATATCGGGCCGGTACCCGCGCCGCGAACTCCGCCAGCTTATGATCCAGGAACGGCACTCGGCTTTCAATAGATGTCGCCATGCTCATCTGATCCTGCTTCATGAGCAACTCGACTAAATAGGTTTTCGCATCAAGGTAAAGAAGTCGGTTGAGTGTGTTCGCGCCGTTCCCGTTGGTGGGCAAAAATCGCATCGAGTTTTTATAAGCGTCGACTTCGGACAGCTCATCCGTCACTTCTCGCGTGAACAGCTGAGATTGATGCCGCCGGGAGAAAGCGGAGTAGAAGTTGTCAAAATACATTTCCTCGAAGCTGTCAGGCTGATAGAGAAAGGTATGATGTAATTTTCGCCGCAGCCAATCCGGCAACACATCGGTACTCAGTGCCTTGCGCGCGAACTGCTGGAAAGCTTGTGGAGTCAGGGCGCGATAGACTGGCGCGCCACGCAGGTTCCACATAGTGACGCGATACTTCAGGTAGCCGGCGAACATTTCATCGCCGCCTTCACCAGTGAGCACGACTTTCACTTTCTCCCGGGCAAGGCGGGAAACGTAATACAGGGAAACGCTGGAAGGCCAAACGATTGGCTCGTCCTCGTGCCAAGTCAGTGCAGGCAAGCTGGCGAAAAACTCCTCCGGGCCGAGAATCACCTCGTTATGTCTGGATCCGATATGCTTAGCCATTTCGCGGGCATAAGGCAGCTCACTGAAATGGTCCTCAGCATACCCGACGGAAAAGGTCTCGATCGGGTCGTCGCGGAACGACGCCATCGCCGCGGCGATTGAACTCGAATCGAGACCTCCACTGAGAAAGACCCCGACAGGAACATCGCTCATCAGGTGCAACCGAACCGTGTCATCAAACAATGTGCGAAACTGCTGAACGTAATCCGATTCGCTCAGTCCGTTCTCTGCTGGTGAAATATCGAGATCCCAATATTGCTTGATTTCGGGTTTGCTCTCTGGCCGCTGAAGATCAATGGTAAGGTGGCATCCGGGCAAAAGCTTGCAAACTCCCTCGAAGAGCGTCTCTCCCGAGGAAAGATAGCCGAAGGCACAGAACTCGGGCAGGGTTCGGCGATTCAGGGAAGGTTTGAAATCAGCAAGCTCGAACAACGCTTTGATTTCCGAAGCAAAGGCGAATCGAGTGCCTACTCTGGCGTAATAAAAAGGCTTGATGCCGAGACGATCTCGGGCGCAGAACAAACGCTGGCGGCGCTTGTCCCAAATGGCAAATGCAAACATGCCGCGGAGGTGATGAACGCAGTCCGCTCCGTAATCTTCATACAAATGGAGGATGGTTTCCGTGTCGCTGTTCGTTGCGTACCGATGTCCGCGTTGCTCGAGAACGGGACGGAGTTCGGGATGATTATAGATTTCGCCATTAAACACAATCCAAATGGTCCCATCCTCATTGGACATCGGTTGATGCCCGCCAGAAAGGTCCACGATGCTTAAGCGGCGGAAAGCCAGCCCGGCCGGGCCGGAAATCAGCCTACCTGTATCATCCGGACCGCGATGGCGCAGAACATTGGCCATCGCCTCCAGGTCGGCATCGCCGAACCTGCGGATGCCATCAGTGTCCACGATTCCGCAAATCCCGCACATTGCTAGTTGCTCTCTCCGAAAAACATCTCTTGTCCCGAGATCTGGACAGAAGCATTGCGTCTGTTGACCCCTGCCGTTGCTATCGTTGCGCGGGAAAGCCGAAACGGCCGCATCGGCTCGGCTTGAATGTCAAGCAAACCGCCGACTTGCTCAGCAGAGAAATAGGCAAATTTGTGGCTTGCCGTGAGGATCTCCTCGTCCTGCTGCCGTATTCGGCTGCCATTGATCAGGCAAACTCGCTCGATATCTCCGTTAGTTTTACTCTGTCGGACAAGGGCGAATTCAGCATCGCTGGAAAATTCACCACCACCGCCTTCGCTCTCCTTAGCAATTAGAAAATCATTCTTCTGAGCAGTTTCTATTGCCAAGACTGCATGGTTCGAAGGCATTTCCCGGAGACATGCTTTATTTTTCGTGCCCGGCACAAGTAGCCAGTGGGCATGAAAGGGAACCTTGGCGGTGACTTCAGCCATCAGCACTGGTGCGGGTTCCCGATGGCCGTAGTCCTTCGAATACCACCCCTGCATCGGAGATTCTTCTCCGACAGACACCCGGAAACTGCACTCAGCAGGAAAGCCCAACAGCTGCAAGCGTTCTTGACCCTTGGAAGCAAGCCAGCCTTGTCCTGCAGCTTGAAGAGAGACTCCGGGTGCAAAATGGAAATAAAACTTGAGTTGATGTTCGCCTTTTCCGGTGAGTTCATCTGAGATCAACCAGTAATCAGGCTTGACAAACACGATGCGGCGCTTGTGAAAGACAGGCTCCGCCAACCGAGCGTAGCCGTCGTGGGAAGCGACAGCATAGTCCAACCCGGGATATAAAAAAGAACGCTCCAGGCGGACGTGGGGCAACTGCCGCCATTTGAACCAATCCACGGAATGGGCCTGATCAAGATCATCAACTACAACTGTGTTGTGGGCCTTAGTGGAGCGAAAAGAATTTCGCCAGGCGCGCGAGGCCGTATAAACATATGTACCGGGATCAATAAGCCAGTCGACCCCGTCTGCAGAACACACAATACTGAGCGCGTCTGCGTGGCCATGAGCGCAGGTCCCCATTCCCTGAGGACCGGCGTCAAAAACGAGGAATTTGCCGCGGCCACTCCAGTCGCTGCGCATCGTTACCAAACCAGCATCTGGAAAAGTGCGGGAGGGCTGAGCAGGTGAGTCGGCCTTGAGTGCGGCGGACTCCGAAACGGATTTGGGACCGAAGAGCCACAATGTCTGTTCGTGATATCGACCGGCAGCTTTGCGGAAATCGCCACGCTGAAAATAAATTGTTCCCGTGGAAAGGATCGGCCGATGATCGTTTGGTTCCACGCGATCAAGTGGAAGCAGCCGCCCGCCGTCAGAATCGCCTAGCGATGGATGCGCACCTGAGGGCCAAGCGGTGTGCGCCAGGTACTCAAGCATTTTTTCCAGCCGATCCCGATACTCCTGAGGGAAGGAACAAGCATTGCGGTCCGCCAGGATCGCCGCGTACAGAAAGAATTCAGTTGCATAAGCATGGTAGTACGTTGATTGTTCAACGTGCGAACCATCTTCGCGAACCTGTTTCGACATCTGCTCGACGAGAATCTTGCGACCAAGCTCGCGCCACGCTTCTGAGCCGGTTAGTTCGGGGAGTAACAAACCTATCGTGAATAGAGCGAACCCTTCCCCGAGAAGATGCGTGTTGGGAGAAAAATAGGTGGAAAGATTGTTGGCAATGAAACTCGCATGGAGAGCGAGCCCGGCGGTGATCCTGCCAAGGCGATCGCCGTTAAGGGTCCGGCTCCCTGAGAGTAACCATAGCAGCCATAACCACGACCACGAACGGAACGCAACTTCGAGACTACTGCTCCAGTTGATGCCGCGCAAGTAGGGGTTCTCAGCCATCCAGTGCTCCCACTGCAATAAACACTGCTCGGCATAGCGTTCTTCGTTTTCAAGGAGGAATGACCGGCACAACGTCAGGAATTGTTGGTGGCGATTGGGCTCCCACACCACCTTGGAATCGCCGACTTCGTCGAAGTTGAGATACCGCACACGTTCATAGTGAGCAAGTCCAGATTGCGAGCCATGCACCAAGTCGCGACGCCACGGAACCGGAGCCCCGCAGCTTACTTCCGGGTATGCGAAGATGCGGAAGCGATGCGCGCAAAGCGCCTCGGATTTGATGCGGAGTTGTTCAGCGATGTCTGCGAATTCTCTCCGGTATGCGTTCACGATGTCGGCACGCTGTGGATGGTCCCAATAAAAAGTGGGATGCATACGCTTGGCAAAATACTCGGGCAGCAGATCACTGGCCAAGCTGTAGTTGCCAGCTTCCAAGGCGGACCGGAGGGTGGGATGAGCGATTTTGCCGGCATCCCAGAACTCCCACCACGAGTTATCCCGTGGCCTCCCATCCCACACCAGCTGCAATTGCTCCCGCGCAACCCGCAGCTTCTTCGCTGCGCGGAAGCGAATCTCTGGCAGGCTCATTTCACTCAATCGTCGAAGTTTCTCGGACACTGAAATCATTGGCCTTTAAGTTAAATTCAGGCAGTGCCCCCGAGCGCAGTGGCTCGGAGGCGGGCAACTTCCTCCGCTTGCCCGCCCCAACCAAGGGCTCGCTTGATAAGTTGCCGTAGGTCCAAGGTGCCCTGCAGAGTTAACTCGAGCTCCCAAAGATCGGCCGGATGAGATTTTCGGAACAGATGCGCCTGCGGGACAGGCCCATGAGGAAAATTGTCCCCTCCAAAGCAGGAGAGGGAGTACTCGTAGTTGGATTGCGTCAACCGCACCGCTTCTTCCGAGATATTCTCGGGCTTACCGTAGGGAAAACCAAAGAACCGGACTCTCTCGCCCAGATGGTGCTGCAGATCAGCCTTGGCCCCGACTAATTCCTGCCGGAGGGTCTCCGTGTCATGGGACCCGCAATCAAAGTGGGAGCGAGTATGGCTGCCGATTTCTACTCCGTTTCTGCTGAGATAAAGAACCTGATCCCAACTCAAGGCATTGAAATTGTGCTGCCCTCTGGCTTGATCATGGGGAAATTCCGCTTGCTCTTCAACGACTTTCGTACAGACAAAAAGTGACACAGGGATACCGGTTGCCTCGATCACCGAACGCAAAGTAAGAAAGTTCTCCTGATAACCGTCGTCGAAGCTCAAGACCACAGTAGGTGCTCGAACCACGCCTGACTTGAGCAACTCGATCGCCTGAGACAAGGAAACAATGCGGTAATGCTTCTGGAGGAACTCCACCTGACGAAAGAATACTTCCGTCGGCATCCCCAACAGATGGGGATTATCGGAAATCAAGTGGTGCACGAGAATGACCACCGGGAAGCGACTTCCAAAGCGCCTGTACCAATTCCGCATAATCAGGTACGGCGATAGCAGTAGCGAAATCAAAAGTAGTCTCCACGCAGGCCTGCTGCGCAGGGCTGGTCGCGCTGAGCACTTCTCGTCAGCTTTTCTCTGTTGATAGTAATCAAGATAAGACAAAGTCAGCGAAGCATCATGCAGATGGTCACGCGCAACCCCGGCCTCGCGAATTGTTTCGGCTGCGTTCTGTATCAAAAGATCGCTTCCAACTAAGTCCGACTTCAGAGCAATACTGGTTACTGTGTCGTACGGTTCGATCGGTACGGAAAGCGTGCGCCTACAAGTCAACTCGCGAGTGCCTTGAACGCGCGAGATCGTTAGCTTGATCTCCGTCTGTCCGCCCGCTTCAAAATCACGACGGGCCAACCCATGTCGGTTCACGACAATAGAGCCCAGCCGGGGAATCGCTAAAACCGCGTGCGCAGGAGAGCGGCTTACAAGCGCGAGACATAAGTCAGGCTGCTGTTGTTGAAGCAGATCTACCGCCGGGTCAACGCTGCCGTCAGCCAGTGTGACCACGGGCCATCCAACCCGTTGCGCGCTTTGAACAAGAGTAGTGTCGGTAAACTCTGCGCCGGAATTTTGGTGTTTGGGACCAGCATGCAAACAGCGAAGCAGTACGTCAGCAACGCGCACTAAGCCGGCCCGAACACGTTCAGAGAGCGGTTCCTCACCCTTTGGCCGCGCTCCGCGCGTGTGTACCAGCCCACAAACGGTCGCGCCGGGCACTTCATTTTGCACTCTTTGCGCCAAGCGCCACAGCAATCGTGGGCTGGCGTCAGAAATCACGATCACGCGCAGATTTCGCATAATTGATTGATCTGAGGACAGGATAAGAAGGCTGCTTTGGAGAGGTTAAGTATCCCTGTCGCCTTCGAACAAACACCAGTTTTCCGGACTGGCCAAACGAGCAAACCAAGGCGCAGTTGGATCGGCCAGAACAAACATCTTCTTCTCCGCTCCGCGGATGGCAAAGCCGTATTGCTTGAGCTTCTCCGTTAGCGCTTGACCACCAAGATACGAAATTGAAATTGAATCGACATCATGCTGGCCCTGGAATCGCAGGAACTCAGAGAGCAAACAATCCATCACGCCCTCTTTTCCGTCCTCCCACAGTTCGGCAATATAAACACTGCTCCCGGCCGCATACCAGACGACATAGCCGAGGATGTCCCGGGTTAGTCCGTCTGTGACGGCGTCAATACGGTAATTTTTGTGAAGGCAGTGAGTATATCTCCAACGAAGGTACGCTGAGTTCCTCTCCCCGACGATGAGCCCGGGAAAAGCGCAGCGCGCCCAGAAATCATTGAATCTTTCGTCAAAATCGACCAATCTCTCAGACTTCAAACGACTGTTTGTCTTGTAGCGGATTTCTTTAGCAGTCCAATGCAGAATAGGATCGACTATGCCTGCCAAGACTTTTGATAACCGGCCCGCGGAAATTTTGCGGCTGAGGTAATAGTGCGAACGCAAAGGCCGTGTCAGGCGGATTGTATTGCCGATGAACCTATATCCTGCTTTTTGCAATACCGCTTCCGCCTGCTGATTAGGAAAGCCGTACACCAGACCGACATGGTGCTTTTTTTGGCTCTCAATAAGGGCCTTCTGCAACATCAGGGCTGGACCAAGACTCCTGTGCTCCCTGGCAATTACAAAGTCGCCCACAATCGCTGCTGCCGCCTGGGAATTCCCGTCAATCCGTAGGCCGCGGGGAAAGAGTGCGGCCATCCCTACCACTTCGTCATTCTTGTCGAGCACCAATCGGCCAATTGCACGGCCATGTGGATTTCCTTCGTACATCCACGAGTATTTGCTCTCAGGGATACCGAAACCGCTATTCCGCCAAACATTCAAAACGTCCTGTTTGTTCTTCTCGAAATCCAAGGCGCAAACCGTGTACGCACGGCGGGATTGCATCAGGATGGCGGCTGCTCGGTCGCCAGTTCCGCCTGGAATCTCTGAGCTTAAGTTTGCGCTAGTCATGGGATTCGGAAGAGACACAAATTTCCCCAGAGCGGTTCAGCAATGAACCTCTGGAATGGCGTCAATCAACCGTGGGGCCGTGTGAAGGTAGCGAGTTGCCTTTCGCTTGCTGTCAATCATGCGAAAGACCCGCTCGACTTGGTCGACAGACAACTCAGCAGCCAAGGCCACATCTGCCACGGGAATTCCTTCGTTCTTGGCATACAGGCACAAATCCATCTTTCGCAGAGGCAAGGAGAAATAGAATTCCTCCTGTGATTGCTGCAGAGAGTAAGTGTCCGTGGTTGAAGGTCGTGTCTGGATTTCCTGCGGGATCCCAAGGTATTCCGCCAACTGATACACTTGCGACTTGTAGAGGTGGGCAATCGGTTTTACGTCAGCGGCGCCATCCCCGAGTTTCACGAAAAACCCCTGATCGTACTCCAATCGATTCGGCGTTCCGGCTACTGCATAGTGCAGCCGGTCGGCGTGATAGTACTCCATCATCTTTCTCGTCCGCTGTTTGAAGTTGGTTGCGGCTACAATTCCGAGATACGCTTCCGCGGTTAGTCTGACCTTTTTTTCCGCACCACCGCCCGGCGGGCGTAATACAGCGTAGAAGACCGGATAGCGATCGTCATTCAAAAGATCCGGCAAGGCGATTTTGCACCCGTATCCTGGCCCATATTCCGGACAGACCGTGCGAATCGCGCTGTCACGCCGTTCGTAGCAACCCGCAGCCTGAAGAATCGGGGTAATGTCTTCCACGATGGTACGGATTCCCAGTGACTCGGCCAGCAATCGTCCTAAGCGGAGACTGTCATCCGACGAGTCGGCCTCGGGCATGAGCAGACCGAGCACGCGCTCCTTGCCCAGGGCACGCGCACAAAGGGCAGCGGTCACACTGCTGTCAATACCTCCGGACAGACCCACTACCGCACCCTTGCGTCGCAATTGTTCTTTGATCATTGCGCGCAGAACAGAAGCGATATGCTCCGTGGTTTCAGCCGGATCAAGCTTCAGAACGTCTGCCGAGAATACAGTCTCGACTGTCATGCATTGGCTCCCAGTAAACTTACGGTTCGATCGAACATGAGGTCTAGGCCGCAATCGCCAGCTTACGCTGTATAAAGGTGCTCAAGCGTTCAACGGAATCCAGATTGTCCGGGATGAGCTCTTCATCTTCGATGGTAATTCCATGCCGTTGCTGCACAAAAGTCACCAGTTCGAGCATGCCGGTGGAATCGATGATTCCCTTCTCCAGAAAAGAGTCGTTATTGGCGAACCCGTTTTTGTCGCCGAAAAGAAAGTTGTCAATGATGAAGGTCCTGAGCTCTTGTTCAATTGAAGGCATATAAAGGGGTCCTCACAGAGTTGTATACAAAGTGGTGCAGCACCAGCTGGGTGGAGAGAATGCCGACCAGCGCCATGTTGTCTTTGATCCCGATGGCTCTGCCGGTCTTGAATTTCTCACACAGTTTTTGAACGGCAAGAGGATTGAAAATTCCGCCACGCCGGATGGAATCGGCGGACAGTAGTTCTTCTACATAGTCGAACGGCTGTCCCGCGAAAAAGGCTTTGCCATCGGGGGCACGATACGGTTGTTTTGGCCTTCGCGCAACGGAGGGTGGAATAAGAGCACGCGCACACCTTTTCAAAATGTACTTCTCATTCAAGACCTTCATCTTCAAGCGTGATGGGATCCTGGCAGCGAACTCCGCAACCCGGTAGTCCAGGAACGGAAGTCGCACCTCAACCGAGTGCGCCATGGCCACTCGATCGCCCTGAGATGAGAGAATGTAGTTTGGCAAAAGGTACATTGCCTCCAGATACTGCGCCTGACAGAACCGGTCCCATTGCGAGAAGTCAACCGGGAGACGGGACTCTAGATCTTTGTATCCATTTCGCGATTCGAGTTCGGCCTTAACTGCGTCGGAGAAAAACAATTTGAGTTTCGACGTGAGTCCCCACCGCGGCAGGTGGGAGAAAAAGGGACTGACCGTATCGTCCACGCTGACCCGGAAAAATTCCTTGAGGTAGGCTCCCGACTGTGCTTGCAGGTTCTGCAGGTAAGGATAAAGTTTCTTCAACAGGAGCGGTCTTATTTGAGAATCGGGCTGCGCCGCCAAAAATCTGCGTATTTTTGCTTCCTTGAAGATGTCATAGCCGCCCAGCATCTCATCGGAGCCCTCGCCGGTAAGCACCACTTTGTAACCATTACTATGAACCAATTTCGAGAGCATGAACAAAGGCGCGGGAGCGGTCCTCAAAATGGGCGTCTCAGTATGCTTGATGACCTCAGGGAATATTCGTGCTAAATCATCGTAGGTACAGCGAATTTCCTGGTGTTCTGTACCCAGGAAACGAGTTACTTCTCTCTGGTAACTGCTCTCATCGAACTCACGGTCCTCAAAAGCGACCGAGAAAGTTTTCAGATGAGTGTTGCTGACTTGCTTCGCAAGTGCTGTAACTACGCTGGAATCCAGCCCACCGCTAAGGTACGCTCCTACTGGAACGTCGGAACGCAGACGAATGCGGGTCGCATCCGTCAACAGATCGAGAAGCTGTTCAGCCCACTCGTCCTCGTCCTCGCGAGCTACATTTTGGCTGTCGGAACTGGCGTAAGTTGGGAACTCCAGTGCCCAATATCGCCAGACATCGATCTCACCGTCTTTGACTCGCATGGAGTGTGCCGGCGGAAGCGCGGAAATGCCATCGAAAATTGTCCGCGGGGGCAATGCAAACCAAAACGTAAAAATCTCGTCCAGAGCGTCCAGGTCAATTTCCCGGCGCACATCGGGACACGCGAGTAGAGATTTAATCTCCGAGCCAAAGACGAATGCATCATCTGTGCGCGTATAAAAAAGAGGTCGGATGCCGAGCCGATCGCGTGACAGGAAAAGTTGTTGCTGATTCGCATTCCAAATAGCCAAGGCCCATTGACCATTCATAAAGCGCACGCAATCCTCACCATATTCTTCATACAGGTGAAGAATTACCTCGGTATCGGACTGAGTCGCGAAACGGTACCCTTTCTGAACCAGCTCATGGCGCAGTTCAACATAATTGAAGATCTCGCCATTGAACGTAATGCAGAGTGAATGATCGGCATTTTGCATCGGCTGTTGGCCGCCAGCCAGGTCAATGATGCTGAGGCGAGCGTGGCCGAGAGCGACATTGCGGTCGCGGTAAATGCCCCTGGCATCGGGACCACGATGCCGGACCGCATCAATCATGTCCTCGACGAGCTGTCTGTCCGCGGCTTGCTCGCGGAAGTTCAAAATGCCTGCAATGCCACACATGGGATTATGGGCGATTGACGCCCACGCGTTAACTTGGGGTGGTTCTCAATGGGCCAGGGCAGCCAATGTCTCGCCGAAGAAATCCTCGGGTAGATTCTTTATCCCGATTTACTGAACAATAGCGGATAATGCCGTAGGTGGATTTGGCGGCGGTGGGTCGCTGCCAAGCTGGAATGGGATCACGAATACATTCACAGTGCCATCCCCAGTGTTACCTCCAATCACTTTACTGTTATCGTAATTAGAGTCAAAGGCGATGTACTTTCCATCGCGGCTGATCACCGGGCGTGGTTGCGACCAATAGGCCCCGCCGGATCCTCCGGTGCGCGAGCGATAATGCGCTAACCGTAAGGTCTGGCTGCCGTCCTCTTTGAATGCAACGATCTCCTCCGCACGGTAGTCCCAATTGTCCGGCGGCTGCACGGAATTAAAACAGTCGCGCCCAGTGCCGGACGGGCAATTGGTTCCGGCACTCTGAGTCTCAATCACAACCCACCCGGCACTCGTGTCGCGGTAACTAATGTGTCCACCGTAGCCGCCACCATTGGAGCAGTCCCAAGCGTTAGGACAGGGTTCGCTTAGGCAGCGCACCACGCTGCCCAGAGGGTCACCTGGCTGAAGATCGTAGACTCCGATTCCGTACTGGCTGCTACAGCCGTTCGCAGCCGTTCCCTGGTTCCACATTCCGATTCCTACGACCTTCCCGCTGGAAATGTCATAGCCGAAATCGGTATGGCCGCCTCCGGTGTTCAGAGTGGTAAACACTTTGCCGCTAGTGTCATAAACCGTGTCAGTCCCGCTAGAGGGCTCCATGAACAAATAGTTGTTGGGCAAAATTCCCAGCTTGTGATAGCCACCTGAGACTGTCACTGTTGCCCCGGCTGTACAAGACGAAGGATCGGTCGCGTTCAATGTAAAAAGCTGCACGGAGGCTGCGCCGCTGTCTTGGTAGGCATTGGCAAGCCACATATGCAAACCGTCGTAGGAAATATCGTTCTCGTTGAACTGTAAATTCGTCAGGGCACTGCTAGTGCAAAGCGTTGTAGTCGTCACTGTGCAATTGGGTGCACCACTCCAGTTCGAGGCATCGGTACAGTTGGTGCCTCCAATTACCGCCTTAAATAAGTTGGCTCCATTTCCCGAGAAGAACTCTGCTGGATTCGATGTTGACCAAACGTTAATACCGGCGCTTGCGGGTGGCATGTTTTGGCTGGACACGACGACGCTGCCATCGGTGCGACGGACTATATATGGCGTACCCCCAGCACTGAGAACCATCAGCAAACTGTCGTCGGAGTTAAAGGGGTTCTGGGTGGCGTAATAGTGCGATGTTACGCTTTGTGTGTTGCCTGTCTGAGATTCGTCCGTGACCCGTGAAATAGTGCAAGCATTCGCGCTGCCGAATTCTTCTGTATAGCTGGAACCGAGGCTGGGCGCGGTGAATGTCGAGTAATTGGAAGGCGTAAGCACTGTTGATCCATCATCCGCCAGGCCGCAATATGTTTGGCCCAGTGCCGCAACGCTGGTGAACACGAAGATAGCCATGATAAATCGCTGGGCGACTTTATCTCGATGGGGAACCATACCCAGATCCTACACAATGCCGCCACACCCAAGTTAGGTCACGGAGGTACATCCCCAAAAGGCCGCTTTCAGATGTTCCACCCGGCCATGGGCTGTTTCTCCTGAGGAAGATGGCTCCCAAGCTACTGGGCTGTGGGATCGGGCAAAGCGCTCACCGGCCTTCACGGCTGCCCAGTTTTAGCGGCCCTGGAATACTGCGGCGACGAAAATTCATCGTTACGACATGAACCCCCGTGGCGCTGGAGTTCATAGAAATCCAGCACCGACTGCAGATTCCGGTCGTCAGCTTCGGTATGGCGGCGACCGCTGCGCTTGGGAATCCCGACAAGTTCAGCCTCGACGGCTTCGCACAGCGCTTCCGGGTCCGAAATGGGAATCAAGTGCAGCCCGGCGGGCCGCATCCCGGTATCAGTGGCGATCACCGGAACCCCGAGATCCAATGCTTCTCGCACTGAAATGGAATCGCCGTCGTAGAGCGTTGTGCGCAAGATGACGGAACTGCTGGCCAGCGCACGCAGCGTCGCTAAATGAGGAACGTCTCCAGCCAAGAGAACATGGTCCGCATAGGGCTTGGATT
>Ga0187769_10000437_pt1 | contig 22977 bp, 21 predicted proteins | sample 0116_SJ02_MP02_1_FD_133140 | JGI IMG/M metagenome (GOLD analysis project Ga0187769, IMG submission 133140) | Tropical peat soil microbial communities from peatlands in Department of Meta, Colombia - 0116_SJ02_MP02_10_MG | ecosystem: Environmental > Terrestrial > Soil > Wetlands > Peat | place... | reverse complement strand
TCCCGGTGATGGTGGCCAGGGACAGAATCGAACTGCCGACACGCGGATTTTCGGTCCTCGCCAAATTGCATCCAACGTGACCTACCGTCACCTAAAACAGCGATTTTGGGCGAAACTAGTCCGTCGGTAGGTGACGGTGGGTGCTCCCGGAACCCTCACCCTGGAGCTAACGTCACATCGAGCCAACCCAACCGCGGCCGGCGAGCCCCGCAAGACAGGCTTTGCAGACCCCGGCTGTGGCGATCAGGAAAATATGACAAAGGGGGCTGAGTGCCGGAAGGTCTGCCTAGTGACGCTCGCGAGCAGAAAAAGCCGGTAGCGGAGGCCACAGGGAAGTACGCCTCGCCTTCGCCTGCCCGCCGGGCTTCGAAGGTGATTTTCATCGGCTACGCGTCCCAGGGCGCCGAGGCGGCGTGCCGCATTGCCAATGTGCTACGACACGGTGGGATTGACGTCTGGCTCGACCAGCATGATCCACATTCGGGCGAACTCTTCAAAAGCATCGATCTTCCTGGGATCGATTTACGTAATCGACGACACAGGTGATCATTTCGCTCCTTTCATCGCGATTCGCGTCTCTCTTAGGCGCGGGACATGGTTTGCGCAGCCTCGCTGGTCTAGCGCTGGCATGAGGGATGACTCCGTATATATAATCAATGGGTGACTGCACGATGAGTGTTTGAACGTCACAAAGCTCGCGTCGATTGACGATGCGTGCGCCAAGATCGACCTCGCGAGGCTCCAGGGCAGTTCTGCCCACCGTTTCGGTACAGCACCAGATGGAAGTGGGCAAGTCGGATGAGACCAACATGAGCGATGCGGTTAAGAGTCCGCATCGATTCATCGTGGGTCGCACGCGCGAACTGGACCTTTGTCGCACCGCGTTCGGCCGCATGCTCGCGGGCCGGCGTCAGATAGTCCTGATTTCGGGAGAGCCCGGAATCGGCAAGACGACCTGTGCGGAGGCCGTCGCGGAGTCCGCCGAGGACCAGGGCGCGCTTGTGCTCTGGGGGCGCTGCCATGAGGAAGCCGGGGCGCCCCCATACTGGCCGTGGGTACAAATCCTTCGCGCCTATGTCGATGCCTCGTCGCTGGACGAGGTGCGCCTCAATTTGGGCGCGGCGGCGCATGACATCGCTGCGCTCGTGCCGGAGCTCGTCGCCGCGCAGCCTGGCCCGTTGCCCGATTCCGAACGCCAGGTCTTGAAACCCGGTGCCGCGCCTAGCGAACCGACACTCAGCGGCGACCACGTTACCGGCACCGGCCCGCGCGCCGCCTTCATAAGCTACGCCTCGGAAGATGCCGACGCCGCCGCGCGTGTGGCTACCAGTCTGCGGGCCGCCGGTATCGATGTGTGGGTCGACCAAAGCGAGCTACGCGGCGGTGACGCTTGGGACTCGGCAATCAAGCGACAAATCAAGGCGTGCGCGCTCTTCATTCCACTCATCTCGGCCCATAGCAACGCGCGCGTTGAAGGCTATTTTCGACGTGAGTGGAAACTGGCCGTCGACCGCACCCACGACATGGCGGACGACGTTCCCTTTCTGGTGCCGGTCGTGATTGACGCGACGTCGGACGCCGATGCGCGCACGCCGGACAAGTTCCGCGACGTTCAATGGACACGCCTGCCCGGTGGCGACGCGTGCGCCAGCTTCGTAACGCGAGTCCGACGTCTGCTGGCGTCGGATTCGCAGCCGGCCGAGCAGGCGCGTCGTGTCGTTACAGATTCGGGTCGGTCGCGATTCCGCATCTTTGATGCCGTCCGGCAGTTCCTCAGTCGGACCGCCCAAAAGGTTCCCATCGTCCTGGTGCTGGACAACATGCACTGGGCCGATTCGCCGTCCCTGTCTCTCCTCGAATTTCTGAGTGAGGAGTTACAGCGCAGTCGCCTCCTCATCGTTGGCACCTATCGCGACGTCGATGCGAGACCCAAGACACCCTTACTCACCATGCTGGGTGGCTTGCGCCCGAGCGCCGATGTTCAGCGAGTACACCTGACGGGACTTCCCCAAGCGGCTCTGCGCGAGGTCGCCGAGCAGTTGTGCGGCCTGAGCTTGCGGGAGCCAGTGCTCAAGACGATTTACGAACAAACCGACGGCAACCCGTTGTTCGCCGTCGAGCTGATAAAAGTCCTCGTTGAAGAGAGTGCGGCTGGCGATATCACGACCGTCCCCGCGACGATCCCGGCTGGCGTGAATGAGGCCATCAGCCGGCGCTTGGTTCGTTTCCCCGACGAATGTATTGAGCTGCTTCGGGTTGCCGCGGTCTACGGCCGTCAGTTTACGGCGCGCGAGATTGCGGCCGCAGCGGACTGCGATATGCATTCCGTTCTCGCGGGGCTGGATCCAGCCATACAGGCCGGTATCGTGCAGACAATTACCGCCGCTCCAGGCAGTTACCAGTTCACTCATGCGTTGATCCGCGAGACGCTCTACCAGGCCGTTACCACCGTCGACCGTCTGCGCTTGCACGCGCGGGTCGGTGACGCGCTCGTCAGTATTCACTCTGCGCACCTCGACTCCGCCCTTAGCCGTATTGCGCACCACTACTATCAAGCGGCCGCGCTCGGCATCACGGATAAGGCAGTTGATTTCGCATCGCGTGCCGCGGACAGCGCCGTTCGGATGGGAGCCTACGAGGATGCGCTGGTCCACTACGACCACGTAATAGAGACGCTCGAGCGGGACGACTTGAGACACGATCAGCGCCTTGCACGGGCCTACATCCTCAAAGGGTCCGTGCTGCGGAACCTAGGACAAGCTGCAGAAGCGACCCAAGTCCTGGTTGAGGCCGTAAATCGGACGCGGCTGTTGGGAAATGCCGAGCTGTTGGTCGACGTCCTCCTCTCCCTCGCCCTGACCACGCGACAAGGTGACCAACAGCGCCTGGTTCCGCTGCTCCAAAGTGCACTTGCCTCGCTTGCCGGAGGCGAGTCGCCTTGCCGAGCCAAGGCGTCGGCGACCCTGGCGTTCGCTCGCAGGGCATCGACGGATCTCCCACAGCTCCTGCAGGTCGTGGATGACGCCCTCAACGTCGCCAATCGCGCTGGTGATTTGGCGGCGCGATGTGCTTGCTACCAGGTGGCGGTGATGGCTCTGCGCGGTCGGCCCGAGACCTTGCAGCGTCGGATTCAACTTGGGCAGGAATATGTAGCCGTCGCGCGTGCTGCGGACAGCACCGATTTGCTGGCAGATGCGTATCAGTGGCAGGCTCTGAACTACTTTGAGTCTGGGCAAATTGAGGAGTTGGAAGCGCTGCTGGAGCATTACGAGAGGCTGACTGAGGGCAAATCCGCGCTGCATCAATACCAGGCACGTGCGCATCGCGTGACGTTGGCACTCTTGCGCGGGGCGTGGACCGATTTGGAAGCGCGCATCGGCGAGTTGCTCGAGTTGGGTACGAAGACGGACCGTCGCGACGATGCTGACGGTGTGAACGGGGCCCAGATGTTTGCGCTGAATCGCGACCTGGGCAGACTGGAGGCACTGGTCCCGGAATTACGGAAAATCGCCGCGCGCGTGGACGCGCATATGTGGCAGCCGGGTCTGATGCTGATGTTGGCTGAGACTGGCATGCTCGCAGAGGCACGGCGAATGTTCGACTCGATTGCTGAGCGGGGCTTCTGCGCCATCGAACGCGACGATATGTACGTGACCGGCTTGGTGTTTTGTGCGGAGACCTGCGTTGCGCTGGTCGATGCTGAACGGGCCGCCACGCTCTATCAGTTACTGTTGCCCTACACGGGACAAACAGCCAACCACCCAACGGCGGTCTGCTTCGGCGCCGCCGACCATTATCTGGCATTGTTGGCGGAAACCGCGAAACGGCCCGACAGCGCCGGCGAACATTATGAACGGGCGTTGACGCTCAATCGCACGATGCGTGCCTGGCCGGCTCTTGCGCGGACGTTGTTCCGTTGTGGGGCTTTCCTGCTGAGCTTGCCGACGGCTGCCGAGCGGGCTCTGGGCCGGCAACGCCTGGGCGAAGCGGGCCAGCTCGCGCGTCGACTTGGCATGGCACGCCTCGCAGCTGATATCGATGCCTTAGCGGGCTCGACGGATCTCGCGAGCAGGTTGCCGGACGCGCTCACGCGTCGCGAGGCCGACGTTCTCCGGCTTCTGGCGGGCGGGCAGAGTGACAAGGAGATCGCACTGGCGTTGGGGATCAGTCCAAACACGGTTGCCGCGCATTTGCGAAGTATCCTGAACAAGACGAAATCTGCAAATCGCACGGAGGCAGTTGCATACGCACGCCGACATGGATTGCCGGCAGGAGAGCCTGTGTCTACTTCTGGTTGAACCTTCTGGAGACGGTCATGGCCTTATTCATGATAGAGAGAAACTTCGCGGAGGAATTCAACGCCTCGGCGTCGGACTACGCGAAGGTCATCGAGTTGAACGACCAAGCGGGCGTCAAATGGCTTTACTCGTTCCTGTCAGCCGACAAGAGGAAGACCTATTGCCTCTACGAAGCGAGCAGCGGTGATGCGATCAGGGAAGCGGCTCGCCTTGCGGGTCTACCCGCAGATATCGTCATGGAACTGGGCGGGGAGCTGCGTCCGGAACTGTTGGTCGGGCGCTAAGCCGCGTTCGCGCTTCGTCCCGCCCCACTTTGCAACCTTGAAGGAAAGCCGTCTTACCTCGATGGCTTCGGTGAATCTCCGCCGGCCAGCGATCTCTTCAAGCATTTCGGCTTCACACTGGATAAACTCGTCGTGCAGGTCAAGAGCGTGCTGCAAGGCCGTCGGCGTCGGCACGCCGATCGCAGTTGACGTGCCTCTTCTTGGCCGAAATGTCTAGTCTCCATCTATAAGCTAAGAAGTTTTCGGGAGACAACTCATGAAAACGCGGGAACGTGTTGGTTCGCTGGCGCGACGCACGATGGCCTACGTGCTTGCTGGGGGTCGGGGCTCGCGACTCATGGAGTTGACGGACAAACGTGCCAAGCCAGCCGTCTATTTCGCCGGCAAGAGCCGCATCATTGATTTCGCACTATCGAACGCTCTCAATTCGGGTATTCGCCACATCGGTGTCGCGACTCAGTACAAGGCGCATTCCCTGATCAGGCACCTGCAACTGGGTTGGAATTTCTTCCGAGCCGAGCGCAATGAGAGCTTCGACATTCTGCCTGCCAGCCAGCGGGTGTCAGAAACGCAATGGTACATCGGCACGGCCGATGCCGTGTACCAGAACATCGACATCATTGCCGGCTCCGGTCCTGAATTCATGATCATCCTGGCGGGCGATCATGTGTACAAGATGGACTACGAAATCATGCTCCAGCAGCACGTCACGACCGACGCGGATGTCACGGTCGGCTGTATCGAGGTGCCACGGGAAGAGGCGAGTGGGTTGGGGGTGATGCATGTGGATGCCGCTGATCGGATCATCAGCTTTCTGGAGAAACCGGCCGACCCGCCGGCGATGCCGGGTAAACCCGACACGGCGCTGGCGAGCATGGGAATCTACGTATTCAAGACCTCGTTCCTCATCGACACCCTGCGACGCGACGCGGCCGACCCGAAATCCAGCCGCGATTTTGGCAGGGATGTCATTCCGTATATCGTTCGACACGGCAAGGCGATCGCCCATCCGTTCGCGAAATCCTGCGTGAAGAGCGATGCCGAGGCGGAAGCCTACTGGCGCGACGTCGGGACGGTGGATTCTTTTTGGGAGGCCAACATCGAGCTAACCGACGTGATTCCGTCGCTCGATCTTTATGATACGAACTGGCCCATCTGGACCTACGCGGAAATCACGGCCCCGGCCAAATTTGTGCATCGCGAAGCTGCCCGGCGCGGATTTGCGGAAGGATCTCTCGTTTCAGGTGGCTGCGTGGTCTCGGGAGCCGCGGTAATTCGCTCCCTTCTCTTCACCGGCGTGCGCGTGCATTCGTACGTCTCGCTGGAAGGTGCCGTAGTCCTACCGTATGTCGATGTGGGTAGAAACTGCCGGTTGACCAATGTCATTATCGATCGGGGGGTTCGCATCCCCGAGGGACTCGTCGTGGGCGAGGATCCAGACCTGGACGCGACGCGGTTTCGGCGCACCGACCGGGGGATCTGTCTTATTACGCAGCCGATGATCAATCGGTTGGGCACGACCGTTCCGCCAGTCACGTGAGCGCACGCAACGTCTTGATCATAGCCTGCGCGCCGTAGCTGGTCGCAAGAACGCGAAGTTCCTGTTGTGGCCGGGCCTCACCCGGATTTCGAGGCCGCCGACCGTGTGGCGTGTCCCACGGAGTGGGCCCGAAGGAAGCGGCTCGTTTCGGGGGCAGGCGGGCGCCGGGAGCCCGCCCCGAACGAATAGCTACGGCTTACTCTCGGCCAATACCTATTTCATAAGCATATTTGCTGAGTTGTTCGTTCGCTGCTCGGGCTCCTAATGTACGTTGGGGTGACCCCAAGTGAAACATCATTGGATATCGGTCACGGACAAATTCCATAAGGGGATCGTGGCGGTGGCTACCGAATCGTCGGCGGATATCAAGGCGCGTTCCCAGGTGGACGTACAAGCGCCCGCATGCCGACCCGACCTCGACGGTCGCACCGCCGCGCCAGTTCTTTAGCGTCCCAGTCTCGGAGTTTGCATATGAGCATCAAGATCGGAATCAACGGCTTCGGTCGCATCGGGCGCATGGTATTCCGTGCCGCCGTTCAGAACTTCAAGGACGTCGAGGTCGTTGGAATCAACGATCTGCTCGAGCCAGAGTACCTTCTCTACATGCTGCAGTACGACTCGGTGCACGGCCGCTTCAAGGGCGAGGCGGCGGTCGACGGCAACACACTGATCAGCGGCGGCAGGAAGATTCGCTTGAGCGCGGTGAAGGACCCGGCCGAACTGAATTGGAGGGCGGTCGGCGCCGATGTGGTGGTTGAGTCCACGGGTCTGTTCCTCACCAAGGACACGGCGGGCAAGCACTTGGCGGCGGGCACGAAGAAGGTAGTCATGTGCGCGCCGTCGAAGGACGACACGCCGATGTTCGTCTTCGGCGTCAACGATAAGAGCTACGCCGGACAGCCCATTATCAGCAATGCGTCGTGTACGACCAACTGCCTTGCACCCGTCGCCAAGGTGCTGCATGACAGCTTCGGCATCAAGCGCGGCCTGATGACTACGGTGCACGCCGCCACGGCGACGCAGAAGACCGTCGACGGTCCGAGCAACAAGGACTGGCGCGGCGGCCGCGGCATTCTCGAGAACATCATTCCGTCCAGCACGGGCGCTGCCAAGGCCGTGGGCGTCGTGATCCCCGAGTTGAATAAGAAGCTCACCGGGATGGCCTTTCGCGTACCGACATCGGACGTGTCGGTCGTCGATCTCACCGTCGAGCTGCTCAAGGAGGCCAGCTACGATGACATCTGCAAGGCCATGAAAGCCGCCTCCCTGGGATCGATGAAGGGCGTGCTCGGCTACACCGAGGACAAGGTGGTGTCCACTGACTTCCGCGGTGAGGCCCTGACCTCGGTGTTCGATGCAGACGCCGGCATCGCGCTGGACAAGACCTTCGTCAAGGTCGTCTCCTGGTACGACAACGAGTGGGGTTACTCGAACAAGGTGCTCGAGATGGTGCGCGTTGTGAATCGCTGACGCGCACGAGGAATCAGACCATGAAAGTGCTCCGGTTTGCCGATATAGCGAGCAAGGGCTTGGCGGGCAAGCGCGTATTTATCCGCGCTGACCTGAACGTGCCGCAGGACCATTCCGCCGCGGGCGGCGGCCGCATCACGGAAGACACTCGCATCCGCGCTTCGGTGCCGTGCATCCAAATGGCGCTCGATGCAGGAGCCGCCGTCATGGTCACTTCGCATTTGGGCCGCCCGACCGAAGGCCAATCCAAGCCGGAAGATTCCCTTCAGCCCGTGGCGCGGCGCCTCGCTGAATTGCTCGGCCGCGAGGTGCCGCTGGTGTCGAGTTGGGTGGACGGCGTCGCAGTGAAGCCCGGCCAGGTGGTGCTGCTGGAAAACTGCCGACTGAATAAAGGGGAAAAGAAGAACGACGAGGGGCTGGCTCGCAAGATGGCCGCGCTGTGCGATATCTTCGTGCACGACGCCTTCGGCACAGCGCACCGCGCCGAGGCCAGCACCTATGGCATTGCCCAATTCGCTCCGGTGGCATGCGCCGGCCCGCTGCTTGCTGCGGAGCTCGACGCGATCACGAAGGCGCTCAGCGCACCGAAGCGCCCGCTGGTAGCCATCGTCGCGGGCAGCAAGGTCAGCACCAAGCTCACGATCCTGCGTAGCCTATCAGCCAAAGTCGACGGCCTGATCGTGGGCGGCGGTATCGCCAACACCTTTATGCAGGCCGTGGGCCTACCGATCGGTAAGAGCCTGGCCGAAACTAATCTGGTCGATCACGCCAAGGCGGTGATCGAGGCGATGCAGGCGCGCGGCGCTGAGGTGCCTATTCCCGTTGACGTGGTCACCGCCAAGGCCTTCGCTGCCGATGCACCGGCGACCGTCAAATCCACCGCCGACGTCGCCGCCGATGACTTGATCCTCGACATCGGCCCGAAAACAGCATCCCAGCTGGCCGCAAAGCTCAAAGCTGCTGGAACAATCGTCTGGAACGGCCCCGTGGGCGTGTTCGAATTCGATGCATTCGCGCATGGCACCGAGACTTTGGCGCGCGCCATCGCCGCCAGCAGCGCCTTCAGTATTGCCGGGGGCGGCGATACGCTGGCGGCGATCGCGAAGTACGGCATCGAAAAGGACGTCGGGTACATCTCCACCGGCGGCGGCGCTTTTCTCGAGGTACTCGAGGGGAAGACCTTGCCTGCGTTGCAGATCCTGGCGCAGCGCGCCCAAGCCTAATTGCCTGAAACGAGGGATCGACGATACCCCTGAACTGATTGCACCACCTACTCGAGGACATGTCGATACGCATCCATGCCGAATCTGGACTTTGCGCGCTCGAGTCTGTGCTGCGTTTTAAATGTTGAACACTGCGCCGGTCGACCCAGAATGCGCTCACTGGATTGAAGGAAGATACCTGCTGGAGTTGAGCCCGGACTCGGCGCCATTCACCCAGCTTGGCAAGGCGCGCAGCAGCGGTATCCAAGATCTGCAGCGCGGCACAATCACACCTGGGGGACACCGCTTCGTCCCGCTGCCGAACGGCGTCGAGTGTTATGCGATCGCGGCGACGATGGGGGCGCGCCGCAGCCTACTCGTGGAGCGCCTCGTCGGCGATGGTCTCGTCCCACTCAACAGCGCCCTCGGCAGACACGCGGATCGCGGCCGCTCGTTGGACTTTCTGAAAACACACCAATGGGTCGGGTACCAGATGGGACACCTGGAGCTGCTCCACCGGCCCGAAGTGTATGCTCAACTTCGCGCCTGGTTCGCGCGCCTAGCTCCGTGAGTCTGAATCATTAGGATGGTGGCCAGGGACAGAATCGAACTGCCGACACGCGGATTTTCAGTCCCTGCTCCAAAACGTCCTAACTACCTGACTATCCGAAAGAAACCTACTCGCCAGTGCCCAATATTCTTTCCTATTCGATCTCTTGGGTTGGACAGTCAGAGATGCGAGATGGCCAAGATGTGTCACTTGGTGTCCGCGCACGATGAGCCCCGAGCTCGAACGCATGCGCTCCAGGCCCTGCCAGACCATGGAAGAGGAAGATCACAGCGGTGATTGCCGGCGCAGCCGCAAACACGAGTAGCAACGTGCGCAGCACTCAGTCCGCCTTATCGAGCACGACCGCCGTACCGTACGCCACGATCTCGCTCATCGTCTGGCCGATCTCGGCGGAATCGAATCATCACGACTGCGTTCACCTGCATGAGTTTCGCGTTCTTCACCAGACGATCCACGGCGTGGCGGCGTGCCTCTTCGAGCAGCTGCGTGTACTCGCTGATCTCACCCGCAACAAGCGAGCGCAGCCCGCCATGATGTTGCCTCCGAGGCCGCGGCTTCGCACGACGACACCAAATACCTGACCCTTAACCTCATGCACCCGGTAACTTTCTCGGTTGTGACGACCAGCATGAACACCCCCAAAGGCGCGCGCATCGGGTTCCGATGCTCGTATTAACTCTAGCGTCAAGGCCGCGCCGTCGGGCGGGCGTCTCAGTTCCGGCATAAATCCTCTGCTAAGCTTCCTGCCATGCAAGCGAACGATCTGGAAGTTCTATTACGCTCACGTGTCCCGATCATCGTCGTTGACTCGCGCGATGAAGCGCAGGTCCTCAACGCACTCGGCGCCGCCTGCAGGCAGCTCCCTGCGCCGCCTTCCGTGCCGCGTCCCGCAGGTGTCGACAGGGTGCCGACACGGCCCGGGCTGCCGCTGTTTCAGTGGACCGTGACAGACGGGCTGAAACGCCTGGACGTACAGATCGGCCCGCCTCAGCGCATGTTGGCGCAGCCACCCGATGTCCTTAAGCATATCCGTGCGACCATGCTCGCCGGCGTCTATGCGCTGCTCGACTTCCGTCCCTACCTTCAGGACCCGACGATCGTCCGCCTTCTGAAGGATGTTGCCCAGGACTACGAATGTTGCGCGCGCACCGTCGTGCTGATCGGATACGAGACCGAGATTCCGCATGAGCTCGAGCATCTAGCGGCACGCGTGGCGCTGGCTTTACCTGATCGCAACGAGCGGCGCCAATTGGTCGAGGACGTGGCGCGTCAGTGGATGCGTGCCAATCCCCGTCAGGCCGTGAAGATCGATCCTCGCGCTCTCGACCTGCTGGTCGAGAACATGAGTGGACTTTCGGCAGCCGATACGCAGCGTCTGGCCCGCAAGGCGATCTACGATCACGGCGCGATCCAGCTCTCGGACGTGCCGCTCGTGATGCGGGCAAAATACGAATTGCTGAATCACGCCGGCGTATTGCGTTACGAGCATGACACGGCTCAGCTTTCTGACGTCGGTGGGCTCGTAAATTTCAAGGCTTGGCTGGAGAAGCGCTGCGCAGCTTTCGACGGCTCGGCGCCGCAGCTTGATGCTCCCAAAGGCGTGTTGCTGCTTGGTGTCCAGGGCTGCGGCAAGAGCCTCGCCGCGCGCGCGAGCGCCGGCATCTTCCAGGTTCCTCTGCTGCGGCTCGACTGCGCAGCGCTCTACGACAAGTACATCGGGGAATCTGAGCGCAACCTGCGGGAGTCGCTGGCGTCGGCCGACGTGCTCGCGCCCTGCGTGCTATGGATCGATGAGATCGAGAAGGGCTTCGCCTCGGGCGATTCGGATGGCGGAGCGACGCGGCGGGTGCTGGGGGCGTTCCTCACCTGGCTGTCGGAGAAAAACAGCCGGGTGTTCGTGGTGGCCACCGCCAACGACATCGCCGAGCTCCCTCCGGAGCTGATCCGCAAGGGTCGCTTCGACGAGATCTTCTTCGTCGATCTGCCGAATTTGAGCACGCGAGCGGAGATCCTGCGCATCCACGCGGCCAGGCGCGGGATCGCGCTGGATGGTGCGAGCCTCAGCACGCTGGCTCGCGAGTGTGAGGGCTTTTCCGGCGCGGAGATCGAGCAGGCGATCGTCGCCGCGCTCTACAGCGCGCACGCCAAGCACGTCGCACCCGATGCGCGGCTGCTGAGTTCTGAGATCGCAGCCACGCGGCCGCTGGCGGTGATTATGGCGGAGAACGTCGCGGCACTCCGCGACTGGGCGAAGGATCGGACGGTCCCGGCTGAATAGGGGTGGCCTTGATTGCTGGCCCAAAAGCCCGGGCGCGGCGCCCCCCGCTCGCAGGTCGAGTTGGTCAACCGAACAGCGGACCGAGATATGGGACACCAGCGGCGATACTTGGACAAAAAAGCCAATGCGCTCCGACGCAACTCTTGGTCTAATAACTTTGATCTGATGGTGGCCAGGGACAGAATCGAACTGCCGACACGCGGATTTTCAGTCCACATTCCAAAACGCGTTAAGTGCTTGACGGCACTGCGAAACCTTCCTCGGAAGTGTCCAACATTTTCCCGGGATACGGCCACTTAACCCGCTGAATTGCCGAGAAACGAACAGATAGTATTGGATGCCCGAGGCCGGTCGTCACCGCGCCAAAGTCTCCTCGCCAGTCAGACCCAAGGCGACAATAAGCAGACTCTTTCCGAGCGCGACCCTTGATCAAAGAGACGGGGACTGTGATCGATAATCCAATCCGTGGGCGTTTCAATGCATGGTTCTTCCAGGCGCTCGATGGCTACATGCATCGGAAGTATTGCGGGATTAAGTTGCACCTGTTGCAACAGGCACCAGCGACTGTAGTGGAGCTTGGCTCCGGAACAGGCGCAAACCTTCGCTACTTGCCGCGTGGCATTCGGTTGATAGCAATTGAGCCGAACGTACGCATGCACCCCACATTGCGACGGCGAGCTGCCGAGCGAGGCATTGAGCTCGACTTGCGCGGTCTTCGGGGCGAGGAACTGGACATTCCAACCGGGTCGGTTGATTTCGTCTTCAGCTCGCTTGTACTTTGCTCTGTGGAGCGGCCAGAGCGAGTAATTGCGGAGGTGCGTCGTATTCTCAAGCCGGGCGGTCGCTTCGCGTGCGTTGAGCATGTCGTGGCGCCGGAAGGCTCCACCATTCACGCCATTCAGCGGCTGATCAGGCGGCCTTGGAAATGGCTGTTCGAGGGATGCGAACTCTGCAGGGATACTGGAGCGACGCTGCGGTCATCCGGTTTTTCGCGGGTAGACGTGCAGTCGCTGGTGCTCCCGACGATTTTCATCCCTATTCGGCATCAGATCGCCGCACTGTGCGTGAACTGATTGAACGTCTGTTTCTGGGCCGATCTCGTGTCTCGCAACTGATCTGAATGGCGGCGAGGGCTTGCCCACAGGAGGTCATATGCGCATCGTACCCTTCACTCTCATCCTGGCAGGTGCTTGCACAGCGCCGGCGCTGGCCGGAACGCGCCAAGACGCCCGAGTGGTGATGCCACCGGATCCCGCGTCGCTAGAGCTCGAACAGGAGTGGGGTTTCTCGGATGCTATCGTAACTGGCGACACTGTGTATCTGTCGGGTGTAGTCGCGGGCGTTCGCGATGGTGAAACCGATTTGAAGGTGGACTACACGCGCGCCTTTGAACGGATCGGCGATATCCTGAAGAGGGCCGGTGCCAGCTGGGACGATGTGGTGGACATCACCAGTTTTCACACCGATCTCATCACCCAGATGCCAGCAATCGTCGCGGTGAAGAACAGCTACGTGAAGCCACCTTTCCCGGCGTGGACCGCGATTCAGGTTTCACGTCTGATTCCATCCAATGGCATTACCGAGATCAAGATCGTGGCAAAGTTGAAACACAAGGAGTCGCCAGCGAAGTGACGAGCAGCCATTCGCCACGGTCCGCTCTAGCGGGCTGACCTGTGATCTTCAGTAGCCATGCTCCAGTAGTGCTGCATTAGTTCGGACGCCCATGCTGGCTGTTTGACGCGACTACGCGGTAGGAACTCCACCATCACGGGCTTCAGATCCAGCACTGGGGTTCCGTCGATGGCATCGAGCTCCCTGACGTAGAGCGTCCGATCGGTTGCTCGCTCGATTGGGCAGATGGTGCAGCCGATACGGTTGGGTCGGTTCTTCCCGCGCTGCGCGAAAATGCCGACGGCCGGCCAATCGGGGTTATTACGCGGATGGCGCGCAGCCGTGATGATGTTCGACGGCTCGACAGCGTGGAAGACGAAGATCACCTCAACGTGTGAGAAAGCATCTAGGCCGGCTAGCGCCTCGGGCGGAAGCTCGGGAGCCAGTGTAATGGACGACAGCTCGCCACCCCAGTAGTCGTCTTCCGCCCGTTGCCTCCCCGTCGAGACGACGGCGATTGGCTTCATTTCGAATATCATGTCAATACCTTAAGTACGGCCAAGCGGGACGGCCCATGCGCTGAAAGCAGGCAGTGGGGCCCAGCCTCTGGCCTCAGACAACGAACCCGGTCGCGCTCGCGAGTCGAGTTTGGTCAGGTGAACAGCGGACCGCAATATTGGACAGCGGGGTCGATGTTGGACACAGGGGCCAACGCGCGTCGACGCAACTCTTTGATCTGACAATTTGATTTGGTGGCCAGGGACAGAATCGAACTGCCGACACGCGGATTTTCAGTCCTCGTCAACCTGCGACCAAGAACGCCCAGCGTCACTTAAAACAACCATTTAGAAATCCGCCTGCTGGTAGGTAACGGTCGATGCTCCTGAGTGACGCTCGATTGGAGACCAACAAGTATCAGTCCCCAACCGAGCCGCGGGCGATCTCATTGGGGCCGGACGATCACGATTCGCTCAGTACCGAAGTTAATCCAGACCTGCTCGACGAAAGGCTTCCAGGTAGTGCTCCCGTTCGGCATCGTGTTTGGTTGGTATGTGGCTGGCGATCCACGCCAGTGAGATGTTGGGCTGGACACGGCGCAGCTCGCGGAGCGCAGCTTCGGCAGTGTCGCTCTGTCCGGCCATGGCGGCGGCGGCCGTCAAGACCCGGTGTGCACCGACGAAATCGCCGCGTTGCTGGATCCCCTGGCGTGCGAGCCGCATCGCCTCATCATAGTTACGACCCACGAACTGGGCATAGCCGCTAATACCATAATAAATTGCCGAAAACGGTTCGCGCGGGCTGAGGCGCAGTGCGCGCTCCGCCGCCGAAGCGCCCTCTTCCCACCGTCCGCAATAGCACAGCGTAAGCCCGTAATAGCCCTGGGCGAGTGAGAAACTGGGATTGAGCCGCAGCGCCGTCTCAAATGCGGCAAGGGACTCATCGAAGCGCCGCAGATACAGATGAACGCTGCCGAGGGCGAGATGGGCCCAAGGGTCTTCGCTATCGGCCGCGATGGCAGCGCGCGCCGCCCGTTCGGCGATCGGCGCGATGGTTGCGATATCCTGCCATCCCATGTGGCCGCAGAAGGTGTGGCTGGTCGCGAGAACGCCAAGCGCGCGGCCGTAGTCAGGATCAATAGCCACCGCTTTTTCCAGCAGCGCCTGCGCAACGACGTTGTCCTCGCGCGTTACGCGCCAGAAGTGCGACAGCGCGCGCATCAGCAGGTCCCAAGCATCCAAGCTCTCGGGCAGTTTGCGGCTGGCGCGGAAACTTTCGGCCGCGTAGAGCTGCGGTTCGATCGCCGCGACGATGGCCTCGGTGATCTCATCCTGCACGGAGAACACGTCGGCGAGCTTGCGGTCGTAGCGTTCTGCCCAGAGATGGCTCCCCGTGCCGGCGTCGTTGAGCTGCGCTGTGATCCGCACGCGGTCGCCGCCTCTGCGCACGCTCCCCTCGACCACATAACCGACGCCGAGCTCCTCGGCGATCTGCTTCATATGGACGGATTTACCCTTGTAGATGAAGGAGGAATTGCGGGCGATCACGAAAAACCAGCGCAGCTTAGAGAGGGCGGTAATAATGTCCTCGCTGACACCGTCGGAGAAATATTCCTGCCCCGGGTCGCCCGTCATGTTGGTGAACGGCAGCACGGCGATCGCGGGGCGGTCCGGCAGCGGCAGTGCGAGGCGCGATCGCGCTTGCGCTTCCTCATCGGACCGGCCGGGCGCACGCGTGCCCTCACTGTCCAGCAGCGTCTGAACACCGGCGACGAAGCGCAGTCCCTTGCGGGCAAAGGTGCGGATCAGCTTCTGCTCGCCGCCGCTGTCGCCCACCGCCCGGCGCACCGCGTTGATGCGGGTCGTCAAGGTCGAATCGGACACAATGCGCCCGGCCCATACCGAGGCGATGAGATCGTCCTTGCTCACCACGCGGTCGCGGTTTTCCACAAGGTGAACCAGCAGATCGAAGACCTGCGGCTCGACAGCGACCGGTTCTGACCCACGCCGGAGCTCGCGCCGGTCAGTGTCAAGCATATGATTCGCAAAGAGATATTTCACGTCTACGCCTTGCACGACGGGCCGTGAAGCCTCTCGGCAAATAATCAAGGCGATCTCGGGAAAAAATCAAGTTCGGGTGAAAGCGTTTGGCCAGCCCTTGCGCGAACCTGCACACAGTCGATGGCACCGTGCGATCGACTCTCCCGTCGCCAGGCGGCTCGGGTGATGCGGGACCACACGAAGGAGAGCGCCAAAATGTTCATCTTCAATCGATCGCTCCTGGCAGTACTCGTGGCTCTGACAGTTCCCGTACTGCTGGTTCTGCTCGACCGAGCATTCGACCTCAGCACTATTTAGAAGACTTCCGCAAGGCACCGTTGGTGGAGCGTCAAGGCCCACCCGGACACGGACTGCGACTGTGAACCACTGCGACACGAAGGAGATCTGCATGCCACTCATCAACGTCAAGGTCATCGAAGGTGTTTTTTCCACGGAGCAAAAGACTCAGATCATCCGCAAGCTTACCAACGCGATGGTCGAAATCGAAGGCGAAGCTATGCGGTCCGTCACTTGGACGGTGGTTGAGGAGGTCAAGAGCGGCGACTGGGGAATTGCCGGCCAGCCACTGACTACCGCCGACGTTCGCGCGCTAGCGGCAGCACGTCCGGCCAAGAGCGCATAAGGGATGGAGCTCCGGCTATAGCGACCCGTATGAGTCGCTCTGGATCGCTCAGCCCACTTGGTGCACGCCGAAGTCATGGCGTGCGCCGGTACGACAGAAACGAAATGCAAACATCGCCCGGGTAGGCGATGGTGGCCGCATCGTAAGTTGCTGATGTGGATGGTGGCCAGGGACAGAATCGAACTGCCGACACGCGGATTTTCAGTCCAGATGCCAAAACGACCTAAGTCCCTGAAGATGCACGTAAAACGACCTCGATGGTGTCCAATATTTTGCCGAGATACGGCCACTTAACCCCCTGAAAGGCCGAGATACGACCAGATAATATTGGACGCTTATCGCGGGTGGCCCATGAAAAGTCTCCTCGCCATTCAGGCTCAGGGCGACAAACCGGCGTTGGTTAGTATACGAGCTGGGCCCGGCGATGATGTGGATTCGACGAGTCCGGCCTTGTTCAGGTCGTTGATGATCCTCTGCACATTCGATTGGCAGCGAGTCACGCGACCGGCCGCGGCGCCAGCGGTACTGGCCTCATCCGTTCATGACGCGCGAGAAGATGGCTTGGTTCAGCCAGCGCGGTGTTGAACGGGCAAGCATTACGACGGCCTTGTTGGCCAAGCCCGGCACGAGGCTGATGCGTCCCGACCGCAAGGCGCGGATACCAGCGCGCACCACGGGTGCCGGCTGCATGATCACTCGCTTCAACGCCGGCGTCAGCTTCTGTTGCGCTGCCTGTGCGAATCCGGTGTCCGACATGCCCGGGCAAAGCACGGTAACAGTGACGCCATCGCGCTTGAGTTCGCGGTGAAGGGCTTCGCCAAGGCGTAATACATAGGCCTTGGAAGCTGCATAGACCGCGAAATTTTGCACACCGTAGTAGGCCAGTAAACTGGCGACGAGCAGGATCTTCCCGCGTCCGCGCTTGCGCATGTCTTGCGCGAAAACGTGAGTGACGGCTGTCAGGCTTGCGATATCCAGTTGCACCATCGCCAACGCCGCATCCAGCTGGCGATCCAGGAATGGCCCTTGTAGTCCGTGTCCGGCGTTGTTGATCAGAATGTCGACCGCAATACCTCGCTCGCGGAGCCGCGCATGCAGTTGGACGATTGCCGCTAGGTCTGAAAGATCGACGTGCTCCACCACCACATTGATGGGGTACTGCTGGCGCAGTGCATCAGCAAGCGTCCGCAGCCGGTCCAGCCGGCGCGCCACCAGGACCAGAGAGTGGCCCTGCTCGGCATACTGCCGGGCGAACTCCTCGCCAAAACCGCTGGATGCGCCCGTTATGAGGACCCATGAATCGTGAACTCCAGTCATTTCGTCTCCCCGTAATCAGCAATGCGATGGCAGCGCCGGCTTTGAATCGGCATGTTTGTCTTGGCTCACGTTACGATCAACCCTCACGGGTAACTCGAGTTCTTGACAATTAGATGTATCTACATGTACTATATCACACATGAACTTAATGTCTCTCCCTTGTTACTGCGCCACTCTTCGACAAGCCGCCCGTGCTGTAACGGTGCTCTACGAGGATATGCTTGCCGACAGCGGTCTCTATGCCACGCAATACACTGCGTTGCAGCTTCTTGACTCGGTCCCGAACCTGACCACAACGGAGCTGGCGAAGGCGGTCGGGGTTGACCAGACTACGGCCACGCGGACGTTGGCGCTGATCAAGAAGGCTGGCCTGGCAAGCGATACGGTCGGCCATGATCGCCGGCAGCGTCACTGGACTCTCAGTGTTAAGGGGCAAGCGCTACTGAGGAAGCTGAAACCCCGCTGGGAGGCCGCGCAGGAAGCCTTCGAGAAGCGCTTGGGACGAGCGGAAGCCCTGGCTCTGAGAAAGGCGTCGTACCTCGCCGCCACCAAACTTCCCTCGAGTTGAGCCTTACAACGCATAGGAGGAATTCGCACGTAGAATTTGTCGGCACACTACATGTATATACATTCACTCTAACCTAGGAGATCACGTATGTCACTGCACATTGCTAAGTTATTCAGCCGGCCACTGGCCCTCGCCTCCGCAGCCTTTCTCATTCATATCGGCGCCGCCATGGCAGCCGATTCGACGGGCGACGTTCAACAGCAGGCAAGGGAATTGCTCACTGGTACCCCCACTGCTCACTCCGCTCCGCAATCCACACCGCGCGATGGCAAGGCGACAAGCCCCACCGCCGATGCGCAGGAGTCGGCCAGGCGGCTGTTACTGGGGACGACCGGCTCCCGTGTCGGAAGCGCTGAAACGATCAAGCACGCCGACGTTGCAGGCGTTTCACGTAAAACCAGGCTGCGGGCCTCCGGCGACGCGCAGGCGGCAGCGCGGCAGGTTCTGGTTGGCAAGCCTCGTGAGAGTGACGTTCCGCGACTCGCGGCCCGACCGACGCGCTGAGCACTGGGATGCTCGGCGTCGGTACGGCGAGCAGCCATGGCACGTCGGTACGGCGAACCATGGCTGCTTGGCTCTATAGGAACAAGGGGCACACATGAGGCTTGTCTCGGAAAGGGCTCTCGTTATGCCGTTGCTCCGGGCCGCTCTCGCATCAGTCAGCCTCCTCGTGCAGCTCTGCGTGTCAGGTTGCGCTGTCGGCCCGTCTTATCGAAAGCCCGAAACTACGCTGGAGAAGTTCCATAGCGCCGCCGCGGTGGAGACACGCCCTATGAGCGCTCCAGCGCCAGCCCTCGAAACCTGGTGGGATGGCTTCAACGACCCGATGCTCTCGCGCATCGTGCAACAGGCGCGTGATCAGAACCTCGATCTTGCGGCGGCACTGGCGCGAGTCCAGCAGGCTCGGGCCGCGGCCCGCGAAGCCGGCGCGCAACTTCTGCCGACCATCGACCTGAACGCCCAGGCGACGCGGATCCACGAGTCCCTGCAGAGCCCGATTGGCCAAATCGCCAACTATGTGGCGCCTGGATTCAACCGCACCCACTCAATCTACGACGTCGGTCTGGGCGCGATTTGGGAGTTGGATCTGTTCGGCGGTCTGCGCCGCGGCAGAGAGGCCGCCTCGGCCGAGGCGGACGCCGCGATCGCTGAGCAGGTTGGCACACGGATCTCGGTCACGGCGGATGCCGCGGACGCCTACTTGCGCATCCGAGGAGATCAGGCGCGCATCGCAGTTGCCGAGCAGCAGGTCGCCACCGATGAGCGCCTGCTCGAGCTGGTGCACCAAAGATTCAGCCGCGGGCTGGCGGCGGTGCGCGAGGTCGCGCAAGCCGAAGCGCTGCTCTCACAGGCCCGTGCCTCACTGCAGCCGCTGAATATCGATTTGGAGGCACAAATGAATCGACTGGACGTATTGCTGGGAGTCCAGCCGGGGACTTTTGCCGGGGAGTTGCAGACCGCGCGCGACATCCCAACCGTGCCGAGTGTGTCGGCCAGCGACGAGCCACTCGAGGTGCTGCGCCGAAGGCCGGATGTCATCGCCGCTGAACGGCGCTTGGCAGCCTCCAATGCCCGGATCGGCCAGGCGCTCGCCGACTACTATCCGAAGATTTCGCTTGCGGGAGTGCTCGGCTATGAGAGCTCCACCCCAAGCGATCTCTTCAAAGCCGCGACCTTCCAGCCCCAGGGCATCGCCGGACTGCGCTGGCGAGTGTTCGATTTCGGCAAAGTGAGCGCTGAAGTGGCGCAGGCCAGGGGAGCCAATGCCGAAGCACTCGCCCGCTACCAACAGGCGGTGCTGCGTGCAGCCGAAGAGGTCGAGAACGCATTCACGTCACTGGTGCAACTCGAGGTCCATCAACAAGAGTTGTTCACCGAGGTCGCCGCACTGAAGCAGGCGCGCGATGCCTCGCAAGAAGCCTACCAGGGGGGCGTGATCGCGCTGACCGATGTTCTCGATGCCGATCGCCAGTTACTCACCGCCCAGGACGAGCTCGCCCAAACCCGTGCCGATTCGGCCCGAGCCGCGGTGGGTACATTCCGGGCGCTAGGCGGGGGATGGTGACATCTCGTGGGAGTAGTTACTCAAATATTTTCTTGGGAGCACAACGATGTTTGGAGTTAGACCCCTCGCCATCGCCGGTGGCATCTGGGCGGTGACCATGAACCTCGCGGCCTGCACATCGTCACACTCCGCGGAGGACCCGAGAACAGTCGCTCAGCTCGCCGAAGTCACCTTGGCGGAGCCCGCTGACGTGGGCGAGCAAGCGTTCACTGGCGTCGTATCAGCTCGTGTCCAAAGTAATCTGGGCTTTCGCGTCTCGGGCAAAATCATCGAGCGCTTGGTCGATAGTGGCCAGGGGGTGCATCAGGGCCAGCCGCTCATGCGTCTGGACCGAACGGACTACACGCACGCCATCACGGCTCAGGTCGGCAATGTGGACGCGGCCCGGGCCCGCCTACAGCAGGCGGCCGCCGATGAAGCGCGCTACAGGGGCCTGGTCTCTTCGGGCGCGGTATCGCAGTCGGCGTATGACCAAGTCAAGGCTGCTGCGGATAGCGCGCGAGCTCTGCTGTCAGCAGCCGAAGCGCAGCTCAAAGTCGCTCAGGACGAAGGCGCGTACGCGACGCTGGTGGCGGATGCCGACGGGACCGTGATGGAGACCCTGGTCGAGCCGGGACAATTTGTTTCCGCCGGCCAGATCGTGGTCCGCCTGGCACGAGCCGGAGCGCGCGAGGCGGCGGTCAACCTGCCTGAGACCTTACGTCCGGCGCTTGGCTCGACGGCTAACGCAGTTCTATACGGAGCAAACGCCGATTCGGCCACGCGATACCCGGCGCGCCTGCGGCAGTTATCCGACGCCGCCGATCCGCTGACCCGCACGTTTGAGGCCCGCTATGTGCTGGACGGAGTAGCGGCCCGAGCGCCGCTCGGCGCCACGGTAACGGTCTATCTGACGGATTCGGAGCAGGCGGGCACCCTGTCAGTTCCACTCGGGGCAATCGATGACGAGGGACGAGGCCCGGGTGTGTGGCTGCTCGATCGCCAGTCTTCATCCGTATCGTACCGATCGGTCACGTTCATCCGCTTCGACGGTGAACGCGCCATCGTGAGCGGGGCTATTCACATCGGAGACCCGATCGTCGCCGTTGGCGGGCATTTCCTTCACGAAGGACAGCGCATCCAGGTGTCCGAGGCGCGCGTTGCGCGAGAGTGACATGAGTCAGTTCAACCTCTCTGCGTTGGCCGTCCGCGAGCGATCGATCACCCTCTTTCTGATAGTGGCCATTATCCTCTCGGGCGCGTACGCGTTCTGGCGCCTCGGTCGCGCTGAGGATCCTTCCTTTGTGATCAAGACACTGACGGTTACCGCCGTGTGGCCCGGAGCGACGGCTCAGGAGATGCAGGACCTCGTCGCGGAGCCGCTCGAGAAGCGAATGCAGGAGTTGCGTTGGTACGATCGGGTAGAGACCTTCACTCGCCCTGGCGTCGCAGTAATGATGGTATCACTGCGCGACAGGACCCCACCCGCCGACGTTCCCGAGGAGTTCTATCAGGCGCGCAAGAAACTCGGCGATGAGGCCGCCAAACTTCCCACCGGTGTGCAAGGCCCGTTCGTCAACGATGAGTACTCGGATGTCATCTTCGCCGTATACGCGCTCGAGGCTCATGGCATGGCACCGCGAGAGCTCACCCGCGAAGCCGAGACACTGAGGCAGCGCCTTCTGCACGTACCGGGCGTCAAGAAGGTCAACATCCAGGGCGAGCGCCCTGAGCGCATCTTCGTAGACTTCTCCTATGCCCGCCTCACGAATCTCGGTGTCACTGCGAGAGACATGTTTGGCGCGCTCCAACATCAAAACACCGTGACGCCTGCCGGCTCGATCGATACGAACGGGCCGCAGGTGTTCATGCGCCTCGATGGCGCCTACGATGATTTGCAGAAGATTCGCGATACACCGATCGCCGCCGGCGGCCGTACGCTCAGACTTGCGGACATCGCCGAGGTCAAACGTGGTTACGAAGACCCGGCGACATTCTTGATCCGTCACGATGGCGAGGCCGCGCTGGTACTCGGCATCGTGATGCAGGATGGCTGGAACGGATTGGAGCTTGGCCGAGCGCTGAATGCGGAAGAGAAGCGGATCGCAGGCACACTGCCCGCAGGTGTGCGGTTCACGAAAGTGGTTGACCAGGCGGTGAACATCCGGGAGGCCGTTGGCGAGTTCATGCTCAAGTTCTTCGTCGCCCTCGCCGTCATCATGGTCGTGAGCCTGATCAGCCTTGGCTGGCGCGTAGGCATCGTGGTGGCTGCAGCCGTGCCCTTGACCCTCGCTACTGTCTTCGTCGTCATGCTTCTCACCGGGCGCGTCTTCGATCGGATTACCCTCGGCGCCCTCGTAATCGCCCTCGGACTGCTGGTGGATGATGCGATCATCGCCATCGAAATGATGGTGGTGAAGCTCGAAGAGGGCTTCGAGCGAGTGAAAGCGGCCGCTTACGCCTGGAGTCACACGGCAGCCCCGATGCTCTCGGGGACATTGGTCACGATAATTGGCTTCACGCCCGTGGGTTTCGCCCGGTCGACGGCGGGAGAGTACGCCGGCAACATTTTCTGGATCGTAGGTTATGCCCTGATCGTGTCCTGGCTGGTGGC
>Ga0187769_10000436_pt1 | contig 23003 bp, 19 predicted proteins | sample 0116_SJ02_MP02_1_FD_133140 | JGI IMG/M metagenome (GOLD analysis project Ga0187769, IMG submission 133140) | Tropical peat soil microbial communities from peatlands in Department of Meta, Colombia - 0116_SJ02_MP02_10_MG | ecosystem: Environmental > Terrestrial > Soil > Wetlands > Peat | place... | reverse complement strand
TGGCATCACTTTTCGGTATAGCAGGAGGAATAATATCATACTACTTGAATGTAGCAGATTATGGTATTATAGTAGGTATCCTCATATTGATAATTCTCATTTATTTGCAGAGACAAGCACTACCTGCAATCGGGATTGACATCAAGGAATTTCGATCTAATGACTGGTTCTATCTGGGTTTTATGACATTTGCGTTTTGGTTCGTCAGTTGGACTATACTTCTTTCTACATGAAGTACGCGCTTTATCTCATCATAGAGGCAACTCATGAGAATTGCAGTGCTTAAAAGAGATCGATGCCAAAGTAAAAAATGCGCCTTAGAGTGCCAACGTTTTTGCCCACCCGTCAGAACAGGTGATGAAACGATTATAATAGGATCCGACGGCAAGCCTATAATCTCAGAAGAACTTTGCGTTGGGTGTGGCATTTGTATAAAGAAATGTCCATTTGGTGCGATCTTCATAGTTGGTCTACCCTCAGAATTAGAAAAGCCAATGCATCGCTTTGGTGTAAACGGATTTGCACTTTATGGGCTTCCGGTCCCACGATCAGGGCGTGTAACTGGAATATTAGGGCCTAACGGAACAGGAAAGACTACGATCGTAAACATTTTATCTGGAACCATCAAGCCAAATCTTGGACAAGAATCTCTAACAGAAAAGGAAGTCCTCGAATACTTTGCGGGAACTGAAATTTGCAGTTACCTCGAAAGAGTTTACGGTAAGAATATAAAAACCTCTATTAAACCGCAGTATATCGACCTTATACCTAAGACTTTTACAGGCAAGGTAAAAGATCTGCTGGAAAGGGTGGATGAGCGCGAACTCATAGAAGATCTTTGCTCAAAGCTCTCACTTGAAAAAGTGATGGGACGGGATGTTGAGAATTTGAGCGGCGGTGAACTGCAAAGGGTCGCTATAGCTGCCAGTATCGCAAAAGATGCTGATTTTTACTTCTTTGATGAAATAACACCTTATCTCGACATCTTTCAGAGAATAAATGTTGCTCAACTAATTAGAGAAGTCTCAACCTACAGTTCAGTTTTAGTTGTTGAACATGACCTTGCAATACTCGACCTGTTAGCGGATGTTGTGTATATAGTATATGGTGAGCCTGGCGCGTACGGCATCATCACCAATCCGAAAGGTGTTCGAGTTGGAATCAATGAATATCTCCAGGGATATTTAAAGGAGGAAAATATTCGGGTACGAAGTGATGCTATAAAATTTGAGATCCATGCCCCTCGACTTGACAAGGAGGAGAGGGTACTCACAAGCATAAGTTATCTCGAAAAAAGTTATGAAGGCTTTAAGTTTCAAACGCAGGGAGGAGAGATAAAAAATGGCGTATTAGGCATCATGGGTGCTAATGGTATAGGTAAGACGACATTCATCAAAATGCTGGCGGGCGTTGTTAAGCCAGATGTGGGAAATGTAACGCTCGCAGTAAAAGTGTCATACAAACCTCAGTATATAAAAGTTTCAGAGGGGGAATTTGAGACGGTTAGCGGTTTGTTAAGATCGATAACAGACGATTACGATTCAAGTTATTATCGAACTGAGATACTTAAGCCCCTGCAACTTGAACATATACTGGACAGATATCTAAAAGATTTAAGTGGGGGAGAGCTCCAAAGGGTAGCCATTGCTGATTGCCTTAGTCGTAAGGTGGATCTTTACATGTTAGACGAACCAAGCGCTCATTTAGATGTCGAGCAAAGGGCACTTGCAACGAGCTTATTGAGGCGGTTTACGGATAATAGAAAAGCAGGCACACTCCTTGTCGATCACGATATCTATATGGTAGATCTTGCCAGTGAGCGGCTTATGGTCTTTAGTGGTGAGCCTGGATCGCATGGCATAGCGGAAGGTCCGTTCGAGATGCGAGAAGGCATGAACCGTTTCTTAAAGGAGATTGGCATAACTTTCAGGCGTGACGAGGATACACACAGGCCGAGAGTCAACAAAATTGGGTCAAAGCTTGATAGGCAGCAGCGAAGCACAGGAGAATATTACTATCCTGAATTGAGCTAATGTGATTTTTTAAATATCGATCTAAATTCGTTGATAAAAAGTCACATTCTATCAGTTGTTGATGAGTCGCGATAATTAGTCTCTTAATGTGTTGTTGCTCCACGTTGCTCTTGTATATGTTAATAGTTTCTCCAAGCACTCTCTGCTCGACGCTACAATGAAAATTGAGTTATACGAGCGTAAACATCTACAAGTTTTTTTAAAAAATATTGAAATAGCAATTTTACTTACAGAGAGTTCCGGTTTCGTCTTCCATCCACTACTGTAATTATTTGGCAGAAAGGACTGCGCTACTTCCGCTACTGTCGTTAAACATGGATGTGCGGCTCCGAGTTGCTTTTTTTTGGAACATCATCAGAGCAGAATACATCTAAATTTAGGCTTTTTTGTGGAGCAACTTTTTTTTATACGGCAAGTAGTAGTTCTTTTTACGCATAATATTTAGACGCGCTGTGACTCCACTGTGGAATAGAAAAATAACCACCTCTATCCATCATTGAAAATAAGATTGTGTTCACAGTCCAAACGCAATATTTTTTGCACCTTTCTTTAAGTATGTTGCAACAAGATTTTACGCTCGCGGATCATTTTCTTAGATGCTTGGAGGCACTGGGCACAGTATTAATCGTGCCTTCAAGTAGGCAGTATTTCGAGCAATTTGCCAGCCTGCTAATGTGCTCACGGAATTTTAAAACTGCAAACGGCATAACAGTTATGACAATAATAGAAATATGATGACTGAAGCTATTGCACCCGCAACCGTCGCAAAAAAGTTTACAGAGCTGTTTGTAAGGTAGTGCTTTCGTTCAAACTTTGCACCCAAAATACTATCGAAATTAGCTCCAAAAAATCCTCCGAGTATAGTAGGTATTAGAGTAGCTGCCGAGCCTACACCAAGGATAAGGGCCGCTATAGATACAGCGGCGGCCCCCCCAAGAGCCGCGAACTCGCCGAGAATAGTTATCCCTCCATCTGTCCCATGAGGAACTTTCGTTAAATCCGTGATTAATCGTGGAAGTTTTTTATAAGTTTGTCCAATTTCGCTTGCAAGCGTGTCGCCTGTTGCTGTGGCAACCGCTCCAAGGTACGCAACCAGAATAAGTGGATTACCAATTATACCAAACGCTATTGCGAAGACTAGAGCAGCGAGGCCATTACCAAAAACATTTTTGTATCCTCTAGCCCCCCCACCCCCTTCTGCTATCCCTATCGCCCTTTTGTAACCGTACTTGTACTTGGTGAAAGCTCCCCCGAGTATGAAAAATAGAAGCATAATTAGAAACCATCTAAAATCTGTGAATGAGACAATTAGGAGACCCATTAGAATTCCGCTTAAGACTCCGGATAAATTAGCTAATTTCATCTTTCCGAGTGAGTACCCTAAAAGTATCATAAAGAGCAGGGTAAGGAGTAGTTGAACTGTTGGTATTGAATACTCAAAGCTGGCGAGGAGCCACATTACCATTCCCATTCCAATGGGTGCTATAACATCTTCTTCTATAGCTGTGGAGATAATTTTTAAAAGAGCGCCCACTGTCGCCCCTGTCATTGCGAGAAACAGTACCAAATCATAAGAAACGAGTGCATTTGTGACACTTACGGCAAAAGCACCGATTATATATGCAAAAAAGCCGCCCATTATAATGTAAGTCAAACTACCAGCTAGCTTTCCATAAGACCCAACTATGTCTGAAGAGACTTCACCCAATGTTACAATGATGATTATTTGGGGTATTATAAACAGCGGTAAGCTAGAGACAACGGCCAATACTGAAAGCGCCGTTAGCGATAGGGTGAGCGCTAGCGGCTTAGTCAATACTTCAGATTTTCTATCTGAAATAGTTGCAAACAGCATGAAGGTGTGCATTTTGGGGTTAATTAGAGCTATCATTACACAAAATAATAGCATAAAAAAAAGTGTGCCGATCCCGCCTAAGAAGGGAAGTGGAAGTGCTGCCAGGCTAAATGATATCCTTGCAATTGATCTTCTCACATTTACAACGTACACTGAAATCTCTTTGTAATTTCAGTTTGAAGTACTTTATAATTGCGATAAATTAAATATACAAAACGAACAAGACTTTATGATGATCTCAAACCTCTATGAAAAAAGGCTGTTAGATCAGATAGAAATAGTGCCAAAAAACGTCACGCTCGTTATAGCAGAGACGGATCTTGAATCATACGATGGCTTTAAAAAAATTGAATCGTTCGTTATCTGGTGCAAAGAGGTCGGGATCGAAGATATCACTGTGTATATAAGTATAATAGACCTAGGGGAGAACGCAAATCAGACATTACGTTTAAATACCATTAAAAAAATTGAAGCAGCCCTTGAAAATACCCCTTATGAAGTCACTATGTTTACTCCTGATGGAGTAAAAAAGATTGGAAAAGGGGGGAAAGCTTCTTTTAACATCTCTATTGGATATGGAGGGAAAAAAGAACTTAGTAATGCCATACGCTTAATTGCATCTAAGATCACAAGTGGGGAGTTAAGTTCAAGCGCAATTACCGAAGAAACCATCAGCTCGCACCTCGTTTTCAAATCAGAACCTGATCTAGTCATAAGAACTGGGGAGCAAAGATTGACGGATTTTTTAATATGGCAAGCGGTATATTCCGAACTTTACTTTGCTGAAGTAAATTGGGCGGATTTTAGAAGGATGGATCTGCTAAGGGCTATCAGGGACTATCAAAAGAGAGAGCGAAGATTTGGAAAATAAACCGCGACACATCGAGAAAGTAACTTTCTCCCCGTTTAACTAGGTCGTTTTCAATGTTACAATTAAACGCAAATATATATAAGAAATTGAATTAAATCTGATACGACAATAACAGAACAATTCGAGTTAAATTAACAGTTACATTCAAAACACATTTCATGAATCCACTTCTAAAGATTGTTACTTCAGTGAAGTTCGCAATAACTCTAATTGCAGTTATAATTTCGGTAGCGATTGTCGGAACTTTTCTGCCAAGTGCTTTTATATATAGTTCCCCTATCTTTTTTAGCCTAATTGGGCTTCTTGCAGTTTCAATAATCAGTTGCAGTTCTTTAAGGCTCGTGCCCACCTGGCGAAGTGTAATGGAACCTTCAATAGAAGTTAGCGACGATTTTGTCACGCAACTTCCGTGCAACTCGACTCTTAAAGCGATCGACTTAGATGAAGTTAAAAAGCAACTACGAGGCTATAAGTTCATAGAATTGAATAAAGTGGACTCAAGCTATTTATTTGCGCAAAAAGGACAAATTAGTAGATTTGGAGCACATTTTACCCACATTGGGGTATTAATACTATTATTAGGGGCCGCAATCGGTGGGGCCTATGGCTACAGTAAAATCGCAGTGCTCCCAATGCAGCAGCTTGTGACTGTATCAGGGGTAGACATAAAGCTCAACAGTTTCGAAGTGAGTTATTATGATAATGGTGTGCCAAGGGATTATAAAGCCCACGTTACGATTAACGACAACAATGTGCTGCATAACGATTCAATAGCTGTGAATAAACCACTAACTTATAAGGGAACAAGTTTCTTCCTTGACTCATTTGACGCTGAGGGATTTTTTCGTGATGGAAAGCCTAGCTGGGTTGCATTGAAGGTACGAAGCGATCCCGGAGAGCCGATTGTCTGGATAGGAGCGGCTGCAACACCCATCGGACTCATAATGTCGTTTTATATACCACACAGAAGAATTTGGGTTAAGAAGTCTGGTGGAAGTGTCCTCCTTGGAGGGAAGACAAACAAGAACAGGTTAAACTTTTCACGCGAATTTGAGCAAATGATTACAAATCTGGGGGGCACTTTGCCTACTAACGATACTTGAAGCGAAAGTTAGGTAGAAAGTAACTGGCACAAGACTCGATAATAGCTACGTAAATCATTGACAGTGGTATAATGAACTTAGTGAATTATGAAATGTTCGGATTTGAAATCGCCGTTGGGGCTTACTTGTTATGCTCACTGCTTTTTGTATTTTATTTTATTACCAAGAAAAAAGGCTTGGAAGGCATGGCGTTCACGCTTGCAGCATTTGGATTTGCATTTCAAACGTACGCTTTAGGAATCAGGTGGCTTTATGCTGGGCATCCCCCGTGGATTAATACGTATGAAATCACGTCATTCTTTGCTTGGGTGATCGTTGGGGCATATTTGATAATAAATGTGAAGTTCAATTACAAGGTCTTTGGGCTAATTGTTGCTCCATTTGCATTTATTTTGATGGGATTCGCATCCCTCCAACCAAAAAATCCCGAACCCCTAGTACCAGCGCTCCAAAGTGTTTGGCTACTCATTCACGTACCAATAATGATGTTAGCTTATTGTGGCTTTGTTATCTCCTTTGTTGCCAGCATTCTCTATCTATTTAGAGAAAAAGAAATTATTAGTATAGACACTCCTGATAGCTTGAGGAGTTTTAACAACAAAGCAATAGAAAGAAGAGCTACCATATCTGATTCGGCGGAGACGCTAAAAATTTTTTCGAGATTCACTCTAGCACAACTTGATGATCTATCATATAAGGCCGTAGCGTTCGCATTTCCCCTTCTCACAATAGGAATCATTACAGGAGCTATCTGGGCAGATAGGGCGTGGGGCAGTTATTGGAGTTGGGATCCAAAGGAGACGTGGTCATTAATCACGTGGCTCGTTTTCTTAATTTATTTACATGCTCGCACAAGTGACTGGAAAACAAAAATTTCCGCGTATATCTCAGTATTTGGGTTCCTCTCTGTAATTTTTACTTTCTTAGGAGTAGGTTATGTCCTACCTTTTCTAGAAAACCATTTTGAACTAAGCACAAGCTTACATGAATATGCGGGTGGAGATTATACGGCAGGGACGATATTATTTATCGGTGTGGTATCAGCAGTACTTACGCTTCTGATTCTGTCGCGTTTAAGACCACCAGGGCCAAAAATGCCAAAACCTATCAAACACATTCTTGAAACTTAGGGTTTTTCACAAAAGCTGTCAGGAGATTTGAGAATTAGCTCGATATCTTCCGGTTTATTTATATTTATGAACGTATGTAACCTCGGATCAATCTCACGCATGTCTTCCTTCGGAACAAAATTTACATTAAGCCGATCAACTATGTACATTATAGCTCCTTTGCGTCGCTCTATAGCATTTTTCGCAGCATTTAGGGTCGGCTGTCGTTTGTATACAGCGTGTAGCGGTTCGGGGGGAAATGGAATTGCAGCATCATAACCCTCTGCTCGAGCAAAAAGCAACTCTACCACTTTATCATTAATGCACGGCATATCACAAGCAGTTACGAATGAATATTCTGACGTTGAAGCTTTGAGTCCAGCATAAATTCCTGCTACCGGTCCGAAATTTTTGATGGAATCATAAACCATTTTTACGTTGTCGAGTTTGAGTTTAGAGCCCTGTTCTTCATCCCTCGCTGCAATTATAAACTCATCTACCGTATTTTTGAGGTTTTCTATAATATGCTCTATGATGGGTTTGCCGCTAAGCTCAAGGAGCGCTTTTTCAGCATAGTCCATTCTTGACCCCTTGCCGCCTATAAGTATAATTGCTGTCCTCATTAAGGATAATCACGCTTGAGATTATACAAGTTCTCCAAGAATTTCTGCTACTTCAGCGCGGGACACGCAGCAAGCCTTTTTTGACAGGTGAAACACCTCTTCAACCTCCGCACGGCCAACCTCACTAAGTAAACGAAATGCTCGATATACCGTATCCCTTCTTCTCTCTCTCTCTCGCATCTGGTACACCCTTATTGCTCTCAAAAGGTCTATTTTTCTAAATTCAGGCCAGTATGGAGCACAAAAATAAGATGCACACTCATTTCCGTTTGCGTGCCACGGAAGGAAATTAGAGGTCCTTGATACGCCTCCTGATCGTATTATGAGATCAACGTTTGGTATTGGTTCCTTTTTATACAAAAACTGTGAGAGCAAATCTTCGTCTATATCATCAGCATTGAGTTCACCATCTTCAACCATTTTGGCTATAGACCTCGCCACATCAATGATTCCCTGTCTTCCACCGTATGCGAGAGCGATGTTCAAGTAATGTTTAGTAAAAGAGTGAGTTGCTTCTTCGACGTTCTTAAGCGCTCTAAGGACGCCTTGAGGTAAAAGGTGCCGATCACCTATCATTCGAACAGCGACTTCATCATCATAAATTCTACTGCTCTGGTACAGCTCACAAAGTTTCGCCTCAAGAAGACCGAAAAGCGCTGCGAGCTCTACTTCCGGTCGACCATAATTTTCAGCAGAGAATGAGTACAGGGTGATTTGCTGAACGCCAAGGTCGATGCACCAATTCATAACGTTCTCCGTTGTTTCTGCCCCGTAAATATGTCCATTTACCCTTGGTTCTCCTATTTTATCAGCAAATCTTCTATTTCCGTCTTGAATAATTGCAACGTGTTGTGGAATGGAGCCTTCCAGAACTTCGTCTTGAAGTAGTCGTTCGTAAGCCTTATACAGCGAATTGTGCGCTGCCTTTCTTATCCGGGACATTTTTCCCTCCTAACTTCACCAGCTGTACGTTAATTAACTACCGTCGCGTCGAGCAGTAACTTAACGGTGTTTTTGTATACGTCTTTTAGTGAATATACGTTGCGATCTTTTGTAACATCTATTTTGAATATCCCAAGTTTAGTATTCATAAGACCAACCATCGCGGAGACCCCCCTATAGCTCACATCATATCCGTTATGCTTAAGATGCTGGTATATTTCTTCTGTAGTAAATATTTGATTTTTCAAAAACAGTTTAAGGACTGCCCGCCTTATGCCGTCATTATCTCGATCGAGGTAGTCCCTCACTCTATCTTTGACTGATTTATCGTTCAGGTATACCACACCCAGCATAATGAATTAACTTACATTTATGTATTTACATTTTCGGTTTTGAGTTATTCAGTGAGCTTACAGTGGTGTGCTTTCCACGATCGTACCTTCTGGATGTCTCTCTATAATCGTAACCTTATACCCTTTTGATCTAAACGCTCGCGCCAATTCTTCTGCTATCCACCAAGAAGTTTCTACTGTTCCGTCTACTGTCTCATATTCATCGCTGTCAAGTTCGCTTAAAATGTTCTCATCAACACCACCTTTGATAGTCCCGTACACGAGGGTCCCATCCTCAGTAATCTCCTCGAAGGGTCTCGCAATGCGTTGTGCTTTACGCTTGAACCGCTCACGGAGCTGAATGCTATCCTTTGAGCTTGATGAACAGAAATATACCGGTACTTTAAAACTACTTATGTCGTTTGCTACTTCTTTACTCCCAATTGCCGCGCAGCCCCCCTCTGAGGGTACAAAACCCATTTCAGTAAGTTCTTCATAGTTTGTTTCAGAAAATTCGAGTTCATTGAGATTTAAGAATCCACCAATTCTTGCTAGGACTTTCAGAATTTCAGGGACATGTTTTATGGCAGGTATCTCCACTCCTGCTTCGAGACCAAGCGATTTAGCTTTCTTTAAAGCGTTATGGTAACTTGAGTTTTCAAACTTGTCCCAAAGTCCGATGGGGGGGTGAAATCTAATCTCATTGAGACCCACATTATAAAGTTTAGCAAGGGTGCGGTGATCGGGAGCAATTGAAGTATAGAGGTGTATATGGTGTTCTATTCCAAATTCATTTTTTAGGAGAGTGATATAATGCATGACTCTTTCTGATTTTAGTAACGGTTCGCCGCCTGTTATACCTGTTCCAAGCGCATCCATTGAACATGCTTCGCGCAATATGTCTTCATCTGATTTCACAAGCCTTTCATTTGCATATACTTTGTCAGCTCCACGTCTCAAGTCTGATATAGGGCAATAAAAGCACTCATTGTAACAAGTTCCAGTAACGAAAAGCACCATCTTCGCCCCAATTTGGCACAGTTGACATCCTTTAGAATGCAAGATTGTTCGATCCATATGTTGGTGAGATTGAATTATATGTTAGTTCATTTCACATTTCATAAAGCTTGTCAATGAAAAGCTTAACTTGGCTTATTTGGGATTACTAAAACGAACCGCGCTTTTATGAAAATCAGGCAGTGATATGTTGTGTACATTTTCATGCATTATATATCTTTGACTGTGTCGAAGGCGCATATTGAATTTAATCGATCAGGGTAAGGAACGATCCCTGTGGCAATTACTCATACTATTTGGAACACAAAGCTGTACTAACAAAGAGCAAAGAGAGACGTTGCTCTTGCATTAGGTTCTTTCTGTTCTCAAAAAATAAGCCCTTGAGTTAAATTACCATTATACTAAGCTCGAAACCGCCCACTAAATAATAAAGTCGCATGATTTTTACTTTTTTTTCAATGTATTGAGGGAATTGAATTAATGCATTCTGTCTTTAAGGAAGATACTCAGGCACGTCGAGTGAGAAAATTACCAACAGTTTGATATATTATTCTCTCAATAATGATAAGTATATCAAATATGATACGTTTATTGAAGACTGCTATGAAAAGTCCTCTTCTTTGGTTAGCACTTCTTGGCGCTGTCCACAAACCCATAAAGATTTCAGTCAATGACTTTGCGCAGAAGCTTAAAACGAGTCCTATGACAGCCTCTCGCAGACTTAAAGAACTTGATGATGAAGGTTTGATTTCACGTAAGCTTTTGGGTAGATCACAGACGGTGAAAATAACAGAGGCTGGGAATTCTCTTTTAAGGGATGAATACTTAGAATATAAATCTATTTTCGAATGTGGAGGTACGATTGAGTTTACTGGTAATATAATTTCCGGCTTGGGAGAGGGAAAGTATTACCTTAGCCTGCACGGGTACACGAAACAGATTGAAGAAAAACTTGGTTTCTCACCATACCCAGGAACGCTGAACGTTAAACTTGATCGGGATAGTGTTACAGCTCGTGCGAGGTTAATAGAGTTCGAGCCAGTGCGTATATCGGGCTTCAGGACGAGCAATCGCACGTATGGTGGTATCAACTGTTATACAGCGATCGTTGAGGGTATACAGGGGGCAATAATAGTTCCCGATAGATCTCATTATCACAACGATGTTGTAGAAATAATCGCCCCAGTTTCTATTAAACAAACACTCGGTCGGGGCAATAGTGATAAAATAAAGGTGATGACGACGTGAGCATTTCAGACGCGATAAAATCCATTAGAAATGGGCAAATGATTTTGATTTACGACTTTGACGATAGAGAAGGAGAAACCGATATGGTTATACCTGCTATCTCAGTAACACCAAGAGACGTTGCTAGAATGAGAATCGAGGCGGGCGGACTGATTTGCGTAGCGGTACATCCGAAAGCAGCAGAACGGATTTGCTTGCCATTTATGTCTGACATTCTGAAACTCGTGAGTTCAAATGGTGACGGTTTTAAACTTAATTCCATTTGTGAACAACCAGGAGATCTTGCCTATGATAATCGATCATCCTTTTCTCTATGGGTAAATCACAGGGGGGTTAGAACGGGAATAACAGACATCGATCGTGCTTTAACCATAACCGAGCTTGCAAAGACAGTTGAAGAGGCTATAAATATGAATTCAGTTGATTTTGGAAAGTACTTTAGATCGCCGGGACACGTGCCCGTTCTGAGAGCTGCTGGAAGGCTCATACAAGAAAGACGAGGTCAAACTGAACTTTCAATAGCCTTGGCTGAAATGGCTGAAATAAACCCTGCTATGGTGGTGTGTGAAATGCTTGACGGAGAAACTGGGAAAGCTCTTAGTAAAAGTGACTCAATTGCATATGCAAAAAAGAATGGCATCGTATTTCTAACAGGACAAACTATTGTAGATGGATACCAAAAATTTTACGACTCTTGCAGCATTCACTGTTCACTAAGTCCTTTTTGAAAAACGAAGGGGAGCAGACAAAAGTTAACCGAGCGCCCCCCTCATAGTGCCCAGCTTCAGAATACAGCTTTCGATAAGACCCATCTGCGTTACTTCATCTATCAACATTCTTTCACCTGTGCTAATCAACTGTTTAAGCGTTGGTTTTATTGTTTCCATCAACGTACAATATGTTACGTTTTGCTGTCTTTCATTGAGAGTTAGATATTCATAAACGTACTTCACGTCTTGTTGTACCTGTTTAAATGCGGCATAAGGCATAAAATCTCGTGCCACTTTCAAATTGAGGAACTGTTGCGAAAAATTTAAGTCACCTTGCAGGCCTGGGTAATACTCCGTCAAAAGTACATTAAGTAAACCTCTGTCAGCTGCCTCCTTTAACCCCCTTCCAGTTCCGATGAACTCTGGAGGGAGTCCTATGCTATATAGCGCACCCGTATATTTAATAGCACGGGGGAGATCAGGTAGTGCATCTGTCACTTGGAGTCGCTTCAACTCACGCGAAAGCTTCTTGTCTCTAATACACGATGCGAGATAAGCCGGCCTGGGAACGTCTCGCGCATATCCAATAGATCCTTTTCGTGCAAGTCGATCGCGCTGATTAGGGAAGAAATCCGACATAGCTTTTATTGAATCAATTATTAGGTAGAAGGTCTTGAGGTAATTCTTTGTAAACATGCCAATTAACTTCAGTATCTCGTCTCTCTGTTCGGCAGAATAAATTACTGGCTTCGTTTTTTGAAGGTCATCGCCTAATCTTTTTACAAGCTTAACAGTGCTCTGACGATCGCAGTCATAAATGAGGCTTGATTGGATAGTGACGGTTTTCAGGCCACCAAAATTATTCAATAATGAATCGATATTTTCAAGGGTGACGTGTCCTCTAAACGGCAGTGATCCAGCGCCCATAATTGGTGCTATTGTTACGTCATGCTCTCTTCCATACGTATAACACTCTGAGATGGCCAGTTTATTAGTGAGGGCTGAGGGAAGATGACCATAATCTAACGCGGCATCGCTTCTTCCAAGCATTACACGGAGAAGTTCCTCTCTCAAGCCTAGGTCTTTACAGCCGCTTAAATATTCTGTGAGCAGTTTCTGAATAGATATTAATTCAGGGACCTCCTCTACCAAGGGTATAATATGGATAATCTGTTGATCCACGCTTATGTTAAATTCGCGATTAGTGAGGTCTATCACATCAAGTATTCGTTTCCTGGTATCAATCAGTTCTTGTGCGCTCTTGCTCATTGGATGGATAACCTCTATTATACTGGGTTCTGTGGTCTCTTCGTGAATCCGATAATAAGCTTCCATAATAGACATAAGAGCCATAAGCTGCCTGAATACTGTTTCCTGTGAAACACTTGGAATTCGTGGAGTAATAAAAACATCTTTTCCAGGGATTAGGCCTTTGGAAACAAGCCCAACAACAACCTCGGAGGTTTGAACATATGGGGTCATCTTCCCTTCAAAGTCTATCATATATTCATCTATGCCAAATCCTCCCTTCTTTGTTGGCATAAGTACTTTCATCGCTTCTTCAGCTTCTTTTTGCACTGGGACGTAGGTCGTTGCTGAATCTGGGTGTTGAGTGGCCATTGTAGCAGGAACCCTTCTCATTTTGGTATCTCCAAGCTTAATGTAAAGTAATGTAATTCAGTCTTATGGGACATTTACCATTAATTTTTAAATTAAAGCTCACTTAAATAAAAAAATTGATGTGGGTTATACAGCGCATTTAAATCACTCCGAAGATACGTGGACCTACAATAAGAAGTATGAACGAGGCTAATACGACGACTCCAAGAATATCAGTGACCACTCTTGTGACCAAAGCTTGAAGTTTGATGCTTTTTACGAGTCGTCCTATAATTGACTCAAAAATACGTTTAAAGACGTGTCCTCCATCTAATGGCACCGTAGGAAGACTGTTAAAAAGCCCAACATAAAAGTTAAGCCACCCCACCCACAATAATGTATTAGCTATCCAGAATATGCCTGGCCCAAAGTGACTGGCCCACCCGATTGGGTGGTACAGATTGACCACGTCTCCTGTGAATCCGTTAAAGATCACTAAAGCTAATGCGAGGAGCGCCATCCATCCTCCAATCGTATTGAGGGTGTGAGGTATCTGCTTTAAAAAGTTAAGTGTTTCCTCTGAGCCGCCTGTTACGCCTAAAAACCCTTGATTGAAGTTTGGATTTTTACTAAGCGTTACTGTAAATTCGTTCGAGGTGCCTTTTTCTGCAGCTTTTACTAAAATTACTTGCCCTGGGCGCGTTGTGTTCATGAAGGCATGAAACTGGTCATCACTTGCGATCATCGTATTGTCTATCTGTAGAATTGTCATTCCCGGTCGTATTCCAGCTGTATCTGCCGGCGATCCACTCACAACACTTAATACCCCTAACCCAGGCACTGGAGCAATAGCTGACAGAACGGGGCCAAAGAATAGCGCGAGACATATTAAGGCGACTATAAAGTTGCCCATAATCCCCGCCGTCTCTATTCGAAGTCTATCCCTATTTGTGGCTATCTTACCATTATCTTTCGACTCCTCGCCAATTAGCTGTGATTCGTCTGGTTCAGCAAACGCTCCCACAGGCAACATCACTACTACAAGGCCGACGGCTTTTAGTCTAATATCTGCCGCCCGAGTCAATAGCGCGTGTGCGAGTTCGTGAACGATGAGGGCGACGATGAGAGCAATGATGCCCCACGTTAACGGAATGAACTGATTTATGCCTGGTAGCAACAAGATATTTCGGGGCTCATTAAACGCAGTTGGTCCTGGTTTTATCCGAAGTATTAGATAGTCCTCAATTATCAAAAAAATAAACATGAAAATCATCGATAGTGCGACGGCAAAGATCCCAACATCGGCAAATGCATTCCAGAACTTCTTCGGGGCAGCTAATCGATCCAAAAACTGCTGACCGCGCGTCGTTCTTATCATGAGAATTGGGCCATAAGTGCTAATATTATGGCGCTCGAGAATTCCTAAGCTGTTAAGTAAGAGCACAAAGAGCCAATAAACAGAAAGGATTACTAGTGCAAGGATATAATAGTCCAAACAGGTCTCTCCATACTGGTGTGATGATGTTCTCCAACATATATGTAACTACAGATAACCTCGAAGAAGCGAGGCAAATTAGTCGTCAGCTTGTTCAAGCAAAACTCTGCGCTTGTGTAAATATACATCCCGTTATGTCAATCTATCGGTGGAACGGGCGTATCCAAGAGGAGAAAGAATATGCTTTGAACATAAAAACGACAACCACATTAGTAAAGAAAGTTACTGACAAGATACGAGAGCTTCATAGTTATGAAACTCCGTGTATAGTTTCCTACAATATCGATTACGGCTCAAAAGAGTACCTCAAATGGATCTCGGAGGAAACCATTTAAGTGATTTTTCACAGCCCAGATGCAGCCAAATGAAAAAGCAAACTAAACGAAACAATGAGCTCTTATTGGCCCCCCAACTAGTAGGCCCTATGACAACTGTAAATTCAATGAAATACAAAACATTGCCGCGCCAATGGTAAAGCCATTGAAGATTCAAGATTATCATATATAGATGCAATTCAAATAGATGCACAATAATAAACAATCTTGAGACAGGAATCACCGATTTTTCACAGAGCAATTGTCGCCAAATCAAAGGATACGGAGGAAGGCCGTGATGTTTCGTCACTAAGAGGGTAAGAATCCTTACCTTCAGTGCAAGACGAAGTTTATGATTCGAGATCAGAGCTGAAATCAGAGATTCATAAGCATGACATTCCGAAGGAACTTATAGTATTGTATTGTTCCCTTTTACGTTCGAAAATGCAGCAAGAGACAATCATACACTGGGCAGACGTAATTGCACAAAATGTTAGCGGAAACCAAGTCATAGCTACAGGCATAACCCCCTCTGGCAACATACACATTGGTAATATGCGAGAGGTTGTGACAGCTGACGCAGTTTTGAGGGCTATCAATGACGTTGGGAAAGAAGCAAGGCTAATCTACGTTGCTGACACATTTGATCCCCTGAGAACAGTGTACCCTTTTTTGCCAGACATTTACAAGAAGTACGTTGGGTGGCCAATATCTGAAATACCCGATCCCGTAGGCTGTTGTGAGAACTATGCAGAACACTACTTAAAACCATTTTTAGATTCATTAGAAGAACTAGGCATTCAACCGGAATTATTTCGAGCAGACGAGATGTATAAAAGCGGGGCCTATACAGCTGCAATCAAACTCGCACTTGAAAAGAGAGACCTTATTGCAAAAATAATTGAGGACGTCTCAGGAAGAGAATTACCACCTGAATGGAGTCCATTTAATCCCTTATGCAGCTCGTGCAAAAGGATTACGGCAGGAGTCGTATTGGAGCACATGCCAGAGATTACTTCAGTTACGTATAGGTGCGAGTGCAGCGGTAAGGGAATAGCGAATTATTCAAAAGGAGAGGGAAAACTTGCTTGGAGAATTGATTGGGCGGCGCGATGGAGCATCTTAGGTGTAACAATTGAGCCGTTCGGAAAAGATCATGCCGTAGCTGGCGGATCATATGATACCGGCATGCGCATCTCGAAAGAGGTATATGCGTTTGAACCACCACGACCGATCCCTTACGGGCATATCCATCTAAAAGGGAAAGGTAAAATGTCTAGTTCTAAAGGAGTCACGATAACGATCAAAGAAATGTTAGATGCTGTGCCAGCCGATGTGTTGAGATACATGATAATTAAAAGAAAGCCTGAAAAGCTGATTGATTTCGATCCCGGTTTAGGACTTTTGAATCTGATAGATGAGTTCGATAGTGGAAATGATCGCGCTTACGAACTCTCACGGGTCGTCGGCATCAAATCGAGCGTCCCCTTCAGGCACATGGTAACGGCAGTTCAAATGGCTCCCAATTTTGATGAGCTCCTTACAGTTCTAAAGCGGGGAGGATTTGATGTCAGCGACATTAACTCGATAAAGTTAAGGGCAAAAAATGCAAAAACGTGGCTTGATCGCTTCGCACCACCATTTGTCAAGTTTACGGTGCAAGACCATCTTCCTGTTCTGACTCAAACGCTCACCCTTGATCAGAAAAAAGTGTTATCACAACTCGCTGATGTTATGGAGACGGGTGTAGATAACGCCGAACAACTCCATAACGCGATATATGAAATAAGCGAGCTCATTGGCATCGATCCTAAAGACTCATTTAAATCGATTTACATCGCCTTCTTAGGGATAAGTTCAGGACCCCGAGCAGGGTGGTTCCTAGCATCGCTTAAAAAAGATTTCGTAATATGCCGGCTCAAAGAAGCTGCCGAAGTTTTAAACTTTGCTGGTTAGATATTCTCTCCCTAATTCTTAGTTATTTCTGGTCAAATGCTTGTTCAATATCGGCTTTTATATCTTCGACGTTTTCTAGACCCACAGACAGTCTTATAAGGCCTTCCGTTATACCAATGCGGTTCCTGTCACTTTTTGGAACGACTGAATGGGTCATAAGTCCTGGATGCTCTATTAACGATGCTGTGTCTCCAAGACTTACTGCGAGAGTGCAGAGTTTGAGGCTATTTAAAAACTTTAAACTCTCATTCAGTCCTCCGTGGACCTCGAAAGAAACAATACCGCCAAATCCAGACATTTGTTCTCGTAAATTTTTGCTGTTCGAAAGTTTACGATCAAGACCTGGATAAAATACTTCCTTTACCTCTGCTCTTTTCTTTAGAAAAGCAGCTATCTCTCTCGCATTTTGAGCATGTCGTTCCATCCTTACTGAAAGTGTTTGAATCCCACGTAAGATAAGAAAAGCGTTAAACGGACTCAATGCCCCACCAATATCTCTAAGCACCCCTTTCCTAATGGCATCTGCAAGTTCAAATGAAGCAATAACTATGCCGCCTAGCGCATCTCCATGGCCATTTAAATATTTTGTAGCGCTATGAACCACAATGTCAGCTCCGAGTTCCAGAGGTCGTTGAAAGTAGGGCGTTAGAAATGTATTGTCCACAACCGTTCTCAGCCCAGCCTCCGCTGCTATTTCAGTTATAGTCTTTATGTCTATCAATTTAAGCGTTGGATTTGCCGGTGTTTCAAAAAAGATCAGTTTTGTAGTTTTTTTAATGGCATCAATGACTTGATCAACATCTGACGTATCAACAAAACTTACGTCAAATCCGAATCTAGGTGCTCCTTTGTTTAAAAAATCGTACGTGCTGCCGTATAAGACTTCATCTGCAATAAGATGATCGCCGCATTTTAATATAGTTAACATAGCCGCTGTTATAGCCGCCATACCGGAAGCAAAACTTACCGCAGAATCTCCCCCCTCAAGAGCTGCCATTTTAATTTCGAGCATAGTGTTAGTTGGGTTTGAAAATCGTGAGTAGACGTACTTTCCTCTTGGAATACCGGTTGTCAGTATTTCATCAAATGCGAACGTTGAGGTCTGGTAAATGGGGGTTGATAGAGCCATGTTTTCGGGGCACGGTCTGCGCCCTGCATGAACTATTTTTGTATCTATCCCATACTCATACTCGTGTTCCATAGAAGTACCTCAAACGAGGGGGGCTGGTTGTTTTTCCTCTGGTAAAACAGGGAGCTTCATAGTATTTATCAAAATGGGACTTGACACTTCTTTTGCTCGTTCAAGTAAAAGTTCCTTTCCTCGTTGTGTTAGTGCAAATAAGGGCACTCCTGTACCTACCTGTGCCAATGCTCTACCCGCTACAGCATCTCGTATTGCGAAAGACGCACAGCCCGTTGTGATGTCTACGGATTTTACAAACTCTTTTGCAGCTTTTTTGTTCATACCGGTTACGTGTACCCCTATAATTATCACTTCCGTGTGCGTCGCGTTCTCAACTTCACGGCACTCACTTGCCTCTTCAGCAGTTGTAACGGTGACCGCAATTTTTTTGTTCCCAAGTTCAACGGCCCGTGCCACACCGAGAGGTTGGTTTATAATTGCGCGTTTACCATCGAGAGTGATGCCGCCTGCGTCTTCAACGCGTTTTACGAGCTTAGGTATTATCGTAGTTTCTATCACTCCTGAAATCCTAGCTCCAATTCCTTGCGTTAAAGTTGGACTCGAAGTAATAACGGTGCCCACTCCTTCACAAACTGATATACTAGCTTCAAGGAGTCCCTTTCGTAACCCAGTCATCATTACTTCTGACGCTCCGAAGCCAACAAATACTTCCATCTCAATTGACCTGTTGCTAGTACACATTCCAAAGTCTTCAATTCTGAATTCAATGTTCTTTTTTATAATCTCCGGAGTTATCTCCTTAATTCCTCGTGCTTTGGCAAAAATAGGGCAGTACTTTATCAGCGGTTCGCCAACTTGTACTACTTTACCATCTTCAACTACAACGTAAGCCTTTCCTAGTGCCTCAAGAACGTGTTTTTCTGCCATATATTCTCTCTCTGAAATTAAAAAGTCTCAATTTCAACATTACAATTAAATACTCGGTTTAATAGGTAGATGCTTTTAACCTTTGCTCGATACGGTTTGACCTAGGTTTTCCGTACTGTTCTTGTGTCCAGACTTATAGTATACAATAAGCGGCACATTAATACTGTTATTATCGATGTAAGCCCACTTTGGAACGTGTACAGGATGATCAGAAGTTATAAGCAACAAAGTTGACTTGCTCAAGCTATCTACAAGTCGTTTAATATTTCCATCTATTGTAGTCGCTGAGTACATTACGTCCTCCCAAGACTCGGCATAATGATGCAAACAGTTATCAACAGCTCGGAGGTGAATTGCCATTAACATCACATTCTCGAGCTTAAATGCTTTAACTGCAAGGTCAGTTATCCGCCTATCATAATCCACTATTCCGTGGGTATTTTCCACTCCGATCGCTACATCCACCCTATTTGACATGGGTTTTGCACCCATCGTTTCAATGATAATGCCCGACTTAATTCCATTTTCGCTGGCAATTTCAAGCACCGTCTGTATCGGGGTGTAAAACACGTCAGAAACTTTGTAGAGTAAATGATGTTCTGGAGTATATCCAGTTAAAATAGTGCCAATATTAGGCGTCGTAATACGTGGTGGAAGTGATTTACACTCGAAGAAAAGACCGTCGTGCGAAACTTTTTTTAAGTGCTGTATGACATCACCCAGTTTGGTATAGAGCGTTACTCCCATTCCATCGATAATAACTAGTAATATCTGTTCTATTTCTTTACCTTCACTATAGCGTATAGCTTCCCAAATCTCTTTTCCATCGTGATCAGGAATACGTATATCTAAAATGCGCGCAATTGTCGGAGCAATATCGAGCTGAGTATATGTCGTCACGACCATTTCTTCACGCTAGAATAACCGTTCTTATTAATAAAATTTCGGAAGAAAGTGTCGTGCTACGAATCTTTGCGACGATGGTTTACTAGCACTCTAGCGTCCCATTTATTTCTATTTCGTTTAAACGTAGCCCTTACATGAGACGCACAATATTTTTTTACAATCAGTTCTAATTTAATTATTTTCACGACGTCTTTGTTACATTAACATTATTTAGTGTTAAAGTATTAAGCATCACGAGAGACCTAAGCGCACCTTTCTGCTGTAACGGTTAAAACGATATCAGCCCCTTTATGGATTAATAATCGGCATTGACATTTGTTCTATTATTTGTTGGGTCATCGAGATCAATGCAAAATGCTAGCGTCAGCGCTGCAGTTTCATGTGGCTTAATTGATAAAAAACACGGAACAATAGAATTAGGCTTTATATCGTTTGGCTGCCTGTTGCAGTGCTTCAAATGCTGGAAGCCTTCTCCCCGAAAGGTAGTTAATCAAAGCCCCGCCTCCGAGGCTTATGTGCGAAAATCCTTTTTCGTTGATGCGTAGAGACTCTATTGCGGAGAGTGTATGTCCGCCACCAACAAGTGAGAAACCATCAGATTTACTGATCGCTTCCAATATTTCTTTTGTGCCAACTTCAAAGTCAGAATCTTCATAAACACCTGGTGGACCTTTTACCACCATTGTCTTCGCTGCTTCTATAATCGCTTTGTATATCTGAGTTGTTCCCTTTCCGATATCCTCTATGATACCTTTTGCTGGCAGCTCTTTTGTTGCTATCTCAACCCTTTCACCATTGAATTTATACGCCACGTCAACGGGAACGTTTATATGCGGACCGTACTTTATAAGTAGATCTTTTGCCGCTTGAAGTTGCTCAAGATGGCCTTTTTCTCTCAGAAAATTAATTGTTTCTTCACCTAGGTCATACTCACGCGCCACCATGAAGAGAAGTCCGAGCACCCCAGACGAAAGAACCCTGTCTATTATACTTTTTTGGAATCCATGTTTGAGCACTTCGATGTTGTCGTCAGGCTTGCCACCTCCCAGAATGTAAACGACTGGATGCTTTGGGTTCATAATTGCTTGCCTATCATAAAGAAGCTCTTTTTCCATTATCCTTCCTGCAGCTGAAGGAAGTGTTGCCGCGAGACCCACGATAGAAGCATGTGATCTGTGAGCTGAAGGAAATGCGTCGTTGACAAATAGGTCTGAGAGAGAACTTAACCTGCTTGCTAGTATCCCTCTCGCGTGTGCGTCCGCCGGTAGTTCGAGTGTTTCTTCAGCTAAAAATCGGATATTCTGGAGAAGCAGAACTTCTCCAGATTGTAACGATTTCATTCTCTCTCGTGCAGCTATGCCTATGGTGTCATCTACGTAGTCAAATCTCTCTTTTAATAAGTCTTTTAAAGCGTCAGCGTGTTGGTCCAAAGGAAGGAAATCATAATCGCCAGCTCGCCCTTGATGTGCCAGGACTACGACCTTCGCTTTTTTATCTGCAAGCTCTTTAATTGTTTTGATAGATTCACTTATACGCTTTGATTCTGAGATCTTTTTTGTGTCTTTATCAACTGGTACGTTTATGTCAACTCGCAAAAGCACTGTCTTATCTTTAAAATCTAAATCATCAAGAGTCAAAAAGTCGCCATCGCACTCCATGAGCCCTCTGTTTTGGCTACTACTATAAAGAGAAGTTTGTTCGTGTGACGTAGCTTTAAATCATTACGCAAGCACGGGTTAATCTTTCGACTTCGCTTATTCTAACCCCCAAACTTTTCTGTGTATCTCTCTTAATTCCTCGGGGTTATCTGCTAAACATTGTGGTGGGCGAAATGAACCTCTCACACCTACAGCCTCATCCGTCTTTTTTATTGACGTCCATGGATCTCTCTCTATGCCCATCATTGCTCTAATGCAATCGATGTTATCTAATATTATATCCGATTCTTGGTGTACTGCTTGCATGAAAAAAACTTCATTGTCAACAACGTTAACGCTTTCCTCCCAGATTGGAATCTCCCATAAATCATATCTAGGCCTCCCAAGATCTCTTCCAAGTTCAATAAGTTCTGCTGTTGAACCTAAGCCATCGCTCGCTCGTACAAGCATAATCCGTCTTAAGCTGTAAAATTCTCTGAGTAGATCTTCTCGTGTTACATCGCGCTCAACTTCAATCATGATGTTGTGTTGGTGCATCAATGTCGTAGACACTAAAACTGCGATTGTGTTTATTTTCCACTCCGGCACGACCGTATTTACATCAGGGCCGTGGTGAGACGGAATTGTAGGTGGATTGGGCACGATTGCATTAATCGGACCCTTTTTAATTTGCAGTGGGTCTGCTCCCCTTCGTACCAGCACCGCCCTTACCTTTTTAATACCAGCTACCTTGTTAACAGCGTATAATGACCTACAAAGCCCTGTAGTGTTGCAAGAGACCACTCTAGAATAATCTTTGTCTAGAGTTCTTTCGTAATTACAATATGCGTTAAATGAAAATCCGATGGCATCATGTTTTTCGCCGCCTTCGAATATGGCCTTCACTCCGACTTTTTTATAAATATTTTCAAGATTTTTCGCGCCCATTCCTTCTGGCGTCGCATCGACGACAATATCTGCTTCTTTTACCAAATCCATAGTCGTTCCTGCAACATCCAACCCAGCAGCTTTAAATCCCGCAATTTTGTCAGATTCTGAAGCATAGAGGGGGTATCCCTTTTCGACAGCTACAAATGCCTCAAAATTTGGCCGCGTTTTTGAAACTCCAACTAATTGCATGTCATCTTGTTTGGCTACTGCATCAGCCACGCGCTTTCCTAT
>Ga0187769_10000435_pt1 | contig 23008 bp, 22 predicted proteins | sample 0116_SJ02_MP02_1_FD_133140 | JGI IMG/M metagenome (GOLD analysis project Ga0187769, IMG submission 133140) | Tropical peat soil microbial communities from peatlands in Department of Meta, Colombia - 0116_SJ02_MP02_10_MG | ecosystem: Environmental > Terrestrial > Soil > Wetlands > Peat | place... | reverse complement strand
GTGGCGCTGAAATGGGCGGTGCGCGAGATGGAGGAGCGCTACAAGAAGATGTCAAAGCTCGGCGTGCGCAATATCGACGGCTACAATGCGCGCGTCGCCGAGGCGAACAAGAAGGGCGAGAAGCTCAGACGCACCGTCCACACCGGCTACGACAAGGAGACCGGCGAGGCGATCTACGAGGACGAGGAGCTCGATCTCGAGCCGCTGCCCTACATCGTCGTCGTCGTCGACGAGATGGCCGACCTGATGATGGTCGCCGGCAAGGACATCGAGGGCGCGGTGCAGCGCCTGGCGCAGATGGCGCGCGCCGCCGGGCTGCACGTGATCCTGGCGACGCAGCGGCCTTCGGTCGACGTCATCACCGGCACCATCAAGGCCAACTTTCCGACCCGGATCTCCTTCCAAGTCACCTCGAAGATCGACAGCCGCACCATTCTCGGCGAGCAGGGCGCTGAACAGCTGCTCGGTCAGGGCGACATGCTCTACATGGCCGGCGGCGGCCGCATCAGCCGCGTGCACGGACCGTTCGTCTCCGACGGCGAGGTCGAGAAGGTCGTCCGCCACCTGAAGTCTCAAGGTGCGCCGGAATACCTCGAAGCCGTCACCGCCGAGGACCCGAACGAGGACGGGCAGGCCGTGTTCGACAACACCGCCATGGGCGGCTCCGAAGGCGGCGACCTTTACCAGCAGGCGGTGCAGGTGGTGACGCGCGACCGCAAGGCCTCGACCAGCTACATTCAGCGCCGGCTGCAAATCGGTTATAACCGCGCCGCTTCGCTAATGGAGCGGATGGAAGAGGAAGGCATCGTCGGGCAAGCCAATCACGCCGGCAAGCGCGAGATCTTGGTCGAGAGCGCCGAAGATGACCGCTATTGAGAATCAATCGGTTGATGGTTAAGCGGGGACCGATCAGCCGCGAATTCGCCACAACGCGCGGTTAGCGGTCAGGCCGGTCACGGGCGTGCGCACGGTGCGCGGGGAGAGGGACATGGCGGCAAGGGGCGCGACAAAAAGCGCGAGCATTGTTGTCGTGGCGTTGGTTGGCGCAGTGCTGACTGTTGGCGGCGTGCTGACTGCGGCGCCGGCGGTCGCGCAAACCGTGCCGTTGCCGACGCCCGCGCCCTGGCCGAAGACCAATTCAGCCACGGATGCCGCACCGGCAATAGCCGGCAAGCCGGCGGCGGCCGCGCCGGCCGCCTCCTCTGGGCCTGCCGCTCCTTCGGCTCCCGCCGCGGCCACGGCGGACGCGGGGTCGCGCGGCTTCTTCCCGTTCTCGTCGTTTTTCAGCAAAGGCACGACGACGGCATTCGACGCCCATCAGCGGGCGCAGCTCGACAAGATCAGCAACTACCTCTCCAGCGTCCAGACGCTGGTCGGAAACTTCGTCCAGGTCGGCCCGGACGGCAAGCGCGTCGAAGGAACGCTCTACCTGCAAAAACCCGGCAAGGTCCGGTTCGAGTACAAGCCGCCGAGCCCGATCGACATCATCGCCGATGGCGCGTCGGTGGTGGTCAACGACCGCTCGCTCGAAACCCACGATTTCTATCCGCTGTCGCAGACGCCGCTGCGCTATCTCCTCGCCGACCGCATCGATCTCCTTCGCGATACCGACGTCGTCAGCGTGTCGGCCGACGATACCTTCCTCTCGGTCGTGATCGAGGAAACCAAGATCGCAATCGGCACCAGCCGGCTGTTGATCATGTTCGACGCCAAGACCTTGCAGCTCAAACAATGGACCGTGACCGACCCGCAGGGTTTGGACACCACGGTCGCCGTCTATAACCTCGATTCGACCAAGAAGCCCGATCCGAACCTGTTCGTGATCAACTATCCGGAGCCGGTCGAGACGGCGCCGCGGGGCCGCTGAGGCTCGGCCGCGACCGCGCCAGCCCGCCGTTGCCAGGCATGAAAGCTCAGCGCGGAGCGACGCCGATCAGCCGGGCGCCGCGCTGGAAGGTGAGATAGCTCCACAGCCAATTCACCGCGACCACGAAGCGGTTGCGCAGTCCGATCAGGAAGTAGATGTGGACCGCGCTCCAGAACACCCAGCCGATGAACCCGGTGAGGCGTATAGGGCCGAGCTCGACCACGGCGGATTTGCGTCCGATCGTGGCAAGATCGCCGAGGTGATGATAGGCGAACGCCGCCGGCGCGGGCCGATCCGCGACCCGCGCGGCGATCAACTTGCCGACATAGCGGCCCATCTGCTTTGCCGCCGGCGCGATGCCGGGGACGGGACGACCGTCGCGGCCGAAGACCGTTGCGGTGTCGCCGACGGCGAAAATTTCCGGCCGCCCGGGAACGGTCAGATCAGGATTGACCTTGACCCGTCCCGAGCGATCGTGCTCGGCGCCGATCCATTGGGCCGCGGGCGAGGCGACGACGCCGGCTGCCCAGATCACCGTCGCGGCCTCGACGTGGCCCTTGTCTAACGAAACTCCCTGCGCATCGCAGCCGGTGACCTTGCGGTTGAGCTCGACTTCAACGCCCATCTTCTGGAGCGAGCGCTCGGCATGGGCCGACAGGACCTCGGAAAAGGCCGGAAGGAGCCGCGGCCCGGCCTCGATCAGGATGATGCGCGAGTTGCGCGGATCGATGCGGCGGAAATCGTGCCGCAATGTCTGCTGCGCCACCTCGGCAATAGCGCCGGCCATCTCCACGCCGGTCGCGCCGCCGCCGACGATGACGAAGGTCAGCAAGCGCCGACGCTCGGCCTCATCCTCCGTTACTTCGGCATGCTCGTAGGCAACGAGGAAGCGCCGCCGGATCTCGGTCGCGTCGCCGAGCTGCTTGAGCCCAGGCGCGAATGGCTCCCACTCGTCATGGCCGAAGTAAGAGTGGGTCGCCCCGGTGGCGAGGACGAGATAGTCGTAGTGCAGGTCGATTTCGTTGGTGTGCACGCGGCGCGCCGCGACGTCGACGCCGGTCACCCGCGCCATGATCACCCGGGCGTTTTTCTGCTGTCGCAAAATAGCACGGATCGGCCAGGCAACATCGGCCGGCGACAACGACGCGGTCGCGACCTGGTAAAGCAGCGGCTGAAAGCAATGATGGTTCTCGGCATCGACCAGCGTCACGTCGACTGCGGCGTTGGCAAGGGCCTTGGTTGCCTCGAGCCCGCCGAAACCGCCGCCGATGACCACGACCTGCGGACGTTGCGCTGTGCCAGTCAAGCCTGCCCTCCGCCGCAACGGCAAGTCTTCATCAAGCAACAAGTCCTCATCGAGCAACAAGTCCTCATCGAGCGATCAGCCGGAAGCGTCAAGGCAACGATGCCGCCGTCGGCCAGTTCCGAAATCGCGGTATTCACAGCGCGAGCAGATCGCCCTTGTGCGCCAGCAACCGTCCCGCCATAAGGCTTCGCATGCAAATCAAAGTCACGACCTGGAACATCAATTCGGTGCGACTGCGCTTCAATCTCGTCGCCAGATTCATCAAAGCGGTCGGTCCCGACATCCTGTGCCTGCAGGAGACCAAATGTCCGGACGACAGGTTTCCGATCAAGCGCTTCAAGCGGCTCGGCTATGAGCATATCGCGCTCAATGGGCAGAAGGGCTATCACGGCGTCGTCGTGCTTTCGCGGCTGCCGTTCGAATCCACCGTGATCGAGGCGTTTTGCGGCAAGAGCGATTGCCGGCACATCACCATTGTGCTTGGCGAGCGCGCCGGCCTCAAGGACCCGATTGCGCTGCATAATTTCTACGTGCCGGCCGGCGGCGACATCCCGGACCCGGCCGTCAACGCCAAGTTCGCCCATAAGCTCGCCTTCCTCGACGAGATGCAGGGGAGCGAAAGATTGCGCCCCGCGCCGTCAGAGCGCGCGATCATCGTCGGCGACCTCAATGTAGCGCCGCTCGAATGCGACGTCTGGAGCCACAAGCAATTGCTCGACGTCGTCTCGCATACCCCGATCGAGTGCGACAAGCTCATCGGCGTGCAGAAGGCCGGCGGCTGGGTCGACGCCGTGCGCAGCTTCGTGCCGGAGCCGACCAAGCTCTACACTTGGTGGAGCTACCGCGCGCATGACTGGACCGTGTCCGACCGCGGCCGCCGCCTCGATCACATCTGGGTCGCGCCGGCGCTCGCCGATCGCGTGTCGGCGGTGCATGTCGCCAAGGATTCGCGCGGCTGGAGGCGCCCCTCCGACCACGTGCCGGTCACGGCGACGCTGGAGATCTAGCGCATGACCGCGAGCAGGCCGGCATTGGCGAAATCGCTACGGCATTTCGGCGCCCGGGTGCAGAAATGGCAGGAATGGACGCGCGAGCCCGGGTTGACCGCCCTCCTCATTATCGAAGGGTCGCTCATCTTCGTCGCCGTGCCGCTCGCCGGCATGGGCGTGATACCGGAAATGGTGGTGCCGGCGCTGTTCGTGCTGTTGGTGATCGCCATCCTCGCGGTGACCTCGCGCAGCCACGTCGCCGCCGGCCTCGTGGTTGTCGCCGTCTTGCTCAGCCCGTTCGGCGTCCTGGTCCATGCCGAACACCCCTCGGTCCTGACCGAATGGCTGAGCGCGATCGGCCGCCTGCTTGCGCTCAGCGCGGTGAGCTACGTGATTGCCAAAGCGGTATTCGGGCCGGGACGGGTCACGCTGCATCGCGTGCAAGGAGCGATCGTCCTCTACATGAATTTTGCCTTGTTGTTCTTCGTGATCTATCGGTTCCTCGACACGCTGATACCCAAAGCCTTTACCGGTCCGGGGCTGCCGCCGGCCGGAGCGGAATTCGGTTCCGGCGCGGCTTTGCTTTATTTCAGCTTCTCGACGCTGACCACCGCGGGCTTTGGCGACATCACGCCGGTCAACCCGTTGACGCGCAACCTCGCCAATGTCGAATCGATGATCGGCCAGCTCTATCCGGCGACGCTCTTGGCGCGGCTTGTGAGCCTCGAACTCGAGCACCGGCGACAGTCGAAATCAAATTAGCCGACATCGCATCGGCTGAGACCGGCGCGGCCTAACGCGGCTTGGTGCCGGTCGAGAGCGCGGCGCGGACGTTCTCGATCTCCCGGCTCCATTGGTCGGCGCGCGCGGCAATGACCTCGCGCAAGCGGTGCGCGGCTTCCGGATAGCCTTCCAGCATCTTCAGGAACATCGCGCGCGAAATCCGCATCACGGTGGAGTTTTCGCGCGCCGTCGCGGTCGCCGGTCGTTTCGTCTCGGCGAGCAGCGCCGATTCGCCAAGCAGCGTGCCCGGCCCGGCGACGACTTCCTCGGCGCCGGCGCGTTCCGGCCGCAAGGCGAATGAACCCTGCTGCACGATAAAGGCGCCGTCGGCGGTTTCACCGGCGGTGAACAGCACCTGTCCCGGCCGCAGGCTCTGGCTCTCGGCGCCGATCGCCAGGATCCGCAGCGCGCCGGTGCCGAGCCGGCGGAGAATGGCGACCCGTTCAAGCACCGCGATGTCATTTTCGATGGTCATGTTCGACGGTCGGCGCGGCCGCGATCACGGCACCAGCTTGTAGCCGCCGGCCTCGGTGACGAGGATCGCGGGAGCGGCGGCATCCTTCTCGATCTTCTGCCGCAGCCGGTAGATGTGCGTCTCCAGCGTGTGCGTCGTCACCCCCGAATTATAGCCCCACACCTCTTGCAGCAGCGTTTCCCGCGACACCGGCCGCTGCCCGGCACGGTAGAGATAGCGCAGGATCGAGGTCTCTTTCTCGGTCAGGCGGACCTTGTTGCCCTTGGGGTTGAGCAGAAGCTTCGAGCTTGGCCGGAACGTATAATGCCCGATGGTGAAGATCGCATCTTCGCTGGCTTCGTGCTGGCGCAGCTGCGCGCGGATGCGCGCCAGCAGCACGGCGAAGCGGAACGGCTTGGCCACATAGTCATTGGCGCCGGATTCGAGGCCGAGAATGGTGTCGGAATCGGTGTCGTGGCCGGTCAGCATGATGATCGGCGCCTTGAAGCCGTTCTTGCGCAGGATGCGCACCGCTTCGCGGCCATCGATGTCGGGAAGGCCGACATCCATGATGACGAGATCGATCTGCCCGGCCTTGGCGGCCTGGACCGCCTTGGTGCCGTTCTCGACCGCTATCGCCTCGAACTCTTCGTGCAGCGACAATTGCTCGGTCAGCGCGTCGCGCAGCTCGGGATCGTCGTCGACAATGAGAATCGTACGCGTATTCGGCATCAATCCGGACCCCCGGCCGCCGGCGGGCCAAGCGGCGGCGCAGCTCGCAACGCCCTTGGCCGCGATTTTGCCGCGCCGTCGGGCGCGAAGTAGAACATTTGAGGATACAAGAGCAAGCGGGGGTTTGGGAATTCGCTTCCGCCAGCTTGGTTTCCGGCATGCGACGGATTTCTCTGCGCACGATCAGTGTCAGCCGACGGCCAGGCCGGCGCTCGCAAGGGTGGCTGCGCGCCGGCGCCTTGGTGGTGCCGGTGGCGCTTGGGCGGAGCGGCATGAAGGCGAACAAGCGCGAAGGCGACGGCAGCACCCCGCGCGGCAGTTTTCACCCGGTACGCCTGTGGTGGCGCGCCGACCTTTTGCCGCGGCCACGCACATTGCTGCCGGCGCGCCGCATCGGCCGTGCCGATGCCTGGTGCGAAGACGCCCGAGACCGGCGCTACAATCGCAGCTTCGTGCGCTCGGCCAATGAACCAGGGGACCGGCTGTGGCGCGACGACGGGCTCTACGACGTGTTCCTTGAGCTCGATCACAACACACGGCCGCGCGTTAATGGCCGCGGCAGCGCCGTGTTCGTCCACGTCGCCCGGCCTGGCCTCACACCGACTGCCGGCTGTGTCGCGCTCCGGTTGCATGACCTTCGCATTCTTTCAGGGCGAATCGGCCGCAAGACGCGAATCATAATTCATGGTTAAACGGCAGACTGGCGCGCGCCGAAGATGGCGGTGCCGATCCGGACATGGGTCGCACCGAAGGCGATAGCGACGGGATAATCCGCGCTCATCCCCATCGACAGCAAAGCCAAGCCGTTGCGGCGCGCGATCTTTGCAGTGAGCGCGAAGTGCGGCGCCGGCGCATCGTCTGCCGGCGGAATGCACATCAGACCGGAAATGGTCAGGCCATGGCGCTCGCGGCACGCCGCGAGAAAGCGATCGGCGTCTTGCGGCCGGACGCCCGCTTTCTGCGGCTCGGACCCGGTATTGATCTCGGCGAACAATAGCGGTTTGCGCGCCTGTCGGGCGATCTCCTTGCCGAGTGTCGCGGCGAGGCTTTCGCGATCGACCGAATGAATCGCATCAAACAGCGCCACCGCGTCGCGTGCCTTGTTCGATTGCAGTGCGCCGACAAGGTGCAGCTCGAGGCCGGGGTGACGGGCGATCAGCGGCGGCCATTTCGCCTTGGCCTCCTGCACGCGGTTCTCGCCGAACACGCGCTGCCCGGCGCCGATGACCGGCTCGATCGCAGCGGGACCGAAGGTCTTGGCGATGGCGATGAGCGTGACGCCGGCGGGATCGCGCCCGGCGTCCTGGCAGGCGCGCGTAATCTCTGCACGCACCGCAGCAAGCCCGTCCGCTCGGTTCATGGTTTCCATTTTGTTACCGCCGAATGAGAATCAAATTTTAGCAGCCAGACGAAAGCGACCTTTACGCGTCTTCACATAAATTGCGGAACCCTTTGGGGCGGGAGCGAGTTGTGTCTGACCTCCAAGCAAAGCCAACGCGGAAATCAGCGCGCGGCAAGCTGCGGCTGAGCATCCGCGCCCGACTGATCGTGGTCGCGCTCGTGGCCATCGCTCCGTTGATGTTCGAGCGGGTGCGCGGCCTCGAACGCGCGCGCGCCGAGCGCTCCACGCAGGCCCACGCCCAGGTCATCGATATGGCACGCAACGGCGCCGAGGCGCAACGCGAGACGGCCTATTCGATCCGCGCGCTGCTCCAGGTCATCGCCCATGCCTACGCCAGGACGCCTCTGGATGTGGCGGACTGCGGGCAAACGCTCGCCAGCCTCGTCGGCAACGTGCCGTGGCTGGAGAACCTCGGCATCGCCACCGCCGCCGGCCGCATTACCTGCGCGACCGACAAGCGCGCCGTTGGATTGAATATCGCCGATCGCCCCTATTATCAGACCGCACTGCGGTCGCACGATTTTGCGCTCAGCGACTATCTGATCAACCGGGTCGATCAGACGCCCAGCCTGATTGCCGCCTTCCCCGCGGCCAATGAAGGCGGTACGACCAATGGCGTCATTCTGGCGTCGGTCAATTTGCGCTGGATCGCCGACCTCACGGCCAAGACCGCGCGCAGCGCCGGCACCTCGGTCATGCTGGTCGACGGCAGCGGCACCCTGATCGCCGCTTCGGACGATCTACACGGACTGATCGGCAAGAACCTCGCCACTCAGCCGCTGGCGAAGCGCATGCTGGCCGGCGACGAAGGCACTGTAACGCTGAAGGGCTTTGACGGGGTGCGGCGCATCTTCGCCTATGTCCGCGTACCGTGGACGGGGGCGCGGCTCGCCGTCGGCCTCGACGAGGTGGTCGTGCACCGCGGCATCGACCATGAGATCACCGTCGCCTACGTACAGCTGGCGTTGTTCGGCGCGCTGGTTCTGCTCGCCGCCTGGTTCGGCGGCGAGCAGCTCATCGTGCGGCCGATCCGCACGCTGGCGCGCACCGCCGCCCGCTTCGGCCGCGGCGATCTGCGCGTTCGCGCCAGCGACGGGCCCTGGATGGCGGAGTTCGAGCCGCTCGCCGCCGCGCTCGACGACATGGCGCGCAAGCTTGCCGTCCGCGAAGAGGAGTTGCGGATTGCGAACCAGCACCTCGAGGAGCTGGCGAGCCTTGACGGCCTCACCGGCCTCGCCAACCGCCGCGGCTTCGACCGCCAACTCGAGGCGGAATGGCAGCGCGCGGCGGAGCGCAGCCAACCGCTGGCGCTGATGATGATCGATATCGATCACTTCAAGCTGTTCAACGACCGCTACGGCCACGTCCGCGGCGACGCTTGTCTCCGCGCCGTTGGAGAAACGCTGTCGCTTGTGACCCTCGACGACGCCGTGCTCGTCGCCCGTTACGGCGGCGAGGAATTCGCGTTGCTCCTTCCCGGCCTCGACGTCGAGCGCGTGACTGCCCTTGCCGATGAGGCGCGCCGCGCGATTGAAGACCTGCTCATCACCCACGCCGAATCATCCCGCGGCCATGTCACCATCAGTATCGGCGTCGACGCGATGGTGCCGCGCCAGGATCAGCCGGCCGCCGACCTCGTCGAGGCGGCCGACCGCGCGCTTTATGCCGCGAAACGCCGCGGCCGCAACGCGGTCGCCACCAGCGAGGCCATGCTGCTGAGCGAGGCGTGCTGACCGCCTGCGGATCAGGTTTTCCGGCGGCGGGCTGTTTTGCTCGACGTCGCCGCGCGCCGCGGCTTCGGCGGCGCCCAAATCATGGCCTCGAGCTTCATGCCGTCCGGGTCGGCGAAATAGACGGCGTAGTAGTCGCGGCCGTAATACTCGCCGGGCGGGTCCAGCACCGTCATGCCGTTCTCTTCGAGGAAGGCGCCGAGCTCGTCCACGTCGTCACGGCTTGAAAGCTCGAAAGCGTAGTGGTGAAAGCCGATGTCACCTTTGCGGTATTTATGCTTTCTGCCCTGCGCGTCGGCGGCGGCAATCCAGAACAGCGTCTTGCCGTTGCTCCAGCCGGCCATGTCGGCGTAGTCATATTTGAGCTTGAAGCCGAGAAAGCCGAGCAGCCGGCGATAGAACTCCTTCGAGCGCGCAAAATCGCCGACGCTGAGAACGATATGGTCGACACCGACCACGCGAACCATGGCGATCCTCCGTGTCGGCGAGGCTAGCTCCGTTCAGGCAGGTCGCACAAAAAGAAAGGGCCGGCGCGAAGCCGGCCCCCGTCCCCCATCAGAGCTGTACAGCCACACCCCTTGTCAACGCAGGCGGAGAAGCCGTCTGGTACAACCCGCGATGTCAGGAAAGGAAAACACCGCGATCGTTGCCGGGCAGATCTATTGTGAAGAATTCCCCCTACAGTGACGAATCGAGCATACGCGCCTGAATGTCGGCCCTCTAGTGCACAAAAGCCACACCTCACAAATAGATTGTGGCATTCAGCACGGCCTTCTGCCACGATTGTCATGCTCAAACGCGGATAATCTCAGGACGGGCCACGATCGCGGTCCCAAAATCGACACTTCTCTGGCCGAGTTTGTTGATCTACGACCATTTTGGAGACCCGGCGGCCGCAGGCTGCCGGTATCGAGGGACCTCCGGCGCGATCATCCGATGCCGGGAAATGCCGCTCAAGCGGGATCCGCGCCTGTCCATGACAACCGCCGGGCATCGGTCAGCGCCAAGCTCATTGCCGGTCCGCTACCGGCAACTCGCCGCTCCGCCAAATTCGTTGCGGGCATTGCTGCGCGAGCGCTACGCCGCGCGGACCACGGCGACCAGCGCGTACCGGGCAGTCGCGGTGTTGACCGCAAGCCTCTTCGTCGCCTCCTGCGCGGCCTCCTCGCTTAATCCGCCATCCGCCACGCCCGCGGCCTCCGCGTCGCAGACTACGTCGGGAACGGACGAGAGCACGCCGTCGGACAAGAATGTCGGGCAGCGCGAGCTAACGCCGACGGAGAAGAAGATCATCATGAGTGCGCTTGCTTCGTCGCTTAGAGACCTGGGATCGGCGAAGTTCCGCTGGGCGAAGATTCGCAATGCGAGCGAAGGCGCGGTCAATTACTGCGGGATGGTCAACGCCAAGAGTCCCTATCCCGCCTACAGCGGTCAGCAGGCCTACATCCTCGAAGCCACCATCTCCGGCGGCAAGGTTTCCGCGGCCGTTGTCGGCCTCATCGCCGGCGGCAAAGACATCGAGATCGTGCGCAGCATGTGCAAGAAATACGATCTCGACCCCAACGACGCGACCTGAGCGTCGGCCGGCTACTGCGGCCGCCACTCCTCGGCGCTGGCGCCGGTGAGCGACTGAACCCGCGCTTCGTCGGCCGCGAGCTCGCGCGCCGGTCCGGAATAGACGACGTGCCCGTCGTCGAGCACGAAGGCGTGGTCGGCGACCGTGAGACTCATGCGCACGTTCTGCTCGACCAGCAGCACCGAGATGCCTTCGGCGCGCATCTGCGCCACGATGCGGAAAACTTCGCGCGTGATCAGCGGCGCCAACCCCTGTGAGGGCTCGTCGAGGATGAGCAGCTTGGGATTGACGAGAAGGGCGCGGGCGATCGACAGCATTTCCTGCTCGCCGCCGGACAGTTGCCGGCCGCGGCTGAGCCTGCGCTCGGCGAGCCGCGGGAACAGCCGATAGACGCTGGCCTTGGTCCATGGACCGGGCCGTTCCAGCGGCACCGTGAGATTCTCATCGACGCTCAGATTGGGGAAGATCCTGCGTCCCTCCGGGACGTAGCCGACGCCGAGCGCGGCGACGCGGAACGCCGGCCAACGCGTGGTGTCCCGGCCGAAGACGGTGACGCGGCCCTGGCGCGGCGGCGTCAGGCCCATCACGCTGCGCAGTGTCGTGGTCTTTCCGGCACCGTTACGGCCGAGAAGCGCCGTCACCTCGCCCTCGGCGGCTTCCAGGCTGACACCGTGGAGGATGTGGCTCTTGCCGTAATAGGTGTCGAGCCCTTCGACGGCGAGCGCGGCGCTCATGCGGGCCTGCTCGTGCGGCCGTGCTGGTGCGGCCTGTCGCTCATGCCGCCTGGCCCAGATAGGCGGTCTGCACCGCCTCATTGGCGGCGATCTCCTGAGGCGTGCCCTCGGCGAGGAAGCTGCCCTGATCGAGCACGGTGATGCGATCGGCCAGATGAAAGACGACGCGCATGTCGTGCTCGATCAGCACGATGGTGAGCTTGCGATCCTGGTGCAGGCGGCGGATGAGCTGCGTGATCTCATAGGTCTCCTGATCGCCCATGCCGGCGGTCGGCTCATCGAGGAGGAGAAGGCGCGGCTTGAGCGCCAGAGCCATCGCGATCTCGGCGGCGCGTTGATCGCCATGCGCCAATTCTCCGACCAGGCGGTCGGCTTTGCCGGAGAGCGCCGCCAGCGCCAGCGTCGCCTCGATGCGGCGGCGGACCTCCGCCTTCTCCGCAGCGCTCAGCCAGGGGCGCAGCCGGTAGCCGGCGGCGACCTCGGTCACGATGCGGATGTTCTCGAACACGGTCAGCTCGGGAAAAATCTCGGTGATCTGGAAGGTGCGCGCCATGCCGAGCTCGACGCGCTGATACGCCGGCACGCCGTTGACGTCGCGGCCATCGAACAGGATCGCGCCCGCGGAAGGTTCCAAGAAGCCGCTAATCAGGTTGAAGAACGTGGTCTTGCCGGCGCCGTTCGGACCGATCACGGCGCGCAGCTCGCCGCTTTCCACGCGCAACGAGATGTCGCGCACCGCGACCAGGCTGCCGAACCGCTTGGAAAGATTCCTGACCTCGAGCACGCTCATGCGGTTCTCCGCGCCCGGACCAGGCCGAGAATGCCGCGCGGGAAGAACAGGACGATGAACACGATCAGCACGCCGATGAACGACATCCAATTGACGGTGACGCTCGAGAGGTAGTCCTGGAGGACAACAAAGACGACGGCGCCGAGCAGCGGGCCCCAGAACATGCGCATGCCGCCCATCACCGCCATGATGACGAAGTCGCCGGAGAGCGAGTAATGCAGCACGCGCGGATCGGCGAAATTGTTGAGCAGTGCATAGAGCCCACCGGCAAACGCCATGAAGAAGCAGGACAGGGTGAAAGCGATCCAGATATGCAGCTCGACCGGAATGCCGAGAAAGCGCGCGCGGCGCTCGTTCTCGCGGATCGCGATCATGGTTCGGCCGAACGGCGAGCGCAAGATGAACGCCATGACGGCGACGACACCGGCGAAACAGACCAGCACGAAATAGTAGAAGGCGAGATCGCTGTGCAGGAGGTCAATCTGGAACGCCCTGAAGTCGAGCGGCTGGCGGGCGAAGCCACGCAAGCCGTCGTCGCCGCCGGTCACCGAGCTCCACTGGAAGGCGATGTAGTAGAACACCTGGCCGAAGGCGATCGTCACCATGGCGAAGTAGACGCCGCGCCGACGCACCAGCAATGCGCCGAGCAGCGCCCCGGCGACGCCGCCGATGAGCGTGCCGGCGAGAAGCCCGAGCGGCGTGCTCGGGGCGATGAATTTCAGCGTCAGCCCGCAGGCGTAGGCGCCGAGCCCGAACCAGGCGGCGTGACCGAACGACAGCACGCCAGTGAAGCCGAGCAGGAAATTGAGCGCCATAGCGCCGAGGCCGAGCACCAGCACGCGGCTCCCCAGCGCCGTATAGCCGCCGAACAGCGGCATCCAATACGGTGCGAATATGAGAGCGGCCCAGATCGCCGCCAGGACCGCGAGGTGCCTATGCTTCCCCGCCGTCACGACAGCATGCCTTCTTCGCCGAGCAGTCCACGCGGCCGCACCAACAGCACAATCGCCATCATCACATAGATCACCGCCTCGCTCGCCGAGGGAAAGATGACGGCGGTCAGGCCGGAGGCGACGCCGATCAGCAGGCCGCCGAGCAGCGTGCCGGTCAGCGAGCCGACGCCGCCAACGATGATGGCGATGAAGCTCGGCATCAGCAGGCCGTCACCCATGGTCGGCTCAAGGCCGATCTGGCCGGCCGCCAGCACGCCGGCGAGGCCAGCCAGAAAGATGCCGACCGCGAAATTGAGCGAGCGCAGCGCCCGCACATTGACGCCGAGTGCGGCGACGGTCTCGAGATCAAGCGTGCCGGCGCGAATGCGCACGCCGATCCTGGTGTAACGCAGCAGCACGAACAGAACCGCAACGACGACAGCGACCACCGCCACCATGAACATGCGATAGCCGGTGATGAAGAAGAACTGGTAGCTGAGCGGCGAGGTCAGCGCCGCCGGAACCGAAAACGGCAATCCGTTCGCGCCCCAGATCTGCCGGGTGCCGTCCTCGATGATGAAAGCGAGGCCGAAGGTCAGGAGCAGGCTGTAAAGCGGATCGCGGCCGTAGAGACGGCGGATCAGCAGGCGCTCGACGGCAAAGCCGATGAGCGCGGTAAGGAACGGAGCCACGATCAGCGCGCCCCAGAAGCCGAGACGCGGGGTGAGCGCGTAGGCGAGATAGCCGCCGATGACGAGGAAGCCGCCATGGGCGAAGTTGATCACGCCGGAGAGGTTGAGGATCAGCGACAGGCCGATCGCCATCAGCGCGTAGAACGCGCCAATGATCAGGCCGTTGGTGACATTGAAGAAGATCAGCTGAAGCATCGATATCGGTCACAACAAAACCCCTCACCTGCGATCGGGCGGATCGAGGTGAGGGGCGTGGGAGACAAACGCGATCAGGCCGGCATATTCATCTTGCAGCCGGTGTCCGTCACCGACGGCGCAACGCTGTCACCGGCGACGATGCTGTTGACCTTAAACAGGTTCTCCGGGTCGCCGTCGCCGGTTTGCAGCAGTTCGCCGAGGAACGCCGACAGCATGAGCTGATGATCGCCGCCGCGGAAATAGACCTTGTTCGGCTGCAGCTTGATTTCCGGCGGCAGCTCCAGGTCGGCGAGCGCCTTGGCGGCCGCCTTGGCTTCGATGGTCTTGGCTTTTTCGCAGGCGAGCGCGTAGGCGTGGATGGTGACATAGCCGAACCAGTTGCGCGCCGTCGGCACCTTGCCGCCGGTACGCTTGCGGATCTCGGCGATGAAGTCGTCGAGGCCGGGGGTACCGGCCGGCTGTTTCCAATACCACTCGAACATCCACACCCCGACCCGCGCCTCAGGCGGCATCGCCTCGACCGGCTCCAGCTCCTGCTGGGTACCGGCGACGTGGATCTGCTTGTCGATGCCGAATTGCGAGATCTGCTTGAGGCAGTTCACCATGTCGTTGCCCTGCACCAGGACGAGCAGCACGTCGGGGTTGGCGGCGCGCGCCTTGATCAGATAGGCGGAGAAATCGGTGGTGCCGAGCGGCGTGAGCTCGTTGCCGGTGATGCTGCCGCCGAGCGTCTTCAGGTCGGCCTCGCAGCCCTGATAGAGCGTGTGGCCGAAAGCGTAGTCCGGCGTGATGAAGTGCCACTTCTTGCCGTAGGTCTTGAACAGCAGGCTGCAGACCGCGTTCGCCTCCATGCGCGTCGTATTGCAGACGCGGAACACGTTCCATTTACAGTCGGCGCCGGTGATCGGATCGGTGTGGCCGCCGGGAACGATGTGCAGCACGCCTTTTTCATTCGAGACCTGGGCCATCGCCTGGGCCAGCGCCGAGTTCACGTTGCCGACCAGGAAATCGACATTGTCGCGCTCGATCAGCTTGCGCGTCTTTTGCACCGCGGCGCCGGCGTCGCCGCTGGTAGAATCCTCGACCAGCAGTTCGATCTGGCGGCCGAGGATGCCGTTCTTGGCGTTGAGCTGATCAACCGCGAGCTGGATGCCGATGGTTTCATTCTTACCCGGCGCCGCATAGGTGCCGGTCAGCGGATTGGCCAATCCGATCTTGATCGGCGCTTCGCCACGCGCCGAAATCACGAAGGGGGCGGCGACCTGGGCGAGACCGGCCGCGGCGCCGGCCTTGAGCAGGGCACGGCGGTCGAAACCGGCGGCACCGACGCGCTTGATCATCTATTCCTCCCTGATGGGTTTTTTTGGGTTGGCGATCTTGACTCGGCGGCGGAGGCCCGACAAGGGGCCGCGGCCATCGCGCGACGCACGGCCGCACGGACGCATTCACCAGTAGGCACCTCGCCGGCGATTGCATGAAGCGGGCGAGGACGCGCATCCCCCGCGATCAGGTTGGCATGTTCATCCTGCAGCCGGTGTCCTCGACCGCCTGTGCGACGCTGTCGCCGGAAACGATGCTGCTCACCTTGAACAGATTCTCCGGATCGCCGTCGCCGCTGTGGAGCAATTCGCCGATGAACGACGATAGCATAAGCTGATGATCGCCGCCGCGGAAATAGACCTTGTTCGGCTGCAGCTTGACCTCGGGCGGCAGCTCCATGTCGGCGAGCGCGTTGGCGACGGCCTTGGCTTCGATCGTTTTTGCCCGCGCGCAGGCGAGCGCATAGGCGTGGATGGTGACGTAGCCGAACCAGGTGCGCGCGGTCGGCACCTTGCCGTCGCTGCGCTTGCGCACGTCGGCAACGAACTTGTCGAGGCCGGGGACGGTAGGCTGCTTCCAGTACCACTCGAACATCCAGATGCCGATCCGCGACTCCGGCGGCATGGCGTTGACGGTCTCGAGCTCCTGCAGGATGCCGGCGACGTGGATCTGCTTGTCGATGCCGAACTGCGAGATCTGCTTGAGGCAATTGACCGCGTCGCCGCCGGCGACCAGCACGATCAGCACATCGGGGTTGGCGGAGCGCGCCTTGATCAAATAGGCGGAGAAATCGGTGGTGCCGAGGGGCGTGAGCTCGTTGCCGGTGATGATGCCGCCAAGCTGGTTCAGATTGGCCGCGCAGCCATCATAGACCGTGTGGCCGTAGGCGTAGTCCGGCGTGATGAAGTGCCATTTCCTGCCATAGGTCTTGAACAAGAGGCCGCATACCGCATTCGCCTCCATCCGCGTGGTGTTGCAGACCCGGAACACGTTCCATTTGCAATTGACCCCGGTGATGCCGTCGGTATGGCCGCCGGGAACGATGTGCAGCACGCCCTTTTCGTTCGAGACCTGGGCGATGGCCTGGGCCAGCGCCGAGTTCACGTTGCCGACCAGAAAGTCGATGTTGTCGCGCTCGATCAGCTTGCGCGCCTTCTGCACCGCGGCGCCGGCGTCGCCGCTGGTCGAATCTTCGGATAACAGCTCGAGCTGGCGCCCGAGGATGCCGTTCTTGGCGTTGAGCTCATCGACCGCGAGCTCGCAGCCGGTCAACTCGCTCTTGCCAAACGCGGCATAGGTACCGGTCAGCGGATTGTTGACGCCGATCTTGATCGGCGTCTCGCCGCGCGCGGCGACGATGAACGGCGCGGCCAGCGGGGCGAGCCCCGCCGCGGCGCCGGCCTTGATGATGGTTCGGCGGTTGACCGCGCCGAAATCGACGCTTTTGGTCATTCGTTTCCTCCCTGCAGGCGCGTTTTTTCTGACGCGATCTTGACGCGCCCGCACAGGCGAAACAAGGGGCAACACCGCGCGGCGGCTTACCGCACGCCGGCAGGCGCCTTCACGCGGCAACCGCCGGCGCGGCCGCCGGCGCCTTCAGGACGCCGGTCACGGCGCCGCATAGATGGTGCGGGCGTCGGCGGTGAAGGCCTTGCGGGATTGCGGATCCATGTAGAACATGTGGCCGCCGCGATAGAGCTTGAGCTCGGCGCGCTCCTCCTCGATCGAGGGCGGCAGATGGTCGAGCACGTAGCGCGACACGCTATACGGCGTCACCATGTCGCTCATGCCATGGGCGATCATCAGGCGGAACGACGGCGTCAGGGCGAGGAGGTCGCGCAGATCGTCGGCGACGCTCGGCTGCGACCGGCCGGGCCCTTCGTGCCAGTCCCATTTGCCGGAAATATCCGAAGCGAGCAGGTTGTAGGTCATCTCGGTCTTGAAGCCGAGCTCGTCGCGCGCGTAGCCGACGAAGGCGCCGCCGTAGGCGCGGATGATGCCATCGAGGATCGGATCGGGCCCACGCGGGCTTTCGGATTCGGGATTGGGGTCGTCGACCGCGAAGGTTGCGTCGTAGTGGCTGACGATCTTGTGGTCGCCGGCGCGCAGGTTCTTGATAAAGGCGTCGCGGATGAAGCCGCGGGTGCGCGCGACCACGTCCTGCGGCAATCCGGTCAGCCGCGCGACGCGGCCGTAGAACTCGCGCGCTGCCTCGCCGCGCGGCGGCGGCCCGGACAAGGTCGACAGATAATCGGTCAGCGCAAAGTGCTCGGCCTGCGCCAGCGCCTCCTCGCTGAAGGTGCCGGTGCGCTCGAGCTCGGCCGCGACCAGCGACGGCAGGTGCAGCGCCGCGCTCAGGGCGGAGCGCTCGCCGCCGAACTGAAAATCGCCGTCGATGAGCGGCGACACCATGAGGATGCCGCTCACCAAAATGCCCTGGCCGCTCTGCAGGTCGCCGGCGACCTTGGCGGCGCGGAACCCGCCATAGCTTTCGCCCAGGATATATTTCGGCGCCGCGACGCGGCCGTTCTTGGCGACGTAGAGCGCGATCACCTTGGCCATCGATTCGGCGTCGCGGCGCACGCCCCAGAACGCGCTGCCGCCGTCGGGCTTGGCCGGCCGGCTCCAGCCGGTGCCGACCGGATCGATCAGCACCAGATCGGTGAAGGCGAGCCAGGTGTCCGGATTGTCGACGAGGCGGACATTGGCGCCGTCGTGCCCGTCCATGCCGAATTCGGCCAGCCGCGGACCGACCAGGCCGAGATTGAGGAACGCCGAGCCGGCGCCGGGCCCGCCATTGAACACGAAGGTCAGCGGCCGCCGCGGATCGTTCGATTTCGCGACGAACGCGGTATAGAACACCGCCGCCGAGCGCTCGCCGGACTGGTCGAACAGCGAGAACGTGCCGGCGGTCGCGGTATAGGCGAGCTTGCCGCTTGCGGTGTCGATGCTGTGCTCGGTGACGGAGTCGCCCGGCAATAGCGAGAGCACGCCGGGCCCGCTCTGCTCCTGGCGGCCCTGGTCGGCGCGAGCGCGTTCGCCTTGCGGCCGGCCGCCGTGTTCCTGGGCAAAGGCGGCGCCGGCGGCGAGCGTCACGGCAGCGGCAATGACGGCGCGGCGACAGTTGATCATCTGTGGTTATCCTTTTCGTAACAATGTGTCGCCCGCGCTTGATTGATGATCGCCTAGGGAAAGCGCCCGAAAGATGGCTGTCTAGGCGCCTATTCTACCGGATCGCCATGAGTTGAACGACCGGAGGCGCCGCCCCGCGAGCCGGTAGACAACCCCGATCGGATCGAGGAAGTTCTCCGCCTCCCGGCGTCATCGGAGTAGCCCCAGCAATGCCGTTCCCTCGCGCGTCGAAGGCTCTCGCGCGCTTCACCGTGCTCGATCTGACCCGCGTGCGGGCGGGCCCGACCTGCGTGCGCCAGCTCGCCGACTGGGGCGCCAACGTCATCAAGATCGAGGCGCCGCCCGACGTCGAAGCGCAGATGACCGGGCCGCGCGAGGGGCCCGACTTCCAGAACCTGCACCGCAACAAGCGCAGCATCACGCTCAATCTCAAGGCGCCGGCGGGGCTCGCCGCCTTCAAGCGCATGGTCAAGAAGGCCGACGTCGTGGTGGAGAATTTCCGCCCCGACGTGAAGAAGCGGCTCGGCATCGACTACAAGACGCTCGGGCGGATCAATCCGCGCCTCATCTTCGCCAGCATTTCCGGCTTCGGCCAGTCCGGGCCCTACGCCGTGCGGCCCGGCTTCGACCAGATCGCGCAGGGGATGGGCGGGCTGATGTCGATCACCGGGCTCCCCGGCCAGGGACCGGTCCGCGCCGGCATTCCGGTCGCCGATCTCAGCGCCGGGCTCCTTGCCGCGCTCGGCATTCTCGTCGCGCTGCTGGAACGGGAGAAATCCGGCAAGGGCCAGGCGGTCGCGACCTCGCTCCTGCAGGCGCAAATCTTCATGCTCGATTTCCAGGCCGCGCGCTTTCTCGTCAACGGCGAGGTCGCGCCGCAAGCGGGCAACAATCACCCGACCAGCATTCCGACCGGCGTGTTCAAGACCCGCGACGGCTACATCAACGTCGCCGCGCCGGGACAGAAAATGTGGCAGCGGCTCTGCCGCGCCGCCGGCGCCGAGCCGCTGCTGCAGAAACCCGACTACAAGGACGAGGCAGCGCGCTCGCGCAATCGCGACGCGCTCAGCGCCGACCTTGAAACTTACCTCGGCAGCCGCACCAGCGCCGAATGGGTCGCATGCTTCAACGAGGCCGGCGTGCCGTCTGGCCCGATCTACGCGATCAATGAGGTGTTCGACGATCCGCAGGTGCAGCATCTCGGCGTGGCGCAGAGCGTGACCCGCAAGGACAAGAGCAAGATGCGGCTTCTCGGCCAGGCGGTGGCGCTGTCGCGCACGCCCTCGCGGCTTGCCGTGCGGCCGCCCGAGCTCGGCGAGCACACCGACGCCGTGCTCAAGGAATTCGGCTTCAGCAAGCGCGACATCGCCGCGCTGCGCAAGGCCGGGGCGGTCTAGGATCGTCATGCCCGGCCTTGTGCCGGGCATCCATGACTTGGAACTAGACTTGGAGCTAAAGACGTGGATGGCCGGGACATAGGCGAGCGAAGCGACGCCGTTCTTCGAACGGCTATGCCCGGCCATGACGACTAAAGAGACAAGGAACGACCATGACGCAAACCGACAAGCTTCTCTCGCGCAAGGAAGGGGGCGTCGGCATTGTCACCTTCAACAATCCGCAGCGGCACAACGCGGTGTCGCTGGAGATGTGGGAGGCGACGCGGCGCGCGCTCGAAACCTTCGCCGCCGACGCGGCGGTGCGCGTCGTGGTCTTGACCGGCGCCGGCGACAAGGCGTTCGTCTCCGGCGCCGACATCTCGAAATTCGAGAGCGAGCGCGCCTCGCTCGAGGCGGTCCGCGCCTATGACACGACCACCGCGGCGGCCTTCAACAGCGTCTATGAGTTCGGCAAGCCGACGATCGCCATGATCCGCGGCTACTGCATCGGCGGCGGCCTCGGCGTCGCTACCTGCTGCGATCTGCGCATCTGTTCCGAGCATTCGGTGTTTGCGGTGCCGGCGGCGCGGCTCGGCCTCGGCTACGGCATTGCCGGCCTCAAGCGGCTCGTCGACATCGTCGGGCATTCCTACGCCAAGGAGATTTTCTATACCGCGCGCCAGTTCGACGCCCGCGAGGCGCACGCCATGGGCCTCGTCAACCGCGTGGTGCCGGGAGCCGAGCTCGAAAGCTACGTCAAGAGCATCACCGACATGATCTGCGCCAACGCGCCGCTCACCATCCAGGCGGTCAAGTTCGCGGTCGGGGAGATCCTCAAAGACGAATCGCAGCGCAACGTCGCTCGCGCCAACGCTATGGTCGAAGAGTGCTTCGCCAGCCACGACTATGTCGAAGGCCGCACCGCCTTCATGGAGAAGCGGAAGCCGGTGTTTACCGGCCGGTGATCCGGGCACGCCGCCTTCCGCGCAACGCGCCGCCAGCGCGGCCTTGTCTCGATGCGCCTGCGCCGCTAAATACGGCGCGCGACGCGCTCGGCCTGCCTTGTGTTCTGCGGAGAGGTGGCAGAGTGGTTGAATGCACCGCACTCGAAATGCGGCATACGGGCAACCGTATCGGGGGTTCGAATCCCTCCCTCTCCGCCAAACGGCACTATCAGATGACCCACCTACGGCGCGATGCGATGCATCGCGCTCTTGCGGCCGGCGCCGTTGATTGCCGCGACCGAGCGCTCTACGGGAAGCCACAGGAGAGCGAGGGGCTGTGTCGGCTGTTGGTGCTAGGCCAAAGACTGTTTACATCTGCGCCGAAGGAGAAGGGCAGTCATGTCAGAAGCCCAAAATGACCAAGAACGGCCCTGCCTCCATTGCATGATGCTGGACCTGATCGACGAGTTTTTCGCCGAGTATCCTGCTGCGGCAGATGCGTCGGACAAAGTGGATACCGGCGAAGCCGACGAAGTGATCGACGCTGTCGCAAAGCTCGTCGCGGAATTAACGAGCCGCCAAGATGGCGCGATCCGCCAACACCTGATTGAACAGTTGACGCGCGAAATCAAAAGGTATGATGACGAGTTCCGTCAAGAAGATGCAATGGGCGCGGTCGGGTCCCGCGCGCGGCACTGACGCATGTCGATGCAGCGTCACCGCACTATTCGCTCCGGGCGGGCTCGACGAAACGCCAGGAAGCTAATCGTCCGACCGACCAGCGAAAAAATTCGAGCGTTTTAGTTCAGCCGTTCAATGCAACGTCTTGCCGGGTCTGACACCCGCTTGAGTCGCGTGGACTTTTATGTCGTGACCCGGAAACTCCTGCTTCAATCGCAACGCTGCTCGCAACGCATCGATGAAGCGTCGATGTCCTGATTTGGTCCGCCCATCGATCTGAAGGACGAAGTACTCATCAGGCAGATGGTAAGTTGCAATGCCATTGTTCATGACACACCCCGCAAACCGTCGCCAAGCTTACGAAACCGACCGAAAACCCGGCTGACGTTTTCCCGACGCCCGAGAGTCTAAAGCTGATTCGGTTTTAATTTTGTTGTTTGCTGCGCCGGCAAAAAGATTTGATGTTTGTTGCAAAAATATCACGGAAATCCACCGCTTAGACGGTATTTTGGCGAAAAAATACGCCGACAGCCCTTATTTCTCGTCGTTTTTAGATGTGACCGCAATTCGGCTTTTACGCCTACGCCGCGAGGCGATGCATCGCGCTCTTGTGGCCGGCGCCATTGATCGCCTCAACCGAGCGTTCGACGGCAAGCCACAGCCGGGCGATCTCGGTAACCGAACCGGATTGCGCCTCGTATTCCTTGACGCCTTCGCCGTTGGCGAGCGCCAGCGAGAAGTTGGCGCGATGGGTGATCTGGCCGCCCCAAACCGGAATTTTCAGCTCAGCCAGGCTTTGGCGCGCCGAGGCGACCGCGGGCGACTCGATTGCTTCGCGCTTCGGCGGCGCGCCATTGATGACGACGGCGTAGGGCGTGCGCACCTGGCGGGCGAAGCTGATCGTCTCGAGGACCGCGTTGATGTCGAACACGCCGGGCCGGCACGGAATGATGGCGAGCGTCGCGCATTCGATGGCCTCGATCACGCTCGCCGACATGTTCGGCGGCGTGTCGACGAAGACCCACGCGGCACCGTCGCGTTTCGCCTTCTTGAGCGTATCGGCGATGCCGCGCTTGACGAGCTTGAGCGGCAGGGCGCGCTCGCGCAAATCGTTCCACAGCGTCAGCGAGCCCTGCGGGTCGTCATCGACGAGCAGACACGGCCGCGACGCGCGGTGGACGTGCGCGGCGAGATGGGCGGCCAACGTGCTCTTGCCCGAGCCACCCTTGCGCGACGCGAAGACGAGCACATTCATGCTGCGCTCCAAAAATGCGTGGCGGCATCCTATAGCCGCGGACGGGGTGATTCGCCGCTGCTTTTTTTCCGCCGCGGGTGGCCGCGCCGGGCCGCGCGCGGGGCCCTATTTCTTG
>Ga0187769_10000434_pt1 | contig 23018 bp, 21 predicted proteins | sample 0116_SJ02_MP02_1_FD_133140 | JGI IMG/M metagenome (GOLD analysis project Ga0187769, IMG submission 133140) | Tropical peat soil microbial communities from peatlands in Department of Meta, Colombia - 0116_SJ02_MP02_10_MG | ecosystem: Environmental > Terrestrial > Soil > Wetlands > Peat | place... | reverse complement strand
GGGGTGCTCGGCCGCGTACGCGTCGTAGTCGTCGAGTAGCACGCGGATCGCCGCGAACACCGGGGCATCGTCGATCTCGTCGGGGACGTCGCAGGCCAACCGGGCCAGCGCGAGCATCTCGGTCGGGTCGATGCCGCGCATCGTGCCCATCGCGCTGAAGAGCAGGAAGTAGGCGACCCGGTCGAGCAGCAGGTGGGGGGCTTTCTCCCGTTCCCCGATCGCCGGCCCGGCCGGCTCGAGCGCCTCGCCGGCGGCGAGGCGCAGCGCCTGCCCGGCGGCGACCGAGCGGATCTGTTCGGCCGAGAACCCGAGCTGCAGCGCCCAGCGCAGCTGGAACGCCGCCGAGATGAACGTATTGCCGTAGGGCGCGTCTGAGGCGAACACGATCTGGCCCGGCGGCACCAGCGAGAACAGCGTCTCGAGGTCGGTCGGGATCCACCAGGCGGTGTCGAACAGCAGGTTCGGGAGGTCGGCGGCCACGCGCCAGATCCACGACAGATCGCTGGTTCCCGCGTGGGCGAGGATCAGCCGGGCGTTCGGGAACTCCTCGGCCAGGTCGACCGCGTGCAGACCGAGGGCGGGGATCCCGCGGCCCGCGTGGATCAGGACCGGCAGCGAGCGCTCGTCGGCGAGGGCGATGAGCGGCCGCACGCCGCGGTGGTCGAGCGTGAACTGCTCCGCGCGCGGATGCAGCTTGATCCCACGCGCGCCGTTGCCGAGGCTCCGCTCGGCCTCGGGCAGCGGACTGTCGTGCGGGTTGACGCGGCAGAACGGGACGAGCAGCCCACCGGGAGCCTCGCGCGCCGCCTCGAGCACGGCGTCATTGGCGGCGGCGTAACCGTCGGGCTCGTGGAACGGGAACGCGAACGCCCCTCGCGCTCCGGCCAGCCGCAGCGCCGCCGTCAGCTCCTCGGGCGTCTGCTTCATCCCGTCGGGGTCGTTCTGGCCCAGGTGCGTGTGGGCGTCGAACAGCACGAGCTCCGGAACCTGCTCGAAGATGACCTCGGCCCAGGGGCGTAGCGCTTCGAACAGGTTCATCGCTGGATTCGTATCAATTCAAAGGTCGGCGGCGCCTGACGGCGGCGCCTTAGTATGAAACCCCTATGTCCCGGTCACTCGCGGAACCCTGGCGCCTCGGCGGCGTCGCGATCCCAAACCGCGTCGTGCTGGCGCCGCTCGCCGGCATCGGGAACTGGTTCGTGCGTCTCCAGGCCAAGCGTCACGGGGCTGGGCTGGTCGTGTCGGAGATGGTCTCGAGCTTCGCGGTGCACTACCGCAACGAGCGTACCTGCCGCGAGCTCTTGCGGATCCACCCCGACGAGCACCCGGTGTCCGTGCAGCTGTTCGGCCACGATCCGGACGTCATGGCCTCGGCGGCCGAGCGCGTCGCGGCGGCCGGCGCCGACCTGATCGACATCAACATGGGCTGCCCGGTGCCCAAGGTGTGCAAGACGGGCGCCGGCGCGGCGCTGCTCGAGGAGCCGGCGCGCGCGGTCGCGGTGGCGCGGGCCGCCGCTCGCGGGAGCGGTCTGCCGGTGACGGTCAAGCTGCGCTCGGGTCAGCGGCCGGGCGATCTGAGCGGGCTCGAGGTCGCCCGCCGGCTGGTCTTCGACGGCGGCGTGACCGGGATCGGCATCCATCCCCGCCACGCGTCGCAGCATCACAAGGGCCGGCCGGATTACGAGCTGGCACGGGGGCTGGTCGAGGAGCTGCCGGTGCCGGTGCTGATCTCGGGCGGGCTGCAGACTCCCGAGGTGGTGCGCCACGCCTTTGAGCAGACCGGCGCCGCCGGTGTACTGCTGGCGCGGGGGTCGCTCGGCAACCCGTGGCTGTTCGAGCAGGTGCTGGGCCGCCGCGTCGACGAGCCCAGTCTTGACGAGATCCTGTCCGAGCTCGACTGGGTCATCGAGTCGGCGGTCGAGCACCTGGGGCAGGATCGCGCCACGCGCTACCTGCGCAAGTTCTATCCCTGGTACGTCGACCGGCTGGGCGGCGGGAAGGCTCTCCAGGCGGCGCTCCAGACTGCGCCGACGCTCGATGCGGCGCGCGAGCTGCTGCACGAAGAACCGGCGCGCCTCGTTGTGACCGCGTAGTCCGGTGTATTGCGGAGGAGGTTTGCTCGTGCGCTGCCGGGCGGCGCTCGAGAGTTCACTGCTGCAGGCGGCCCAGGAGTCCCCGGACCAGGTTTATCCGGCCGATAGCGTCTGTGCGGCCGGCGACCAGATGTGCTCGGACTCGATCCAGTTCAAGGCGATTGGCGTGATCACGGAGCCGCTGATGGAATGGATTAACCGGCCCACGTTCAAGCAGGCGAACGAGATCCAGGGCCACGGCCCCAGGTCGCTCCGCGGGGTGTCTATACTCATCCGCCCACGCACCCCAGCTGCGTACAAAGTTCCCGCTTAGCAAGCGGGTTTTTTTTCTCGTCCGGACCGCCGGCGTGTCCAGTCGGCGGTGCTCTTCGAATACAGGTTTATGTCATGCCTAAGGACGTCATCATCACACCCGAAGGGCTCGCCAATCTGAAGGCGGAGCTCGATCAGCTGACAACCACCCGGCGCCGCGAGGTTGCCGCTCGGATCAAGGAGGCTCGCGAGTTCGGCGACATCTCCGAGAACGCCGAGTACGACGACGCCAAGAACGAGCAGGCCATGCTCGAGGCGCGCATCGCCGTCCTCGAGGAGAAGCTTCGCTCGGCGACGGTTATCGACCATTCGGATCTGAGCACCGACGAGGTCCGGGTCGGGTCAGTGGTCCACGTCAAGGACGATGGCGGCAAGTCCACCAAGTACACGATCGTCGGCTCGGCCGAGGCCAGCCCGGCGGAGGCCAAGCTGTCCAATGAGTCGCCGGTCGGCAAGGCGCTGCTCGGGCGCAAGCGCGGGGACGAGGTCGTCATCACCACGCCTCGGGGCGAGCGGCGCCTGAAGATCACCAAGATCGACGTCGCTTCGAGCTGAGTCCGGTCGCCACGGTGACGTGAGCACCGATCCAATCGAGGGCTCGGACGAGCTGCTCGCGGCGCGCCGGCGCAAGCTCGAGTCGCTGCGCGCTGCCGGCGTCGATCCGTTCCCCCACGAGTTCGACGGCGTCGAGCCGATCGCGGCTGTCCGGGACGCGCACCCGGCGCTGTCGCCCGGCGATGAGACCGAGGTTCGCCACCGCGTGGCCGGGCGGCTGGCGGCGCGGCGCGGCCAGGGGAAGATGGCGTTCCTCGACGTCGTGGACCGCTCCGGGCGCATCCAGCTCCAGGCGCGCGTCGACGAGCTCGGTGCCGAGGGCATGGACCGGCTGCTCGGGCTCGACCTCGGCGACCTGATCGGCGTTGACGGGCTCGCCTTCATGTCCCGGCGGGGTGAGCTCACGCTGCGCGTGCTCGATTTCACCGTCCTGGCCAAGTCGCTGCGCCCGCCGCCCGAGAAGCACCACGGCCTCACCGACGTCGAGACCCGCTTCCGCCGGCGGGAGCTCGACCTGATGGCGAATGAAGAGGCGCGCGAGCTGTTCATCGTCCGCGCGCGGGTGATCTCGGCGATCCGTCGGTGCCTCGACGCCGAGGGGTTCGTCGAGGTCGAGACGCCGGTCCTGCAGCCTCTCTACGGGGGCGCTCTGGCGCGCCCCTTTACGACGCACCACAACGCGCTGAACCGCGAGTTCTTCCTGCGCATCGCCACCGAGCTCTATCTGAAGCGCCTCATCGTCGGAGGCTTGGAGCGGGTCTACGAGCTCGGCAAGGACTTCCGCAACGAAGGTGTCGACTCCACCCACAACCCCGAGTTCACGATGCTCGAGTTCTACGAGGCGTACGCCGACTACGAGGACATCGCCGCTCGCTGTGAGCGTCTCGTCGCGTACGCGGCCTCCGAGGCCGGGTACGCCGGCGAGATCGACCTCTCGCCGCCGTGGCGGCGGGAGACGCTGGTCGACGCGATCCGCGACCGCACCGGGATCGACATCCTCGAGGCGCACGATCGGGACACGCTCGTCGCTGCCATGAGCGCACGCGGGCTGGCCGTCCCGGAGGGCGAGCCATGGGCGCAGCTGGTTGACGAGCTGCTGTCCAAGCACGTCGAGCCGACGCTGATCGAGCCCACGTTCCTGATGGACTATCCGGTCGAGCTCTCTCCGTTCGCCAAGCGCCACCGGTCGGATCCGCGGCTGGTAGAGCGGTTCGAGGCGTACATTGGCGGGATCGAGATCGCCAACGCGTTCACCGAGCTGAACGACCCCGACGAGCAGCGCCGGCGGTTCGAGGAGCAACGGGCGCTGGCCCGCGCCGGCGACGAGGAGGCCCAGCCCTACGACGAGGCGTTCCTCGAGGCCCTCGAACAGGGGATGCCGCCGACCGGCGGAATCGGGATCGGCATCGACCGCTTAGTGATGGTGATCACAGGTCGGCGCTCGATCCGGGAGGTCGTGCTGTTTCCCGCCATGCGCGATTAGGTCTTGGCCCGCGCGCGGGCGGGCCGCCCGGACCCCCGCGCTCGTAACTCCGGATCGGTCGCGCGGCGCTTAGGTGATATGTTCGACCTGCAAAGCACGACATTTCGCGTGGGGGTCCAGGCGAGCATCCTCCCGTATTGACCCACAATGAACGTCTCGTGAAGTTCCCGGTCTGAGCGAGCGACGCATAAGAGGGGTGTATCGCCGTTGGTAAACTGCGTTATGGCCCGAGAAAACGAGACCGTTGCGCTCATCAAAATGCGGCTAGCAGCCGACAAGGTGGGTAACACGGAACCGTCGGTGTCCCCTCAGCGGCGAACTACTATGTACCGCAGCAGGTAGCGGAGGCGAACAGACCGGAAAACACCTCGACCGACCAGCTACAGACCGCCACACGCAGAGAGAAGAATCATGTTCGAGCGATTCACAGAGCGAGCCCGTCAGGTCGTTGTCCTGGCTCAAGAAGAAGCGCGGACGCTCAAGCACAACTACATCGGGACCGAGCACATCCTGCTTGGACTCCTGCGCGAGGAAGAAGGTCTGGCGGCGCGCGTACTCGAGTCGCTTGACATTACGGTCGAGCGCGTGCGCGCTCAGGTGGTCCGGATCGTCGGGTCCGGAGAAGAGGTCACCTCGGGCCAGATTCCGTTCACGCCGCGTGCCAAGAAAGTGCTGGAGCTCGCGTTACGCGAGGCGCTCAGCCTCGGCCACAACTACATCGGCACCGAGCACATCCTGCTCGGCCTGGTGCGCGAGAACGAGGGCGTAGCCGCCCGGATCCTTCTCGACTTCGATGCCGACTCCGAGAAGATCCGCAACGAGGTGATCCGGATGCTCTCCGGCCCCGGCAGTCGCCAGCGTGGCGCGGCCGGCGCGGGCGCGGCAGCCGCCGCTCAGGGAGCCGAGGGCAAGAAGTCTTCCAAGCTGCTCGACCAGTTCGGGCGCAACCTCACCAAGCTGGCTGCCGAGTCGAAGCTCGACCCGGTGGTCGGGCGCGAGACCGAGATCGAGCGGATCATGCAGATCCTCTCGCGCCGTACCAAGAACAACCCGGTGCTCGTGGGCGAGCCCGGCGTCGGCAAGACGGCCGTCGTCGAGGGCCTGGCCCAGCGCATCACGCACGGCGAGGTCCCCGAGCTGCTCAAGGGCAAGCAGATCTACACGCTCGACCTGGCCGCCCTGGTCGCGGGCTCCAAGTACCGCGGCGAGTTCGAGGAGCGCCTCAAGAAGGTGATGAAGGAGATCACCCAGCGCGGCGACATCATCCTGTTCATCGACGAGCTCCACAACCTCGTCGGCGCGGGCGCGGCCGAGGGCGCGATCGACGCGGCCTCGATCCTCAAGCCGGCGCTGGCCCGTGGCGAGCTGCAGACGATCGGCGCGACCACGCTCGAGGAGTACCGCAAGTACCTCGAGCGCGACTCCGCGCTCGAGCGCCGCTTCCAGAAGATCACCGTGGATCAGCCCTCGACCGAGGAGACCGTGCAGATCCTCAAGGGCCTGCGCGACCGCTACGAGCAGCACCACAAGGTGAACATCACCGACGAGGCGCTCGAGGCGGCGGCGGAGCTGGCCGACCGCTACATCTCCGATCGGTTCCTGCCCGACAAGGCGATCGACCTGATCGACGAGGCCGCGTCCCGGATGCGGATCAAGTCGATGACCTCGCCGCCTGTGTACCGCGAGCTCGAGGACGAGATCGAGGAGACGCGCCGGGCCAAGGAGGAGGCGATCGAGAACCAGGAGTTCGAGAAGGCCGCCAACCTCCGCGACAAGGAGCGCCGGCTGACCCAGCGTAAGCGCGAGCTGGCCGAGCAGTGGGAGGCCGGCGAGTCGACCGAGCGGCCCTCGATCGGCGAGGAGGAGATCGCCGACATCGTCTCGATGTGGACGGGCATCCCGGTGTTCAAGTTGACGGAGGCCGAGACGGCCAAGCTGATGCGGATGGAGGAGGAGCTCCACAAGCGCGTCATCGGTCAGCACCCGGCGATCGAGGTCGTCTCCAAGGCGATCCGCCGGTCCCGCGCCGGCCTCAAGGACCCGAAGCGGCCGACCGGCTCGTTCATCTTCCTAGGCCCGTCGGGCGTGGGCAAGACCGAGCTGGCGCGGACCCTGGCCGAGTTCCTGTTCGGCGACGAGGACACGATGATCCGGATCGACATGTCCGAGTACATGGAGAAGCACGCGGTGTCGCGTCTGGTCGGGTCGCCTCCGGGCTACATCGGGTACGACGAGGGCGGCCAGCTGACCGAGGCCGTCCGGCGCAAGCCCTACAGCGTGCTGCTGCTGGACGAGATCGAGAAGGCCCACCCGGACGTGTTCAACATCCTGCTGCAGATCCTGGAGGACGGCAGGCTGACGGACGCGCAGGGCCGGACTGTCGACTTCCGCCACTGCATCGTGATCATGACCTCGAACATCGGGGCCTCCGAGATCGCCCGCAACACCCCGCTCGGGTTCGCGGTGTCCGACGACGAGACCGGCATCACCTACGACGACATGAAGACCCGGATCACGGGTGAGCTCAAGAAGGTGTTCCGGCCCGAGTTCCTCAACCGGATCGACGAGGTCATCGTCTTCCACAAGCTCACCAAGGACGAGATCAAGGAGATCGTCGACCTGCTGCTGCGGCGGATCCGCGAGTCGATGGCCGAGCGCGAGCTCCAGCTCGAGCTCTCCGAGGAGGCCAAGGACATGCTCGTCGACAAGGGTTGGGATCCGGCGATGGGCGCCCGGCCGTTGCGCCGTGCGATCCAGCGCTACGTCGAGGATCCGCTGGCCGACTTCGTCCTGCGCTCGCAGGTGCCTTCGGGCTCGACCGTCATGGTCGACACGGCGGACGACTCGGCCGACGGCGCGACCGGGGGCGAGGGCGGCGGCGAGGTCCGGCTGACCGTGATCGAGCCCGCGCCGAAGCCCACTCCGGTGGCGGTCGGGGCCGAGAGTGGCGACGGCGAGGGCGGCCAGGAAGCCGGCGGACCCGAAGAGCCGGCCCGCACCGACGAGCCGGCCGAGAGCGAGTAACGCACCTCCACTACGTTGCCGGCGACGGCGAGCACCGTCGCCGGTGCGGGTGGGCCCAATTTCCTGGCCAACGCGCGGGCGCCGGCGTTGTCACGCAGCATGGCCGCCGTGAAGTAGCGGATGCCGGCGCGCAGCGCGCGCTCGCGCAGCGCGGCCATTAGCGCGGTGCCGACGCCGCGGCGCTGCCAGCCGTCCACCACCTCGATTGCCACCTCCGCCACGTCGAACTCGTTCAGACGCACGTAGCGGGCGATGCCGATCGGCGCACGCGGTGGCGGCGAGTATGCGATCACCGCCTCGTGGTGCCAGTGGTCGACGTCGAGCAGGCGGTTCAGCTCGCGCACACTGAGGGCGGGTTTGGCGGTGAAGTACCGCTGATAGCGCGAGCCCTGGCTGAGTCGGCCGAACGTGAATGCCACGGCCCTACGATCGGAGGAGACCAGCTCACGGATCGCGACGGGCGACATCTCAGGCCTGTAACTCGTCTCACCCTCCGTACGTGAGAACCAGCGCGCGGGCCCCGGTCCGTTCGGTCTCGTATACGTGCGGCACGTCGATCGGGAAGGAGGCGTAGTCGCCCGGCGCCAGCTCCGTGACCCGTTCCACCGGGCCGGCGATCAGCTTGCCTTCGAGCACGTACACGCCGGCCCGCGCGCCCGCGGCTCCGAGGTCGGGCTCGGCAACGTGCCGCGGTCCCCACACGCGCTCGGACAGGGCGAGGCCAGCCTCTTCGCTGCGATCGAGCTGCCCGTGGCGGCCGTGGCGGACGATTCGCACCTCGCCGAGCGGCGGCTCCTCGAGCAGCTCGCCGAGTGAGACCCGGAGCGCGGCCGCGAGCGAGGCCAGCGTCTCGATCGTCGGGTTCGAGCGGCCGCTCTCGACGCTGGACAGGGTCGCCTTGCTCATCCCGGTGGCGCGGGCCAGCTCCGACAGCGAAAGCCGGCGTGCGATCCGAAGCCGGCGCAGGTTCGCGGCGAGCACGTCTTGGGGGCGGCCAGCATTCTCATGGGCTAACATAGAGAACACATCGTTCAGTTTACCGAACGCCCCACGGCGAGCGTTCGGTCTTCGTTTCACCCGCAGTGTCGGCCACCTTCTACTTCGACGTCGGATCTCCCTATGCGTACCTCGCGGCCGAGCGGCTCGAGCGGGTGATGCCCGGACCGATCGGATGGCAGCCCGTGCTGCTGGGCGGTCTGTTCAAGCTGACCGGCCGCAGTTCGTGGGCGCTCGGCGACTACCGCCGCCGGCAGACCGGGATGGCCGAGATCGAGCGCCGGGCTCGCGGCTACGGCCTCCCACCGATCATGTGGCCCGACCCGTGGCCGACGGACTACCTCGGTGCGATGCGCTTGGTCACGTGGGCGTTTCGGATCGGACGCGGCCACGAGATCGCCACGCAGCTGTTCCGCGATGGGTTTCAGCGCGGGCGCGAGCTGAGCATCGAGGCGCACGTACTGGCTGCGGCGTCGCAGACGGCCCTCGATCGTCACGAGGCGCACGATGCGATACGGGACCCGGAGATCAAGCGCACGCTGCGCGAGGCGACCGAAGCCGCGCACGCGCTCGGCGTGTTCGGAGTCCCGACGGTCGCGATCGGGGAGGAACTGTTCTGGGGCGACGATCGCCTCGAGGACGCGGCGGCCTACGCGCTTTCCGTCGGGAGCGCTGCGTAGCCTCAGCTGCGCTGTGCCCCGTCCCACCACGATCCACGTCTGCTCGGCCTGCGGGCACGAGGCCTCGCGCTGGGCCGGGCGCTGTCCCGGCTGCGGCGAGTGGAACTCGCTGGTCGAGCAGGTGGGTAGGCCGGCGGGGGCCGGGCGGGGATCCGGCTCGGGCGGCGAGCGATCGAACCGCGGCGCGCCCGTCAAGCCTGTGGCGCTGCGCGACGTGACCGCCGTCGAACAAGCGCGTCTCGAGACCGGGATCGGCGAGCTCGACGACGTACTGGGCGGCGGCATCGTGCGGGGTTCACTGGTGCTGATCGGGGGCTCGCCCGGAATCGGGAAATCGACGCTCACCACGATGGTGCTGGCCAACTTGCACCAGGCCGGCCGGCGCACCTTGTACGTCTCGGCGGAGGAATCAGCGGCGCAGATCCGGCTGCGCGCGCACCGGCTGGGCGCGGGCGCGCTCGGGATCCCGGTCATCGCCGAGACGGATCTGGACAGCGTGCTGGCCACGCTCGAACAGGAGCGACCCGAGGTGTGCGTGATCGACTCGGTGCAGACCCTGCACGCCGCCGAGCTCTCGAGCGCGTCCGGCTCGGTGGCGCAGGTCCGCGAGGTCGCCGGCGAGCTGATGCGCGTGGCCAAGGCGCGGCGGATCGCCGTCCTGCTCGTTGGCCACGTCACCAAGGACGGCGCACTCGCGGGGCCGCGAGTGCTCGAACATCTGGTCGATTGCGTGCTCCAGTTCGAGGGCGAGCGCGAGCGGACGTACCGCACCGTGCGTGCGGTCAAGAACCGCTTCGGGTCGACCAACGAGGCCGGCGTGTTCGAGATGCGCGACGACGGGCTGGTCGAGGTGCTCGACGCCTCGGCGCGCTTCGTGGGCGAGGCCACACGCGCGCCGGGCAGCGTCGTCCTGTGTGCCATCGAGGGGTCCCGCCCGTTGCTGGTCGAGGTCCAGGCGCTGGTGTCGACCTCGGAGCTGGTTCCGCCGCGGCGGGTTGTGTCCGGACTCGACCGCAACCGACTGGCGCTGGTGCTCGCGGTGCTCGGGCGCCACGCCGGAATCGGCGCCGGGAGCTCTGACGTGTTCGTCAACGTCGTTGGCGGCGTCCGCGTCGACGAGCCCGGGGCGGACCTCGCCGTCGCCCTGGCGGTGGCCAGCGCGGTCAGAGGCAAGGCGCTGCAGGGCGCGGGTGGAGCGCCACTGGCCTGCTTCGGCGAACTCGGGCTGACCGGTGAGCTGCGCTCGGTCGCGCACTCCGACCGGCGGCTGGCCGAGGCGGCCAAGTTCGGCCTGGACCCGGTGCTCGAACCGAACGCTCATGGCACCCTGCGAGCGGCGCTAGCGGGGGCTTTCGGGAGCGCGAGGGACGAGGTGCTCGCGGCCTGAGGCCCAGCCGGGCGGGGCCTCAGCCTGTCAAGAAGCGGTAAAATCCACTTTGATGCCGCCGCGTTCCGGGGAAGAGCTCAAGGGAGAGCTCGAATCTCGACAGGATTCCCGGCTGGTGAGAGCGCTGGAGATGGTCGCCCCCGGAACGGCGCTCCGAGAGGGGATCGACAACATCCTGCACGCCCGGACTGGGGGGCTGATCGTGATCGGCGACCCCGACGAGCTCGCCTTCCTGTTCTCGGGCGGGATCAAGCTCGATCTTGACTACTCGCCGGCGCTGCTGTACGAGCTGGCCAAGATGGACGGCGCGATCGTGCTGAGCTCGAACGCCACCAAGATCGTGCACGCCAACGTCCAGCTGACGCCCGATCCGACGATCCTGACCTACGAGACGGGCACCCGCCACCGCACCGCGGAGAGGGTGTCCAAGCAGACCGACGCGCTCGTGGTGGCGATCTCGGAGCGCCGCGAGGTCGTCTCGCTGTACGTCGACGGGATCAAGTACATCCTCGAGGACATCCCCGTCGTGCTCGCCAAGGCCAATCAGGCGCTGGCCACGCTCGACAAGTACCGCAGCCGGCTGGACCAGGTCTCGACGCGCCTCACCGCGCTCGAGTTCGAAGGCGGTGCGACGCTGCACGACGTGCTCACCGTGCTCCAGCGCGCCGAGCTGGTCACCCGCATGGCGGTGGAGATCGAGCGTTACATCGTTGAGTTGGGAACCGAAGGCAGACTCATCGAGATGCAGCTTGACGAGACGATGGTGGGCGTCTCCGCCGACAAGGCCGCGCTCGTCCACGATTACTTGGCGGAGGACACCGACGAGACGTTCGCGGCGGCCTTCGACCAGCTTGTGCGCCTGCCCAATCAGGACCTTTTGGACTTCGGGCGTCTGGCCGAGCTGCTCGGCTACGACCGCAAGCTGAACACTCTCGACTACCCGACGTCGCCTCGCGGCTTCCGCATCCTGGGGCGAATCCCTCGCCTGCCCAAGATGGTGGTGCAGCGGATCGTCGGAGAGTTCGGGGGACTTGAGGAGTTGCTCGCCGCCACCGATGGCGAGCTCGAGACCGTCGACGGCGTCGGCGAGATCAGGGCGAAGGACATACGCGAAGGTCTTCGCCGACAGCAGGAGATCAACCTGGTGGACCGGTACTTGCAAACGTAGTTGCCAAGGGAGAGATGGTCGGGCGCGGGTCTCATCTGATCACGCCCGTCCCGGACAGAGGAGGACACCATCACACAGCTAATGGAAGAGCCCCTGGAGGACCTCGAGATCGTCGAGGAAGTAGAAGTAGAGGTTGAAGTTGAAGTAGTGCACATCGAGTTCGAGGTCGGCGACAACGTCGTCTACCCGCACCATGGCGCGGGCAAGGTGATCCGCAAGGAACAGAAGGAAATCCTCGGCGAGCGGCGCGAGTACCTGACGATCAAAATCCTGCACAACGACATGACGGTGATGGTTCCCACCGAGAACGCGGCCCTGGCCGGCCTACGCCGCGTGATCGATGAGGAGACAGTCCAGAAGGTCCTCGGCGTGCTTCAGGACGAGTGCTCCGAGATGCCGAAGAACTGGAACCGTCGCTTCAAGTACAACCGCGACAAGATCAAGACGGGCGACATTTACGAGCTCGCCGAGGTGGTCCGCAACTTGGCCATCCGCGAGGCTGAGAAGGGCCTGTCGACCGGCGAGAAGCAGATGTTCACGCGAGCCAAGAAAATCCTCGCCTCCGAGCTCATGTACGCGCTCGAGATGGACGAGAACGGGGTCGAGGAGTATCTCCAAGGCCTCCTGCTGGAGTCCTACAACGGCAAGAACTGCAAACGCAGGAAGGTCACCGTCGCCGCCGACTAATTCAGCGCCACAGCGCGCATGGCGGTCGCGCTGATCGTGGCCGCCGGACGTGGCGAGCGCCTTGGGTCAGGCCGGCCAAAGGCGTTCGTCACTCTGGGGGGAAAGTCGATGCTGCGCTGGAGCGTCGAAGCGCTGCAGTCCGTCGCGGCGATCGACCGGATCGTGGTGGCGCTCCCGGCCGATTCGCTGAGCGAAGCACCGCCCGGGACGATCGCCGTGGCGGGTGGCGCGGTCCGCTCGGCGTCAGTGCGCGAGGCGCTCCGTGCAGTGGAGAGTGGGGATCCCGTCGTGGTGCACGACGCGGCGCGCCCGCTCGCGCCGGCGCGTCTATTCGAGCGTGCGCTTGCGCAGCTGGAACGTTCCGGGGCGGACGCGGTGGTCGCCGCCGCACCGGTGTCGGACACGATCAAGGAGGTGCACGCCTCCGACGGACGCACGGTGGCACGGACGCTCGAGCGCTCGCGGCTGTGGGCGGTGCAGACGCCGCAGGTGTTTCGGCGAGCCGCGCTCGAGCGCGCGTTGCTGGCCGCCGGCGAGGAGACGCTCGCTATGGCGACCGACGACGCCTGGCTGGTCGAGCAGATGGGAGGGGTTGTGGAGATCGTCGAGTCCTCGCCGGCGAACCTCAAGATCACGACGCCGACGGATCTGACGCTGGCCGAGTTGCTGCTGGAGGAGGCGCGGACGTGAGTCTCCACGGCCGCAGTGAGGAGCGAGGGACGGTCACGACCGGTCTCGGCTACGACTGTCACCCGTTCGCCGCGGGTCGGCGGCTCGTGGTGGGTGGCGTCGAGCTGTCGCACGACCGCGGACTCGCCGGGCACTCGGACGCCGACGTGCTCACGCACGCGATCATCGACGCGCTCCTCGGCGCGGCGGCGCTCGGCGACATCGGCCAGCACTTCCCGGACTCCGACGAGCGCTACCACGACGCCGACTCGCTCGAGCTGCTCCGCACCACCGTCGCGATGCTGACGCATCGCGGCATGACGATCCTCCACGTCGACGCCACGGTGGTGATCGAGCGCCCGCACCTGGCGCCGGTCCGGGAGGAGATCCAGCTGTCGCTCGCCGAGGCGCTCGGGATCTCGATCGAGCACGTGAGCGTCAAGGCCACGCGCGGAGAGGGCATGGGATTCGTGGGGCGAGAGGAGGGCGCGGTGGCGATGGCGATCGCCACCGTCGAGCGATGACGGAAACCACCGTCCGTCGACTGCGCCACGCCGATCGCAATGGGTGGCAGCGGCTGTGGGAGCAGTATCTGCGCTTCTACCGAGCGGAGCTACCGGCTCACATCTCGGATAACACGTTCGACCGCCTGTGCGAGCCCGACGGCGCGCTGAGCGGACTCGTCGCGGTCGACGGCGACGGCGCTGCGGTCGGCCTCGCGCATCTGGTCTTTCATCCCACGACTTGGGCGGACACGCCGTGCTGCTACCTCGAGGATCTGTTCGTCGATCCTGAGGCGCGCGGATCAGGTGCGGCCAAGGCGCTCATCGAGGCGGTCTACGAGACCGCGCGCGAGCGCGGGGCGCAGCGCGTCTACTGGACGACCCAGCAGTTCAACGGGGCGGCCCGCTCGCTCTACGACACGGTGGCGCAGCTGACTTCCTTCGTCGTGTACGAACGCGAGCTCTGAGGACTCGGACGCTCAACTGTGGGCTCGCGCGATTCGCGAGTCGGATGCTCGCCAGTACAGGAACGCAACGGCGGCGGCCGTGAGGAACACGGCCGGCCACGCCCCGATGAGCAACCCCAGCAGATGCGAGAACGCGAAGGCGAACAATCCCGCGATCGTGAGCATCATCGCGGTGTGACGGCCGTCGCGCTGGAGCCAGATTGCGATGCAGACAAGCCCGCAGATCGCGAGCACCAGCCCGCCGAGGGCGCGAGATCCCGACAGCACCGCGACGCCGAAACCGCCGATCAGTCCAATCGCGGCGATCGGTGCGGTAGGGGCGTGTTTCACGGGCTCATTGTCGCCGACGCCGCTCAGGACGCGGCTTGTTGCTCTTCGGTGCGGAGCGGCCCGCACGCGACGCACCGGGCCGCCCATCCGAACGGCAGCACCTGCACGACCAGTTTACGTCCGCATCGAGTGCAGAACCGTGGCGGATCGGTCAGCGCCCGCCGCTCACGACACCGCTCGTGCCCGGGGTCAGTCGCCGGGTGGCCGCAGCCGTCGCAGTACGCCGGTCCTGCGGCTGCCCCGTTCAGAGCGTCTCCGACAGCGCCTTGATCGGCATCGAGAGCTCGGCCAACAGGTCGAGGTCCTGCCCGGCCGATCGCCCCAGCGTAGTCAGGTAGTTGCCCACGATCATCGCGTTGATCCCGCCCAGCATGCCGTCTCGAGTCCCCAGGTCGCCCAAGGTGAGCTCGCGCCCACCGGCGAACCGCAGGACGGTGCGCGGCAGCGCGAGGCGGAACGCCGCAATCGCGCGCAGCGCATCTTGCGTGCCGACGACCGGTAGGCCGGAGAACGGGGTGCCGGGACGCGGATCGAGAAAGTTCAGGGGAACCTCGTCCGGCTTGATCGCCGCGAGTTGCCCGGCGAATTCCGCCCGCTGCTCGAGCGTTTCGCCCATGCCCACGATCCCGCCGCAGCACACCTCCATGCCGAACTCGCGGACCAGCTCGAGGGTCTCCGTGCGCTCCTCCCAGGTGTGCGTGGTGACGACCATCGGAAAGTACGAACGCGCGGTCTCGAGGTTGTGGTTGTAGCGGTGGACGCCGAGGTCGGTGAGCTCTTGCGCTTGGGCGTGAGTCAGGATCCCAAGTGAGCAAGCGATGTTGATCTCGACCTCGGCCCGGATCGCCGTCACCGCGTCGCGCACCTGAGCCATCAGTCGCTCGTCCGGACCGCGTACGGCGGCCACCAGGCAGAACTCGGTTGCGCCCGTGGCCGCCGTCTCGTGCGCCGCCCGCACGAGCATTGGGACATCGAGCCGCACCGCCCGCACCGGGGTATGAAACCGGCCAGACTGCGAGCAGAAGTGGCAGTCCTCCGGACAGCCGCCCGTCTTGATCGAAACGATTCCCTCGACCTCGACCGACGGGCCACACCAGCGCATCCGTACCTCGTGGGCAAGCGCCAGCACGTCCGGCACCCGATCGTCGGGGAGCTCGAGCACCGCCAACGTCTGAGACTCGTCGAGCGGCACGCCGTCCTGGAGCACCTGCTCACGGGCCACGTCGAGGATGTCGTTCATCTACTGCCTCCGTTCATGCCCGCGCATTATCTGAAACCCACCACATCAGCCGAGGATCCTAAAGCGGTTGCCGCGGCCAATCAGGGCCGGGCGGCGGGCCGCCGGCGCCTGGCCGCCCGCGTGCGCAGCTGCTCGTGCTCGACCAGCCGCTCGAGCTGCTGCAAGGTGCGGCGGACGTGGCCCTCGACCGTGGGGGCCGCGACTCGCTCCGCCACCCAGCCGCTCAGGCCGGCGCCGGCAACCACGTAGGCCAAGCGGAACTCGACCCGGGTGCGGCCGCCGGGGGCTTCGCGCAGGCGCCACCGCCCGCGGTGGTCAAGCCCGGTGACCGACGTCCAGGCGAAGTCGCACGGCTCGTCGAACTCGACGACCTCGACGAGCCCGCCGACCTCGGCCGCGCCGACCCGGAACAGGATGCGGTAGCGGGCGCCGAGGCCCGCGCCGAGATCGCCGGCAACCTCCCAGCGGGTGATGCCGGACATGTAGCTGAGAACGCGCTCGGGGTCCGTGACGATCGACCACACGTGGTCGATCGGCGCAGCCAGAACCCTGGCGCCGTTGACCCTCACCCGATCACCGGGAAGCGACGCTCGGCGGCGAGCGCATCGAGGGCGTCCTGCATGAGGCGGATCAGGTGGTCGTAAACCTCGTCGACATCCGGGTCGGGGCCGAACTCGGCGCGCAGGTCGATCGCGGGCAGGGTCTCGATCGTGATCTTGGCCGGCAGCGGAATGTGGCCGAAGTCGCCGAGGTTCACGATCCAGGGGAGCGAGATCGAGACCGGCAGGACCTTGAGCCGGAGCACGCGGTCGAGCGCGAGCAGGCGGGCCAGCCGCTCGCCCCGGCTGAGGAACAGCGCCGTCTCCTGGCCGCCGATCGCGACCACCGGGACGATCGGTACGTCCTGCTCCAGCGCCAGGCGGAGGAACCCTTTGCGCCCGCCGAAGTCGACCCGACTCGACTGCCAGCTGGGACGGTGCGCCTCGTAGTCGCCGCCCGGGTATACGAGCAGCGCCGCGCCCGAGGAGAGCGCCTTGCTGGCGTTCTCGGGCGAGGCCGCCACCGTCCCGAACTTACGCAGCCAGCTCAGTCCCGGAAGCGACAGCACCAGGTTGTGAGCCAGCTGGTAGAACGGCCGCTCGACGCCGAAGTACGTGCTGAACGCGACCGTGAACACCATCGTGTCCGGGATCATGTTCCCGCCCGAATGATTGCCGACGAGCAGCACCGGTCCTTCGTCGGGGACGTTACCGAGGCCTCGCACCTCCCCCCGGAACCACAGGCTCGAGAACAGCCAGAACAGGGGCAGCTGCTCGCGGATGTAGTCGGGATCGCGCTCGTCGAGGTCAGCCCGGGGGATCCGGCGCTGGAGCGCGGCGGCGAGCTCGCGCCACGTGCGCGTGAGCAGAGAACCGGACGGCTCCGCGGCGGGCGGCTCGATCCGCGTCTCAGGGCGGTGACCGTTGCGGCGGGGGGAGGTGGTGGTCGGTGCGTCGGCCATGATGTAGCCCGCCGGCTCCCGCTCAGGCCGCGTCGACGCGACGCGTCCAAGCCGGCGCGCTCGACGCGTCCGAGCTCTCGACTCGCTTGAAGAACTCGGCGAGCAGTGCGTTGGTCTCCTCCGGGCGCTCGACCTGCGGCACGTGCCCGCACTCCTCGATCGTCACCTGCTCGGCGTGCGGCAGCCATTTACGCACGTGGCTCGAGAACGCGGCGGGCACGAGGCAATCGTGACTGCCCCACACGAACAGCGCGGGCGGCTCGAGATCGGCCAGGCGCCGGTAGAAGCCGCGGCGGCCGAACGGCGGCTCCAGGTAGATGTTGCGCGCACTGGCCAGCAGCGCGTAGCGCGCGCCCGCGGTGTGATAGATGCGCTGGAACTCGTCGACCACCAGGTCGGCCACGGCGGGGTCCATCAGGTCCCGGTCGTGGAACATGCGCCAGAACTGCGACGCCACCATCGAGCGACGGATCGCGTGGGGGAGCAGGCCGAACTCGGGGCGCAGAAGGCGAACGATGGGGTGAAGCCCGCGCTTGAGCCACGCGACGGCGGGACACAGCAGTCCCAGCGAGCGGATCCGTTCGGGCGCGGTCAGCCCCAGCTCGATAGCCACCCGGCCGCCCATCGAGTTGCCGACGACATGCGAACGCTCGATCTCGAGCTGGTCCATGAGCCCGAGCATGATCTCGGCGAACCAGCCGGCGTTGTAGCCGCCGATCGCCGGCTTGCACGAGGAGCCGAACCCCGGCAGGTCGGGCACGTGCACGCGATAGGTGTGGCTCAGCTCCGCGGCCGTCTCGAACAGCGAGGCGCGCGTGCCGCCCAGGCCGTGGAGCAGCAGTACATCGGGGCCGTGACCCATCGTCAGCGTCGAGATCCGGTGGCGCCCGACCGGAATGTCGTGGATCTGGAGGAGCGGCGGGCGGCCGCCGACGAGCCTGAACATTCCCTCGAAAGCGATCGCGTAGTCCAGGTTGCCGTGCACCGAGAGCAGCCGCCGCTGGAACGCCTCGACGCCCGAGAACTCGCCGCAGCGCAGCCGCATCCACGTGTCGGAGTCGGTCGCGAGCGTCACGTCGGGGCGCCGGCGCGTCCCGCCCTTCCGGACCCGGGCGGCCCGGCTGGTGCAGCGAACCTCCCAGGTGTGCCCGAGGTCGCACAGCGTGATCAGGTACGTCGCGTCGAAGCCCGGATCGGTGCCCAGGAAGCGATCAGGCAGCGAGCGAAAGGCCTCGTCCACGACCCTCAGTCGTCGCACCTGCTCCGACCTCCCACCCACGGCGGCCACCCTACCGGCCGCCCCGGCTGGATGTGCCGGCTGGCGGTACTGTGCCCGCAACATGGGCAGAACGATCCGCTTGCACGACACGAGATCCGGTCAGGTGCTGCCGGTAGAGCCGCGCGAGGGAAACCGCGTGGGGATCTACACCTGCGGACCCACCGTCTACGGCCGTATCCACGTCGGCAACGCCCGACCTTTCGTCGTCTTTTCGCTCCTGAAACGCCTGTTCGTCCATGAGGGCTACAACGTCACATTCGTCACGAACATAACGGACGTCAACGACAAGATTTACGCCGCGGCTCGAATGACCTCCCCACCCATCCCCAGCGAGCAACTGGCCAGGGAGATGTCCGACGCGTACACCGCAGACACCGATCGCCTCGGTCTCGGACGGCCCGACTACGAGCCCCGCGCCAGCGCCACGATCGAGGAGATCGTTGAGCTGATCGAGACGCTGATCGAGAGCGGTCATGCCTACGCGGTGGATGGCGACGTGTACTTCTCGGTCCGTAGCTACCCGGAATACGGTGAATTGTCCCACCGCCGCCAACTGGACGAGATGGACCAGGGCGAGGGTTTGGAGGGCGCCGAGCGCAAGCGCGATCCAGCCGACTTCGCACTCTGGAAGGCGCAAAAGGAGGGAGAGGACACGGCCTGGGACGCGCCGTGGGGGCGCGGTCGACCCGGCTGGCACATCGAGTGTTCGGCGATGGCCGAGGAGCTGCTCGGCGTCGGCTTCGAGATCCACGGCGGCGGCTCCGATCTGATCTTCCCCCACCACGAGAACGAGGCCGCCCAGACGCGCGCCGCGCACGGCGTTCCGCTCGCGAAGCTATGGGTGCACAACGGCATGATCCGGCTCGAGGAGAGCAAGATGTCCAAGTCGGTCGGGAACATCTTCCTGCTGCACCAGGCGCTGGACGCGTTCGGGCGGGACGCGCTGATCATGTACTTCGTCTCGAGCGACTACCGCAAGCCGGTCGAGTTCGACGATGAGCGCCTCGCCGAGGCCCAGGCCCGAGTCAGGCGGATCCGTGAAGCCGCGCGCCGGCTGGCACCGGGCGCGTCGCCAGCGTGGTCCGGGCCCCTGCACGAGCGGTTCTTCGACGCTCTGGCCGATGACTTCAAGACGCCTGAGGCGCTGGCTGCGGTGTTCGACTGGGTGGCCGAGGCGAACCGCTCCGAACCCGGGACCGGCGACGCCGATCTGCGCGACATGCTGACCGTGCTCGGGCTCGAGAACCTGCTCGAGGCGAGCGACGTACAGGCGCCGGGCGAGGTCGCCGAGCTCGCCGATGCCCGCGAGCGGGCCCGGGCGGCTAGGGACTACGCCGAGGCCGACCGCCTGCGCGAGGAGATCCGCGCCCAGGGCTGGGAGGTCCGCGACGGTCCCGACGGCCCCGAGCTGCTGCCGGCGGCGTAGCGTCGTCGCCTCGGCCTCGAGCTGCTGCCGGCGGCGTAGCGTTGTCGCCTCGGCCTCGAGCTGCTGCCGGCGGCGTAGCGTTGTCGCCTCGGCCGGCTTTCTCCCTGCAAAACGCGACAAGCGCACCGCGGCCGCCCGACCTTGGCGACATAAGCATGCTGTCGATGCTTATGTCGCCGAGGGCCGCGGCCCGTGGGCGGGTTTGGCTGGTTGTGCAGGTGCTCGTGCGGTCCCGGCGACAGCCACTTGACACGGGGGCGGTGCTATGTCACCCTGCCGCGCGGGAGAATAACGGTGGAGTGAAGCTTGACGGTTGCTGCTTAGAGGGTGCGCACCCGGGAATCCTGGGTCCATCCAGACATCATGGATAACGGCGCCAGGGGAGGTAAGTGCGCCACGACATCGGACCGATCCTTGTTCGCTTCGGACAGGGTCGAGAAGGGATACTCGTGGCTCGGCTTTCCGCATACTCTAATTCTCAACTTCAGGTTGAGGATGGCTATCTGATCGCCCTTGCTAAGCAGGGAAACGCTTCGGCATACGACGCGATCGTGCGTCGCTACTACGGATTCGTCCGCCTGAAGGCCTCCTCCTACTTCCTGGCCGGAGGCGACGCGGACGATCTGATCCAGGAGGGGTTGGTGGGGCTCTACAAGGCGGTCCGCGACTACCGCACCGACCGCGAGTCGAGCTTCCGCAACTTCGCCGAGCTCTGCATCACGCGCCAGATCATCACCGCGGTCAAGACGGCCACGCGCAACAAGCACACGCCGCTAAACCAGTACGTCTCGTTCTCGAGCTCGGCCACCGCCGCCTCGGACGGTGAGCCGACGCTCGACGAGGTCATCCCGGGCTCGCCGGTCCACGACCCGGTCAACCAGGTGATCAGCTCGGAGGAGCTCCGGGCGCTGGTGGCTTGCATCTCGACCGCGCTCTCGGAGCTCGAGTCCCGCGTACTCGCCCTGTACCTCGACGGATACTCCTACGAGGAGGTCGGGCGGCGGATCGGCTGCGACTGCAAGACGGTCGACAACGCCCTGCAGCGCGTCAAGCGAAAGGTCGGACAGCATCTGGCGGAGCGGAGCGCGCCGGCGCAGGCGGTAGCCGGATAGTGAACTGAGCGCCGGCGTCGGGCGGGACCGACGCCTCGACGCTCCCGCCCATCGCCGTCACCAGCTCGCGTACGATCGCCAGGCCGAGACCGGACCCGACCGGACACTCGCTCCGGTAGCGCCCGTGCACGTAAAAACGCTCGAACGCCCGGGGGATGTCCTCGGCCTCGAGGCCGGGTCCGGTGTCGCGCACGGTGATCTCGCCCGGCCGGGCGCGGACGTCGACCGACCCTCCGGCGGGAGTCACGCGCAGCGCATTCTCGATCAGGTTCGACACCGCCTGAAGGATCCGGTCCTCGTCGCCCTGAACCCAACTGCTGTCCGTGACCGGCGCGGCGGTCAGCTCGACCGACAGCTCGCGGGCCGGGGGCAGGTGGCGGTCGACCGCGTGGCGGACCACTTCAGCTAGGTCGACGGGCGTGGCGGCAACCCGCAACGGGTTCGCCACGGTCACCTTCAACCGCGGCTTCGTGCAGTCGGTGAACGGCCGGCAGTTGACGATCCGAGAAGGGACCAAGGCCGCGACCTACAAGACCGTGACGCCGACGATCCCGTCGAGCGCCAAGGTCCGGGACAACGGCGAGTCGGCCTCGCTTTCGCAGCTGACGCAGGGCCAGCGTGTGGGGGTCGTGCAGGGACCGAAGCGACCCTGGTGGTCGCGCGGACCCCGAAGTCCTGACGGTCCAAGCGCCCCGCCCGCCCCCTCGGGCGGGGGCGCGCCGTCAGCCAAGGCGCCGGTCAGATCCCATTAAGCTGCGCTTGTCAAGTCGGCACCGAACGAAGGAGCCCGCCCTCATGAGCGCTCATGCCCACGATGATCACGAGCACAACGGGCCTGGGTATGCGTCGCCTGCGGTGGCGCGTGCGCAGCCTGCGGAGAAGTTCGTGTATGTGGCTTCTTTGTATGAGGGGACGGGGATCGATCGTCCGGATTTCGTCGCGGTCGTCGACGTCGATCCCGATTCTCCGACGTATAGCCAGATCGTGCATCGGACGGAGATGCCGAACGTGGGGGACGAGTTGCATCACTTCGGCTGGAATGCGTGCTCGTCGGCGTGCCATTCGCAGTTGCGGCGCGACACGCTGATCGTGCCGGGGATGCGTTCCTCGCGGCTGCATATCATCGACATGTCCGAGCCGCGCGCGCCGCGGATCCGGGATGTGATCGAGGGGGAGGAGGTCAAGGAGAAGTTGGGGTTGAGCGCGCCGCATACGGTGCATTGCATGCCGGGGGACATCGTGACGATCTCGATGTTGGGGGACGCGGAGGGGAATACGCCGGGTGGGTTTGGGGTGTTGGACGCGCGGGATTTCTCGATCGCGGAGCGGTGGGAGCGCGAGCCGAATGGTTTGGAGTTCACGTATGACTTCTGGTATCAGCCGCGGCAGAACACGTTGATCTCGAGTGAGTGGGCGGCCCCGAATACGTTTCTGGACGGGTTCGATCCGGCGGATGTGGCCGCGGGGAAGTACGGGCGGCGGCTGCATTTCTGGGATCTGGAGAAGCGGGCGATGGTGCAGACGATCGATCTTGGGGATGAGGGGCTGATTCCGTTGGAGATCCGTTGGCAGCACGATCCCGATTCGGCGCAGGGGTTCGTCGGCGCGACGCTGTCTTCGAACATCCTTCACTTTCACCGCGCCAACGGCGGGTGGGGGGTATCGAAGGCGATCGATGTGGCCAACGAGGAGCTTGAGGGGTGGCCGTTGGAGGGCGGGGTGCCCGGGCTGATCACCGACCTGGTCCTCTCGCTCGACGATAGGGATTTGTTTTTCTCGAACTGGTTGCACGGCGATGTGCGCCATTACGACGTGTCGGATCCGGCGCACCCGCGGTTGCGCTCGCGGGTGTGGCTGGGTGGGCTGCTCGGTCGGGACGGTGGTCATCCGAAGGCGCGTGGGGCGCTGAACGGGGGTCCGCAGATGATCCAGAACTCGCTCGACGGTGATCGCGTGTACGTGACCAACTCGCTGTTCTCGACCTGGGATAACCAGTTCTATCCCGGGATCGAGGGGTGGCTGGTCAAGCTCGACCGCCAGCCTGACGGGACGTACGCGCTCGATCCGGACTTCTTCGTCGATTTCCACGAACAGGCCGACGGAGCC
>Ga0187769_10000433_pt1 | contig 23043 bp, 21 predicted proteins | sample 0116_SJ02_MP02_1_FD_133140 | JGI IMG/M metagenome (GOLD analysis project Ga0187769, IMG submission 133140) | Tropical peat soil microbial communities from peatlands in Department of Meta, Colombia - 0116_SJ02_MP02_10_MG | ecosystem: Environmental > Terrestrial > Soil > Wetlands > Peat | place... | reverse complement strand
CCTGCGCTAAAGACGAGTTGAGCGGAAAAAGCTCTCGCCAAGACGGACATCGGCCAGAGCCATGCCACCGGAGTGCGGCGGTCGCGCTTGCGCGACGTGAAGGGCTCGAAACCTAGTTTGCGGAGGCGATATTTCGCAGCCGCGAAATCCGGTTCAGCAAATCCTTGGGCCGTTCAACGACCGTGCGCACTTTGCCCGCATAAACTCGGCCTTCGTTGCCATCGAGAGTGAGCACTGCGCCTTCCGGCAACTCCATGGCGCCGATGCGAACGGCGCGACGGTCTCGGTCAATATGAAGATCACGACAGCCCACCAGACAGACTTTTCCCAGATGACGCGCAACGACGGCCGCATGGGACGTACGAGCACCAAGCTCCGTAAGCAGACCGGAGGCAAGTGTCAGCGCGGCCAAATCCGCGGTTTCTGCCTGTCGCCGAACCAAAATCACCGGCGCGCCCGTGCCGCTGCGCTGGCGCGCCCGGTACTCGTCAAAGACGATTTCTCCGCAAGCGACACCCGTGTTCGCACTTGCCGCGGTGGCCAAGGGGACCAGTTCGTCACCGTCATCGGCCACGACTCTGGTTATTGCCAGCGCCGACTCTTCGATTGCGTCAAGACGACGTAAGGCTTCCGAACGCGAGATGACGCCTTCATCGCAAAGATCAAGGGCGATGCGAGCGCCAGCCAGGGATGAGCGTTTGCCGGGCCGGCTCTGAAGCAGATAGAGCTGCCGATCCTCGACCGTAAACTCGAAATCCTGCATGTCGCTAAACTCGCGCTCGAGCCTGACTGCCGAATCACGCAACTGTCGCCAAACCTCCGGCAATGCTTCAGCCAGATCCAAAGTGCCGTGGGTAGATAAACGTCCGGCAACCACATCCTCGCCCTGCGCGTTAAAACGAAAATCGATCACCGGCTCGGCTCCGCCGAGTATCGGATCGCGCGTAAAGCCAACGCCGGCGCCCGAAAGCCCGCTCGCGTTTCCAAAAACCGACGCCTGCAAGGTAACGGCAGTGCCAGCCTCCTCCGAGATGCCATGGACCTTGCGGTAATCGACTGCTTGCGGCGCGCGCCAAGACGCGAATACGGCGTAGATCGCTCGCTCCAACTGTTCCCGCGGTTCCTGCGGAAACGGCTCCCCGGCGGCGGCGCGATACACGTCCAAGAGGCGCCGCGTGAGGTTCCGTAGTTGTGCAAAATCGAGCTGTCGCAGGTCCGAGATGTGCAGGGATTCGTTTTCCGCCTCGAACTCATCGGCGGGCACGCCCGCGACCACCTCGCCGTAGCTCGCTACCAGGCGCCGATAGCTGTCCCAGGCAAGACGCGGATTCCCGCTCAGTCGCACGAGTCCAGGCAGAGTCAAATCCGTCAGCCCGACATTAAGCAAGGTCCGCATCATGCCCGGCATGGAAAACGCGGCACCGGAACGCACAGAAACAAGCAGCGGGCGGCGCGGATCGCCGAAGGCGCGCCGCGTGCGCTGCTGCAGCCATGCCAAGGCATCGGGCAGCGCATTGCGCAGCGCCTCGGGAAGACCCCCGCATTGCAATACCGGGGCGCACCAGCGAGTGCCAATCACTACCGCGGGAGGCACCGGCAGCCCGATGCAGGCCATGCGCATCAGTCCCTGCGCCTTGCCCCCGATCACCTCAGCAGAGGGAGCTGACAAACCTCTATCGGTGGCCGTACCGATACGAAAAATATCCACCGCGTTCATGCGGCAGCAGTGGCGCGGTCGAGAACCAGGTCACGCAAAAGGTAAGCGACTGTTAGCAGATGATCAGTGGCCGTTTCCAATTGAAAAGCCAAGTCCGTCGCGAGGGTCAGTCCCGCGCAACTTTGTGCCGTGGCGAGAATCTGTCGACGAGCAGCACGCAACTGCTCGTCACCCCGCCGCTCCGCGTGCATCATGCGCCAGGTCACTTCCAGGAACTCGTGGGAGTCCTCCAATGGCGCGCTCCTGCGTAGACCTCGTCCGATCGCCAACGCCCTCACGTAATCCCGTACCCCGTCGAGCACCGTGTCGGCCAGGGGCAGCAGCACCTTTTGCAGCGTGCCGCCCAAAAGGGTCGCCGCATGCTCGGAGAGCAGTTCCATGACGAACATGGCTTCCTCTAAGTCGTCGGCCACATCGTCGGCGCTACCTGCTAATTGCGCAAAGGCCCGGCGCCGCGGGTGTCGTTCTGCAAGAGTTCGCGCTTGTGTCACCAATTCGTCTGCCCTGCTCTCCCAGGCCTTTGCCCGAGCCACTGCATCTCGGTCAAATTCGTGCGGATGCGCCAGCGAGTCACGCACCGCCAGCGCGATTTCGTGACAATAGCTCGCGTGTTCAGCGGCAAGATCGAACTCGCTGGAGCGATCCTGAAGCTGGCGCCGAAGCAGTAATCGAACCTCGTCTTCGATTTGCGACGACGCGCGCCCGTCGCGCAATCCCTGGGCGCAAAGCGTTAGGGTGTCGACCAAAAACGTCTCCGCGGCGGCGTCTCCCAGCACGTCCTCTAACGTGTCTCCCAGCCGAAAGGCTCCGTCGCCGACGGCTTGCATCACACCAAAAAGCAGTCGTTCCGCCCCCAGGCGCAGCCATCCAATGTGTCCGACCTCGCGGTCTGCGGCGGCTCTGAGCACGTTGCGCGCACACTCTCGGTCGACAAAGGCTTGCAGTCGCTTGCGCGCCCGGTTCCAGTCGATCAAAAAAACGATTCGGGACCCAATAAAGGTCAGAACTTCATCCAAGGCCGGAAAATCCGGCGCCTCGAATGTCGCGGTGCCGACCCAATAGACTTCGCCCAAATTCAGCGCCTCGCCCGCGCGGGGCTGCACCACACTCCAGCGCACGCCATGGGCACCTAGGGCATCGCGGAAAAATTCAAAGCGCGTCTGGTGCAAATCGGAATAGGTGAGCGTAAGAACGGTCCCGACAATCGCGATAACCAGTACGTGCGCCGCGTTGACGCCAATGTCATTTTGAATGAGCAACCTTTCGCCCGATCGTGTAGCCGCCGTCGCAAGGCCCGGGTGGTCAAATTTGACCCAAGCGGTTCGATTCAACCCCCGCATGAATGCCACAACCCGTGCGCGATCGTCCTCCTCCAGGTTCCAGACGTGGGCGCCCTCCACCACCTCGGCGGCTGTCTTGGCGACCAGGGCATTCACGGCCCTGTGCATGTCCATAATCAGCCTGTGAACGGTGTCGAACTCCTTAGCGCCCGCCCCGACGATGCGTTCGATCGCGGCCGGTCCCAAGCGCGCAGGCGAAAGAGCCTCCAGCCACGCACTTAGCGTTTGTACGCGCTGCGCAAACTCGCCGCCCGGGTCCACCGCAACGAGCGGCGCAGCCATCGTTGCAAGGTCCGCGACCACGGCGCGGCGCAAGTTTGCCAACTGCGGGAACTCGTATTCACCTCCGACCCGGACCGCACCGACGGACATTTCATCGGGCCAAGTTTCACGAACGCCGGTCGCTACGCGCTCTCGTGACAGATCGATCGGGGTTGCGCTAGGGGTGTCCGCGTGCTGGATCGCAACCTCCAGCACGGAGAGGTAGTACTTCAAGCGGTCGTTGGCCGCCAGTGCAGCGGCCGTCTGCGCAGGTAGCAGCAGACTCGCTTCACCAAGTGTTTCTATGGCCTTGCGCTTTTCCAACATCTGGCGTTGCGGTTGCCTCGAAAGACCCTGCGTAGGGCCCAACAGCTACGGTTTGGGACAACCACAGTGCACACTATGCACCAAAAGGCACTGTCCGTCGCGGCGCCGGTGGGCTCCGAAGTTGCGCTGAGTCAATGCCGGAGTTTTACGGCGACTCGAAATCTCTCGATGCGTTGGCCATTGTCCTTTTGGAATTCGCGGAGCGCTCAAAAAAAATGACAAAAATATGACGCAACGCGCCGTCAAGCTTTCGTCCTGCGCGGCGCGATGGGTGTCAGCTTCGGTCAAATTTTCGCGAGCCCCGAAGTACGCGAAGGATCCTGCAGTGTGACCGCAAAAGGACACGTTCGCGCGCGCCGACGATGGCCATCTCGAAAACTTTTCGTAAGGATCCCAGCGCAATGCGCCCAAGCATCGAACACGTGCTGCCGCGACTTCGCCGGGGCCAACTTCACTGGCGCGACACCGGCGCCCCCGCACGCAAGGCCTCAGCCGCCCGTAAGTTGGCCGGTAAGCGTGGCGGCTCAGGCAAAATGGCCGTCCCGGCCGGGGCTTTGCGCAAAGCCCCGTCATACGGACTTTGGTCGCACAAAACATTCCACTTTGCAATGGGACGACCGTGCCGGCTCGCGTGACACCGCTCAGAATGAACCGCGGGCCGAGTCGCATACGCCTCGCCCTGGAATTTGCCGTCTTGTTCCTAGGGTTGCCCTTTCTCGCCGCCTGGCAGGAGCCGGTCATGAAGCGGTCGGTGATTCCCCAGTTGCTCCTGATCGCTGCGCTGCTGCTGGCCATTTTCTGGCGCGATCCGTCTTTCGATCGGCGACAGTTGCATTCGGTTCCGGCCAATTTAGCCGTCGTTTTGCGTCGTATCGCCGTTGTCCTGCTGCTCGGTGGCGCCGCAGTCCTGGCAATGACGATCGCGTCATCGCAAGTTCGCGTGTTCGCCTTTACGTTCAAGCGTCCATTCTTATGGCTTGCGATTGTTCTGCTCTACCCCTTGACTTCCGCCCCTGCCCAGGAGTTGATCTTCCGGGTTTTCATCTTTCATCGGTACCAGGCGCTTTTTACCGGCGCTTGGGCAATGATTCTTGCAAGCACATGTTCCTTTGCGTTAGCGCATTTGCAACTGGGTAATGTTGTTGCGCCGACGTTGTCAGTTTTCGGAGGAATGCGGTTTGCCTACACCTACGCCAATACGCGCTCACTGCCGGTCGTTTCGCTGGAACACGGCTTATGGGGCGATTGGATCTTCACAATTGGGCTTGGCGCATATTTTTATGGCGGCCACTTCTCGCGTGCCGCGCCACGAACTCCAGACGGTCCCCCTAGAATTTCCCGTCTGAATCCTGGTCGCCGAGCGTGCACCGCCTCGATCAGCACGAGCGTCTCGCCCACGACCTCGATCTGTCGACCGTCCGCCGGCAGAGCCGGCGCGCCCGATGCAGTTTCCGATAACTGCGCTCGTGCGAGAATCCCAAGCGTCCACCGTCACCTCGTTATCCCTCTATGAGTCCAGCCGGGAAATCCGCCGTGAAGTCCGTCGCAAGATCGGATGTCGCGCTGCGATGGACGATCTTCGTCGCCCTGGTCGTGGTCGGCCTTGCCTACGTGAAGTGGGTGCCCTACTACGGACGCGCATGGTTCGCGGCGTCCCACCATTCGATCGGATCCTCTATCCTCACGGGCGACAGTGCGACCCCGCCCCCGCCCTCGCTCGGCGCCGCACTGGAGTATGCGTTGGCCTACGGCAAGGCCATCTGGAAGGCTTTGGTGCTGGGATTGCTGGTCGGTTCCGCCGTCCAGGTCCTGATTCCATCGCAATGGATTGCCCGGGTACTCGGCACGGTGGGCTTCCGCAGCGTCGCGGCGGCGGGCATTCTTTCTGTTCCGGGGATGATGTGCACGTGCTGTGCGGCGCCCGTCGTAGCGGGGTTGCGTGCGCGCCGTGCCTCGGCCGGCGCGGCAATCGCGTTCTGGCTGGGCAACCCGATGCTCAACCCGGCCACGCTCGTCTTCCTCGGCTTCGTGTTGGGCTGGAACTGGAGTCTGCTGCGCATCGCTTTCGGCCTGCTGATGGTCTTCGGTTTGGGCTACCTAGCGGACCGACTCGACGGGTTCAACCGCGAGCCGCCCGCCGCGATGCCGCGCGAGGCCCCCGACGACGAGGCCGGCAATGTGTTTGCGCGATGGGCAAGACTTGCGCTGCGGATGTCCGTGCGCCTGCTGCCCGAGTACGCCATACTGGTCCTTCTCCTTGGTGCCGCGCGCGCTTGGCTCTTTCCCCAACTGGGTCCCGGAATCGGCAACGAACTCAACTGGATTGTTGCAATGGCGGCGGCGGGCTGCCTGTTCGTCATCCCGACGGCCGGCGAGGTTCCGATCGTTCAATCAATGCTGCTGCTCGGTGCGGGTGTAGGCCCGGCAGCGGCCCTCCTGGTGACCCTGCCGCCGATCAGCGCACCTTCGATGGCTATGCTGGCGCAATCCTTCCCCTTGCGCGTGCTGGCGCTGCTCGCCGTTTCGATCGTTGCCCTCGGCGTCCTCGCGAGCTACGTCGCGCTCGGGCTCGGTTTCTAACCCGTTCCGGAGAAAACGCCTTACTCCCACTCGATCGTCGCCGGCGGTTTGCTTGATATGTCGTAGACGACGCGGTTGATACCCCGCACCTCGTTGATGATCCGGTTCGATACGCGCGCGAGCAATTCGTGGGGTAGCGGCGCCCAATGCGCTGTCATGAAGTCTTGCGTTTGCACGGCGCGCAGCGCGACCACCCAATCGTAGGTGCGCCCGTCTCCCATCACGCCGACGCTTCGCACCGGCAGAAACACCGCAAATGCTTGGCTCGTGCGCTCATACCAGCCGCTCGCGCGCAGCTCCTCGATGAAGATTGCGTCGGCCCGACGCAGCAAATCCGCGTACTCGCGCTTGATTTCCCCCAGGATCCGCACGCCCAAACCCGGGCCCGGAAACGGGTGTCGATGCACCATGTCCTCCGGAAGCCCCAGAGCCAGACCCAGCTCACGCACCTCGTCTTTGAACAGCTCTCGCAGCGGTTCGAGCAGCTTCAGGTGCAGCGATTCGGGCAAACCGCCCACGTTATGGTGCGACTTGATCGTGACGGCTTTCTTTGACTTGGCGCCGGCCGACTCGATCACGTCGGGATAGATCGTGCCTTGCGCCAGCCACCTCGCCTTGGCGCATTTGGCCGCTTCTTGCTGGAAGACCTCGACGAATTCGCGGCCGATGATCTTGCGTTTGGACTCGGGGTCGCTCACCCCCGAGAGTTTGCCTAGAAAGCGATCGGATGCGTCCACGTGAATCAGGTGCAGACCCAAGTGCCGTTCGAAGGTTTCGATGACCTGCTGCGCCTCTCCCAGCCGCAACAAACCGTTGTCAACAAATACACAAGTGAGCTGATGGCCGATTGCCCGATGGATCAAAACAGCTGCAACCGAGGAATCGACGCCTCCGGACAGGCCCAGAATCACCTCATCGGTGCCAACCTGCTTGCGGATGTGCGCCACCGCCTCGTTGACGTAATCGGGCATGTTCCAGTCGCCTCGGCAACCACAGATCTGGCGCACAAAGCGCGTGAGAATTGCCTGTCCTTGGCGGGTGTGGGTCACTTCCGGGTGAAACTGCACGCCGTAGAAGCGCCGCGATTCATCGGCCATGCCCGCGATCGGGCAGTTGTCGGTCGATGCCATCAGCGTGAACCCGGCTGGCATCTGCTCGACCTTGTCGCCGTGGCTCATCCATACATCGAGCAGCCCCTCGCCCTTGGGTCCTGTGGCGTCCTGCAGACCTTCGAGCAACCGCGTGTGCCCGCGCGCCCGTACCTGCGCAAAACCGAACTCGCGGTGCGCGCCCAACTGCACTCGTCCGCCGAGTTGCTGGGCCATGGTCTGCATGCCGTAGCAAATGCCCAGCACCGGAACCCCCAGCGTAAAGACGACTGCGGGCGCCTGGTCGGTGCCATGCTCGTAGGCCGATTGGTGGCTGCCCGAGAGGATCACTCCACGCGGCGCGAACGCCCGGATGTCCTCCGCACTCAAGTCGCACGGGTGGATTTCGCAATACACCGCCGCCTCGCGCACGCGCCGCGCGATGAGCTGCGTGTACTGCGAGCCAAAGTCGAGAATGAGGATGCGATCGTGCTGCATGAAAGTGCGCTGCGACGCCGCGTGGGCGCAAGCCGCGGCTGGAGGCGCCGAGCTACTCCACGCGATAGTTGGGCGCCTCCTTCGTGATGCGCACGTCGTGAACATGCGATTCGCGCATGCCCGCGTTAGTGATCTCGACGAATACCGCCCGGTTGCGAAACTCCTCGACCGTGCGGCTGCCGCAATAACCCATGCTCGAGCGCACGCCGCCGGCCAACTGAAAAACGATCGCGACCACGCTGCCCTTAAAAGGCACCATGCCTTCGATGCCCTCTGGAACCAACTTGTCGACGTTGGCCTCGTTGTCCTGAAAGTAGCGGTCCGCAGCCCCGCGGCGCATTGCACCCAGGCTTCCCATGCCCCGATAGGTCTTGTACGAGCGCCCCTCGTAGAGTACGAGTTCTCCGGGCGCCTCCTCGGTGCCCGCAAAGATGCTGCCCATCATCACCGTGGATGCGCCCGCCGCCAGCGCCTTGGCAATATCGCCCGAATACCGCACGCCCCCATCGGCGATGATCGGCACGCCAGTGCCCTCGAGCGCACGGGCTACGTTGTCGATCGCGCTGATCTGGGGAACCCCGACGCCCGCCACGATGCGCGTCGTGCAGATGGACCCCGGCCCGATCCCGACCTTGACCGCGTCGGCGCCGTGCTCCACCAGTGCCAGGGCGGCGGCGCCCGTCGCGATGTTGCCTCCGACCACGTCGACGCTCGGGAAGGTCTTTTTGATCCAGCGGACCCGATCCAAGACGCCCCTGGTATGCCCATGGGCCGTGTCCACGACAATCACATCGACGCCGGCTTGGACCAGCACGGCCACGCGCTCCTGATCCGCGTCGCCGGTGCCCACCGCAGCGCCCACGCGCAGCTTGCCCAGTTCATCCTTGGCCGCCAGCGGGTGCTCGGTGGTGCGGGTGATGTCCTTGACGGTAACGAGTCCACGCAGCTTGAAGTGGTCGTCGACCACGACCACACGTTCGAGGCGGTGCCGATGCATCAGAGTCTTGGCCTCATCGAGCGTCGCGCCTTCCGGCACCGTCACCAGGCGATCGCGCGGCGTCATGATTTCGCGCACCGGAATATCGAGGCGCGTTTCAAACCGCAGGTCGCGGTTGGTAACAATGCCAACCACGTGGCCGGTTGCATCCACCACCGGCAGACCCGAGATCTTGTGGGCGCGCGTCAATTCGATTACCTCGCCGACGCGCATCTCCGGGGGAATGGTGATCGGATCGCGAAGTACCCCGGCTTCGTGGCGCTTGACCCGGGCTACTTCGGCGGCTTGCTGCGCCGGCGAGAAATTCTTATGGATGATCCCGATGCCGCCTTCTTGCGCCAGGGCGATTGCCAGGCGGGCATCGGTCACGGTGTCCATGGCCGCCGAAACAAGCGGCACGTTGAGCGGAATGCGACGCGTTAAGCGCGTGCGCAGGTCGGTTTCGCGAGGAAGCACCGCCGAATAGGCCGGTACCAATAGCACGTCATCAAAAGTCAGCGCCTTCTCTTGGAAACGCATGCCCATCCTCTTGACGCAAAAGCGGATTATAGACGCTTGCACCAAGCGTGCCGTGGGCCGCAATTCGTCCGTTTTTCCGGTTTTTGAGGCCTGCAACGACCCGTAAAATCAGCTATGTAGGAATTTTTGGGACCAGCGCTTGGGCTGATTCGGCGCCCGTAGCCGCCAGGGCGCCGTTGCTTTGGCCCAGCCTTTGTCCCGATCCTTCGGAGCGTTCATGAAATATCTGCCTCGGCCACGGCCCCGTGGAGCTTGCCGACTCCTCTTAACCATTGGCCTACTCGCGGCCGGTAGCGCACAGGCGCAGTGGGCCTGGCGTGATGCAAACGGCGAGATGACATATTCGGACTCGCCCCCGCCACCGGGCGTCGAGCAGTCCGAAATCACGCACCAGCCTACGAGCAGCCCACCGAGCAATCCCAGCACTTCGCCCGGACCAACGGGCAATTCCGTCGGTTCAGTGCCCACGCCAACGGGCACAGCCGCGCGACCCGAGACGCCCGCCGCTTCACCGCAGGCGCCGCAGGCGAACCGCCCCAATGCGGCCCCGAAGTCCCTGGCCGAGCAAGATGCGGACTTTCGCAAGCGCCTGGCCGAGAAGCAAAAGGCCGAAGAAAAGCAAGCCGAAGACGAGGCGCAGACCACGCAGCGGACTGAGGCCTGCAATCAGGCCAAGTCTTATCTCGATACGCTGCAGTCGGGCACACGGCTGCTGCGGCCCGACGCCAACGGCGATCGCAATTTCCTCGACGACGATCAGCGGGCGGCGGAAATTCAAAAGACCCAGGACGCCATCGAAAAGAATTGCTAGGGCCGAGCGCTTGCCGGCGACAAAGTCCGGGGATGCGCGCGAAGCTTCACTTTCTTGTTGCCGCGCGCAGGCGCCGCGCCTCCTTCGGATCGATTTGCAGCGGCCGGTAGATCTCGACGCGGTCTCCATCGCGCAGCGGCGCATCGAGGCTGCAGCTACGATGAAAGATTCCCACCTCAAGCTCCTGCAGATGCAGCTCGGGTAGCGCCTCGAGCAGTCCCGAGCGCTCGATTGCGGTCTGCACGCGCGCGCCGCAGTCCAAATCCACCTGCACCAGCCATTGCTGATGCGGCTGCGCGTAAACGACGCTCACGCGAATCTGTTCAGACACCGACCTCTCCGTACAGGTCCTGGGCCCGCGCAGCGAACGCGTCGACCAAGGAGTTGGCAACCCGATCGAAGACCGGCGCAATTGCCCGCCCCAGCAAACCTGCGGCGAAGCGATAGTGCAGATCCAGACTCACTTTGCAGGCATCTTCGCCCAGCGCGCGGAAGCTCCACTCCCCGCGCAGATCTCGAAACGGCCCGTCGACCAGGGTGAGCGTGATCGATTCCGGAAATCGATTGAGGTTGCTCGTCGTAAAGTGGCTGCGCACCCCCATGTAGGCGATTTCGATGCGCGCCTCGACCAGCTCTTCGGAACTTTGCGGGCGCACGTGACTGGCGGCGCACCACGGCAGAAACCTCGGGTACTGAGCGATGTCCTGTACCAGCGCGAACATCTGCGCCCGACTGTAGGGCACGATCACGGAGCGGTGGACGCGGTGCATTGCTATCGGTTGTTACACTCGATTCTATCGGGCCCTGCGGCACGCGAACACCATGTCCATTACGCAAAATCGCAAAGCGCAGCACGAATACCATATCGAGGAACGCTTCGAGGCGGGCCTGGTCCTGGAGGGCTGGGAAGTCAAAAGCATCCGCGCAGGGCGTGCGCAGATCAACGAGGCCTATGTCATCGTGCGCGGCGGCGAGCTCTTCCTTCTCAACGCCCATATCGGCACGCTGCCCACTACCTCGACGCATGTGCACGCCGAACCCACGCGTACGCGCAAGCTGCTAATGCGCGGCGAAGAGATCCGCAAACTCATCGGCAAAGTCGAGCGCTCCGGCTATACGCTCGTACCCCTGGATCTGCACTTCTCGCGGGGGCGCGTGAAGCTCTCAGTGGGCCTGGCCAAGGGAAAACGCAAATTCGAGAAGCGGGCCGCCGAACAGGAGCGAGACTGGAAGCGCGAACAAAGCCGGCTGCTCAAGCAGCGGTCCAAATAAGACCGAAGGGCCGCTGCCCTATTTGGCCGCCGCAATCCGACGCCAGGTTTCAATCACCGAATCGGGATTGAGCGAAATCGAGCCGATTCCTTGCTCCACAAGCCACAATGCAAAATCGAGATGGTCCGAAGGCCCCTGGCCGCAGATCCCCACGTACTTTCCTTTGTTGCGGCAGGCTGCGATGGCGCGCGCAATGAGCGCCTTGACAGCCGGATCGCGTTCGTCGAATTCGTTGGCCACGAGCCCCGAATCCCGATCCAGACCGAGCGTGAGCTGCGTCAGATCGTTCGAGCCGATCGAGAAGCCGTCAAAATACTCCAGGAACTCGTCGGCCAGCAGCGCATTGGACGGGACCTCGCACATCATGATCACCCGCAGGCCGTTTTCTCCCCGGCGCAGCTTGTGCGCCGCGAGCAGCTCGGTCACCTGCCGGGCCTCGTCAAGGGTGCGCACAAACGGCACCATGAGTTCCACATTCGTGTAGCCCATGGTATTGCGTACCCGGTAGAAGGCATCGCACTCGAGTTCGAAACACCCCGCAAAGCTCGGCGCAATGAATCGTGAAGCGCCGCGAAAACCCAGCATCGGGTTTTCCTCATCGGGCTCGTAGCGGGTTCCGCCGATGAGCTTTCGGTATTCATTGCTCTTGAAATCCGACAGGCGCACGATCACCGGCTTGGGCCAAAAGGCGCTGGCGATGGTCGCCACGCCCTCGGTGAGGCGACCCATGAAGAACTCCCGCGGGTTCGCATAGCCGTGCGCGAGCGTCTCCACCGCCCGTTTCAAGGCGTCGTCGAGATTCGGATACTCAAGCACCGCTTTCGGATGTACCCCGATATGGTTGTTGATAATGAATTCCAGGCGCGCCAATCCGACGCCGGCATTGGGAAGAGACTGAAAATCAAACGCCAGTTGGGGGTTGCCGACGTTGAGCATGATTTTCACGTCAAGGCCGGGCAGCGATCCTCGCTGCACCGTCTCGGTCTCGACATCGATGTGGCCCGCGTAGATCACCCCGGTGTCGCCCTCGGCGCAACTCACCGTGACTTCCATGCCGTCGGTCAGACGCGCGGTTGCATCCGTGCACCCGACGACCGCCGGAATGCCGAGCTCGCGTGCAATGATGGCTGCATGACAGGTGCGCCCACCTCGATCCGTGACAATCGCCGCGGCACGCTTCATGACGGGTTCCCAGTTCGGGTCCGTCATTTCCGTCACCAGGATGTCGCCGGCTTCGACCAGCTCCATCTTGGAGGCATCGCGAACGACGCGCACCTTGCCCGCACCGATCTTCTGGCCAATGGCCCGGCCCGACGCGAGCACGGGCGGAGGTCGGTCCTTGGGCAACTTCAGGCGATAGCGCAGCTGCGTCTCGTCCTGCGGTCTGGATTTCACGGTCTCCGGTCGCGCCTGCAAGATATAGAGCTTGCCATCGACACCGTCTTTTCCCCACTCGATGTCCATCGGGCGGCCGTAGTGCTGCTCGATGGCCACGGCGTAGCGGGCCAGTTCGAGGATCTCGGAATCCTCGAGCGAAAAGCGGTGACGTTGCGCGTCGTCGACTTCGACCGTTTTTACGTGGCGACCCTCGTCACCGCCCGAGGGGTCGTAGACCATCTTGATGAGCTTGGAACCCAGGTTGCGACGAACGATGGGGAACTTGCCCGCGGCCAGCATGGGCTTGTGGACATAAAATTCGTCCGGATTGACGATCCCTTGCACCACGGTCTCGCCCAGTCCAAAGTTCGACGTGATAAACACCACGTCCTGAAAACCGGACTCGGTGTCGAGCGTGAACATCACGCCCGCGGAGCCCAGATCGCTGCGCACCATGCGCTGGATGCCCGCCGACAGGGCGACCTGATCATGCGCGAATCCATGATGCGCGCGGTAGGAGATCGCACGGTCGTTGTACAGCGAAGCGAAAACCTCGCGCAGACGCACAAGCACGGTGTCGATGCCCACGACGTTCAGAAAGGTCTCCTGCTGCCCCGCGAAGGACGCCTCCGGCAAATCCTCCGCCGTGGCGCTGGAGCGCACCGCCACCGACACCGCCGGCCCGCCCTCGGCCAGCGCCCGGTACTGCGTACGTACCGCCTCTTCGAGCGCGGCAGGAATCTTGGCCGCGGTGATCCATCCGCGGATTTCACGGCCGGCTTCGCTAAGCGCACGCACGTCGTTGACATCAACGCGGTTCAGGCGCGCTGCGATGCGCTCGTGCAGTGCGTTGCAGCGAAGAAACTCCCGAAACGCGTGGGCCGTCGTGGCAAACCCGTCGGGCACGCGGATCCCCTGAGCGGAGAGCTGGCTCAGCATTTCCCCCAACGAGGCATTCTTCCCTCCGACCCGCTCCACGTCCGACATGCGCAATGCGCGCAAGGGAACGACCAACTCCTCGCTATGCATGAAGCCTCCTACGATCCAATCGCCCCCCCGCCGCCGTGCTCGACCAGCACATTGAGCGCCCGGAGCCGCCGGCCGGTCGACGCGTCATCCGCTGTGCCAAAATCCGGGCCATTCTACCCGGTCGCCTGAGTCTTATATATGACTTCGCATCCGTCCGCGTCACAGTTCCGGGACGTCTTTTACGTTTCCGACGGCACCGGAATCACCGCCGAGACACTCGGGCACAGCGTGCTCGCCCAGTTCGACACCCTGCGGGTGCATGCGCACCGAATCTCGTTCGTCGATACGCGCACGAAGGCAATCGAGGCCGTCGAGCGCATCAACGACGCGACTCGCCGCCACGGCCGTCACCCGATCGTGTTTTTGACGCTGGTGGATCCCTCCATCAACGCGATCTTGCACAGCGCCAATGCACTGATACTCGACCTCTTCGAGACCTTCGTCGCGCCGCTCGAGCAAGAACTGGGCTTCAAGTCCACGCACACGATCGGTCGCTTTCACAACATCGCGGATTCGCACACCTACAAAAATCGCATCGAAGCCATCAGTTACGCCCTGGCGCACGACGATGGCCAGTCGGCCGCCGAATTGCAGCGCGCCGAGGTCATCCTCATTGGCGTATCGCGAAGCGGCAAAACACCGACGAGCCTGTATCTCGCAATGCAATACGGCGTTAAAGCGGCCAACTATCCGCTGATTCCCGAGGATTTCGAACGCGGCACGCTACCCAGCGCCCTGTCCCACCACAAACACAAGCTCTTCGGGCTTTCGATCGCTCCGGAGCGACTTGCCGAGGTGCGCTACGAACGCCGGCCCAACAGCCGTTACGCTTCGTTCGAGAATTGCTGCTACGAGGTGGCCGAGGCCGAGCGCCTGATGCGCGTCTCGGGTATTCGATGGCTCTCGACAACGACCAAATCCATTGAGGAAATCGCCGCCACCGTGATGCAGGATTTTCTGGTCGAGCGGCCAGTGGAATAAGGCGCTCGGCTCCGACTCCGAGCGCAAAGCGCGCGCGGCATCTTTCGCCGTCGTCACGAATCCGTCCGGGTGGCATCGATTACGCAAGCAGCGGCGGCAAACCGGCCCGCCAGCCGGTGCATTGCGCGCCGCCTAGCGGCGGCGCAGCCGCTCGAACAGACACACTGCCGCGGCCGCAGCGACATTGAGCGACTCCACGCTCGCACTCGTCGGAATCCGCAGCCTCCTGTGGCATACCGCAAGCGCCTGCGGCGATGGGCCACCGCCTTCCGAACCGAAGATCCAGCCCACCGCGCCCTGAGGCAAGCCCTGCTCCCACAGCGAGGGGGCGCCGTGCGCGACCGCGGCGATCCACTCGCCCTCGAGCACCTGCGCGAGTTGGGCAGGAGCGACCCGCTCGTACAGACCGATCCGAAAGTGCGCCCCCATGCCCGCGCGCAGCGCCTTGGGCGACCAAAGCGACGCGGTGCCGGCAGCGGCCAGGACGTGGCCCACGCCGGCTGCGGCCGCGATGCGGATCAAAGCCCCGACGTTGCCGGGGTCCTGCACTGCGTCGAGGTATACGGCATCGCTGCGGGTTCGCTGCGGCAGCGCTCGATGCGCAACCGGAACGACGAGGAGCAGGCCCACGCCGTTGTCCACGGGCGCGATCCGGTCGTAGAGCTCCGCGCTCAGTTCGTAGCGCGGCACCGCCTCGGAAAAGCGCTCCAGCAGTGCTTCCACCTCCCGGTGCCGCGTGCCCCGGCGAATTACCACGGCATCGACGGGTGTTGCGCAGCCGATCGCCGCCTGCGCGAGGTGAACTCCCTCGGCCAGCGTCTGGCCCAAGGTCCTAGCCGCGCGCGGCGCCTTTGCGATACGCAGCCAGCCGCGAAACGTCGGATTGGCTGCCGACGCGATTGCCTTCACGGCGAACGCTTGGGGCCGTGCCAAAGCGCTTGGCGCACCGGGGCAAACGACTGGCGGTGCACGGGCGACGGTCCGAGCGCAAAGAGCCGCTCTCGGTGCGCGGCAGTGGGATAACCGAAGTGTTCGCCAAACCCGTAGCCCGGGAATTGACGATCGAGTTCGCGCATGAGCGCATCGCGGTGCGTCTTGGCCAGCACCGAAGCGCACGAAATCACGGGCTCGGTTGCATCCCCACCGACGATGGCCCGCGCGCCAATGCGCAGCGCAGGCAAGTGATCGCCGTCAACCAGAGCAAAATGGGCCGCCGGCGACAAGGCTTCGAGCGCGCGACGCATCGCGAGCAAGGTGGCTTGAAGGATGTTGAGCGCGTCAATTTCTTCGACACTCGCGCTGGCAACGGCCCAGGCCAGCGCACGCTCGCGGATCTGCTGCGCGACTTGCTCGCGCCGTATGGCCGTCAAGCGCTTGGAGTCGCGCGCCCCCGTGATCGGCCGACGGGGATCCAGGATCACGGCGGCCGCAACCACGGGCCCGGCCAAGGGGCCACGGCCGGCCTCGTCGACGCCGGCCACACGGGGCGCGTCTTGCGCAGTCGCATCTTGGCCGTGTTCGACAGGGACTTTCACGGTTTGCGCCCGCGCGCCTGCGCAATCGTGTGCAAAATGGCCTCGCTGGCCAGCGAGGGGGTATCGCGGCGCAATGCTTCGTGCATCGCACAAAACCGATCGTTGAGCATCTGCTGTCGTTTCTGATCGCCGAGTTCACGCAGCAACTGTTCCGCAAGAGCCCGCGGAGTCGCGCGACGCTGCAGTTGCTCCGGTACCAGCCCTTCGCCGGCCAGGATGTTGGGTAACCCGACCCAAGGCAGGTAGCCGCCAGCCCGCTGCATGATCCAGGCCGACAGCGGGGGCACCCGGTAGGCAATCACCATCGGACGTTTGAACAACGCCGCTTCCAATGTGGCCGTACCGCTGGCCACGAGCACGGCATCGCAGGCCTCCAGGCAATCGTGCGCCCGACCATCGATTAAGGCGATGCGATCGCGCAGCGCCTCGTTGGCCCTTTGCGCGCGGATCTGCTCCAAGAGCGGACGCAACCCCGAATCGGCCACGGGAACGAGAAAGCGCGCCTCCGACACGCTGTCCGCGAGCCGCTGCGCCGCTTCAAAAAACACGGGGGCGATGTACTGGATTTCCGCGCGCCGGCTGCCCGGCATCAGGCAAATGAGGGGCTTGTCGGCAGCGAACCCAAGTCGCGCACGCGCCGCAGGCCGGTCGGGGTGCATCGCGATGGCGCTGGCCAGGGGGTGCCCCACGTAGGTGGCCGCGATCCCCGCGCGATCATAAATTGCCTGCTCGAACGGGAACACAAGCAGCACCCGGTCCGCGGCTTGGCGGATGCGCTCCATGCGCCAGCCGCGCCATGCCCAGATCGAAGGACTCACGTAGTGGACCGTCGGCAACCCGCCACGGCGCACGCGGGCTTCCAAAGCGAGATTGAAATCGGGCGCGTCAACCCCGACCAGCGCGCAACAACATCCGGATAGCAAGCGTTGCGCCAAAGCGCGGCGCAGCCGCAGCAGGCGCGGCACCTCCCGCAAAACTTCGATGTAACCGCGTACGGACAGTTCGCGCACATGATGCCAGGCGACGCAGCCCGCAGCGATCATCCGGTCGCCCGCGACTCCTGCAGTGCGAAACGGCGGGACGTGCCGTTGCAGCGCTGCGATTACCGGTGCCGCGAGCAGATCCCCCGAGCTTTCCCCGGCAACGAATGCGATGCACGCCTCGGTATCGGTCAACGAATAATGCCCCGACCCGGCGCCGCCAGAAACTCCACAAAGGTACGCACGGGCGCTGCGCAGGCGTCCGGCAGTTCCCGAATCAGCGCCTCAAGCGCAAGCAGCGCGTCGGCCAGTGCGCGATTTTCCCGGTAGACGATGCGATATGCTTGTCGCAAGGCAGCAACGCTTTCGGGGGGAAACTCCCGCCGCTTCAGGCCCTCGACGTGAACTCCATGGGGCCGCGCCGGATAACCACTGCAAACCGTAAACGGGGGCAGGTCCTGCACGAGAACCGAAGCCCCGCCGCACATACTGTGCGCGCCCAGCCGCACAAACTGATGTACGACCGCCGTGCCTCCGATGACCACCCAGTCATCGACCCGCACATGGCCGGCCAGTTGCACTCCATTGGCGATGATCGTATGGCTGCCGATCGTGCAGTCGTGGGCAAAGTGCGTGTAACCCATGATCCAGTTGTCTGATCCGATCCTTGTGACGCCCCCGCCCTGGAGCGTCCCGGTGTTGATCAGGCAAAACTCGCGGATCGTGTTGCCGTCGCCGATGATCAGCTGCGTGTCTTCGCCGGCGTACTTCTTGTCCTGCGGAATCGTTCCGATGGAACTATGAGGGAATATTCGGTTGTTCCGGCCGATCGTCGTGTTGCCCGCGAGCACGACATGCGAACCGATTTCGGTGCCCTCGCCCACGCGCACGCCGGCGCCGATGATGCTGAAAGGTCCAACGCGCACGTCCTCGCCGAGCTGCGCCTTCGGGTCGACGATGGCGCTGGAGTGCAGTTGCGCCATCAGCCCGCTCCCGGAGGCGGTGCTTTGCCCGCCGGCGGGTCGATAGACCGATAGGCACACATGAGGTCGGCCTCGCACACGACCTGCCCCTCGACTAAGGCGCGCGCGCCGAATTTGACGATCCCGCGTAACTCCCGTTCGAACTCGATCTCCAGTCGCATCTGGTCGCCTGGCACCACCGGACGCTTGAAGCGCGCCTTGTCGATTCCGGCAAAGTAATACAGGAGGTTGCCGCTTTGCGCCTTGTCCTTGTCTTCCGCACTGAGAAAAAACAGAATCGCCGCGGCTTGCGCCATCGACTCGAGGATCAAAACGCCGGGCATGACGGGGTAGTGCGGAAAGTGCCCCGTGAACACCGGCTCGTTGGCCGAGATATTCTTGATCGCCACGATGCGCTTGCCCGCCTCGTACTCGAGCACCCGGTCGACCAGGATGATCGGAAACCGGTGCGGGAGCATCGAGAGAATCTCGCGGATATCCATCATGGCGTCGGTTCCGTTTTGTTATCGGTGGAAATCGTGTCAGCGCCTGGCACCGCGCCGCCCGCGGACCCGGACCTGGCGCCTTCCAAGCGCCGAATGCGCTCGCGCATCTCCACCAGGTGGCGCGTCAGCGCCGCATTGCGTTCCCAGTCGCGATTGCGCATGAGGGGAAAGATCGCGGTGTAGAAGTCGGGCCGGTGCAGGCTGTGCGTGACCACCGTCCCCCCGCTGATGACCGTGCCGTCCGCGATGGTGATGTGTCCCTGGATCATGGCCGCACCGCCGATCTGACAGCCGCGCCCGATGATTGTGCTGCCGGCAACACCTACGCAGCCCGCGATGGCGGTGTGCGCACCAATGCGGCAATTGTGTCCGATCTGCACCTGATTGTCGATCTTGACGCCGTCGCCAACGACCGTGTCGCCCGCCGAACCCCGATCGATCGTGGTGTTCGCACCGATCTCCACATCGTCACCGATTCGCACGATGCCCAACTGCGGGATTTTGACCCAGCGTCCGCGGAAGGGTGCAAATCCAAAGCCATCGGCGCCGATGACGGCGCCCGAGTGAATGATGCCGCGCTGCCCGATGCGGCAGCCCCGGTAGACGCGCACACCGCCGTGCAGGCGCGTGCCGGCGCCAATGTGCACGCCGCCACCGAGCACGCAGCCCGGCCCGATCCAGGCACCGGCCTCGACGGTGGCCGCTTCCTCGATGACCGCGAGCGCATCGACCCGGGCCTGGGGATGGACCCGTGCGCTGCTGTCGATGATGGCGCTGGCAGCGCGTTCGGCCACGAAGGCTTCGGGAGCGGACAACTCTTGCGCGGCAAACGCGTACCAGGCGTACGGTGTATCGCAGACGATCAGGGTGCCTTGAGTCCGACCCTCTGGAAAAAGCTCGCGACAGTCGGCGTCGGCAAGGACGAGTGCGCCAGCGGCGGTGTGCCGCGCCTGCTGGCGGTAGCGCGCGTTGGACAAAAACGCCAGATGCCCGGCACCGGCCGTCTCAAGGCTGGCCACCGCCTCGACGCGCAGCCCGGCATCGCCGATGATGCGCGCGGTCAACTGGCCTTCGGTCAGGCGGGCGACCGCATCGCACAGCTCCGAGACGGTGCGAGCCGACGCCATCGGCTCACTTTGCGCTATCGAGCGTCTTTAATACCTTATCCGTGACGTCGACACGCGGACCGGCGTATACCGCATCTTGCAAGATGACATCGTATTTTTCTTGCTCCGCGATCTGCCGCACGATGCGCTGGGCGCGCTCGAGCAGCGATTGCAGCTCCTCGTTCTTGCGCTGGTTCAGATCTTCCTGAAATTCCCGCCGGCGGCGCTGAAAGTCGCGGTCCATCTCCTGCACATCTCGCTGCTGACGCGCCCGATCCGATTCGCTCAGAATGGGACTGTCCTTATCGAGCTTGTCCGCCGCCGCCTTGAGCTTCGCACCGAGCTCCTGCAATTCCTTGTCGCGCCGGGCAAACTCCTGCGTCAGCCGCTTCTCCGCCTCCTTGGCCGCGGTCGACTCCCGCATGATGCGCTCGGTGCTCACATACCCGATCTTGATCTCGTCCGCGCGGGCGTACGGAGCGAGCGCCACCAGCAAGCCGGTGAAAAGGCTCGGCGCGAGCCATACGGAACGTCTCATCGATGACCCTTAGACAACGGAAGTCGCAATTTTGCCATAGCCGAAGCGACCATGGCACGCGGCCTAGAAGCCGGTTCCGATCTGGAACTGGAAGCGCTGGATGAAGTCCCCCGGCTGACGGTGGACTGGGAATGCCAGGCTGAGCTTGAGCGGGCCGACCGGCGAGACCCAGGCGATGCCAAAGCCCGTTCCGTAGCGTAGCTGAGAGAGCAAAACGGCTTGGTCCGAACCCCAGACGTCGCCCGCGTCGAGGAAAACCAGGCCGCGCAGGGATCGATCTGCGCCCGGCAATGGCGCCAGAGCCTCCACCGAACCGTTGAGCTCTTTCGTGCCTCCCAGGGGGTTGCCATTGGTGTCGCGCGGACCCAAGGTTCCGGCTTCGTAGCCGCGCACACTGCCAATGCCGCCGGCGTAGAAATTCTTGAAAATCGGGTACGTCGTGCCAGCGTAGGAGTTGCCGTAGCCCGTCTGTCCGTTAAACGCCAAGGTGAAGCGGTTGGGCAGCGGCACATACTGCTGATATTGGTACGTGACCTTGTAGTACTGCAGATCCAAGATCGGTGTGCCCACTTCCAAGAACGCGCGCTGGTAGTTGCCGCGCGTGGGCGCAATCACGTTGTCGCGATTGTCGCGCGCCCAACCCGCCGAAGCGATCAAACCCGCCGCCGTGCTGCCGACTTCGTTGACGTAGTCGATGTATCGCAACGGGCTGTTCGTGCTCAGGGTGATGTCGTTTTCCTCGATTCCCAGGCCCAGAAACACGGTGTCGAACTCGGTAAAGGGCATGCCAAAACGTTCGGAAAACCCCTTCGTGCCGATATCGACGGTAGCCAGGTTCAAGCGCGAGAGATTGGAGCGGCGTTCGTAGACCTCGTCGGTGCGGCTGATTCCGTCCTGGGTCATGTACGGGTCCACGTGTGTCAGCGCAACGGTGCGCGTCGCGTAGCTCGTGTTGACCTGAACGCTGACGGCGTGCCCCGTCCCAAAAACGTTCTGCTGCGTGTAGGAGCCGCTCAAAACGAGGTGTTCCGTGCTGCTGAACCCGGCGCCGGCCTGGATGGTGCCGTTGGGCTTTTCTTTGACGGAGTAATTGACGTCGATCTGATCCTGGGTCGCGGGAACCGCCGGCGTCTCGACCTCGACTTTCTCGAAAAAACCCAGGCGGTCGATGCGATCGCGCGACAGTCGCACCTTGTCCGCGTCGTACCAAGCCGATTCGAACTGGCGAATCTCGCGGCGGATCACTTCGTCGCGGGTATGCGCATTGCCGCTGATGTTCACGTGGCGCACGTACGCCCTGCGGCCCGGATCGATCAAAAAGGTAAATGCGACCTCGCGTTTCTCCTTGTTGGCTTCCGGCACCGGGTTGGCGGTGGCAAACGCATATCCCAAGACACTTAGGCGATCGGTCATGCGCTTGGCGATCGCGGTCATGCGCTCGCCGTTATAGATGTCGCCCGGCTTTACGTCGATCATCTTCTTGAATTCCTCGTCCAGGCCGAGTGTTTCGCCGGCGACCTTGACGCCGGAGATTGTGTAGCGCTCGCCCTCGACGATGTTGATCGTGATGTAGATGTCCTTCTTGTCCTCGCTGATCGTGACCTGTGTCGACTCGATGCTGAAGTCCAAATACCCGCGGGCCAGGTAATAGGAACGCAGCGTTTCCTCGTCGGCCTGCAGTTTCTGCCGCGCGTACTTGTCCTTATTCGTGTACCAAGTGAACCAGCCGGGCGTCGACAACTCCATCTGTTCGCGCAGGGTCTTGTCGGAAAAAACCTTGTTGCCGGTGAACTGGATGGCGCGGATTTTCGCCATCTCCCCTTCGTCGATGGCAATTGCCACGTTGACTCGGTTGCGCTCCACGGGCGTGACCGTCGTCGTCACCTTCACGCCATAGAGGCCACGAGTTAGATACTGTCGCTTCAGTTCCTGCTCGGCTCGATCCAGAAGCGAACGGTCGTAGACCCGCGCCTCGGTCAGACCGACTTCCTTGAGCGATTTTCTTACGGCGTCCTTGTCAAATTCCTTCATGCCCGTGATTTCGACGGCCGCGATCGTGGGGCGCTCCTCTACGAAAACAACGAGCACATCACCTTCGGCTTCGATCCGGATGTCCTTAAAGAGGCCCGTCTGGTACAGGGCCCGGACCGCCGCGACGCCTTTGGAAGGATCGTAATGGTCGCCAACGTGCAGCGGCAGATAGCTAAAGACCGTACCGGTCTCGGTGCGCTGCACTCCCTCGACCCGGATGTCGCGAATCACGAACTCTTGAGCGGACGCGGTGCTGCCGCCTCCAACGAGGGCCGCCAAAATCGCGGCACGCAAACGCTGCGCACCGCCGAACCTTTTGGTAGTACGGCGCATGAAACCGAAATCCGTCGCGATTCTTTTTCGTTTGGGCCGACGACGCGGCACTCGGGGTCAGGAAAGCAGGCGCGTCAGATCGTTGAATAGGGCAAGAGCGGTTAGCAGGATCAACATGCCGATTCCAACGCGCTGCGCCAGTTCCACCGTGCGCACCGACGGTGGACTGCCCTTTGCAATCTCAACCGCATAGTACAGCAAGTGACCCCCATCGAGCACCGGAATTGGCAGCAGATTAAGGACGCCAAGGCTGAT
>Ga0187769_10000432_pt1 | contig 23062 bp, 16 predicted proteins | sample 0116_SJ02_MP02_1_FD_133140 | JGI IMG/M metagenome (GOLD analysis project Ga0187769, IMG submission 133140) | Tropical peat soil microbial communities from peatlands in Department of Meta, Colombia - 0116_SJ02_MP02_10_MG | ecosystem: Environmental > Terrestrial > Soil > Wetlands > Peat | place... | reverse complement strand
TGAACCGAGTGAATCCCGAAGTGCGGGCAGGCGACACGTTGCGTGTGGATGTGGTTGTGCGAACGCTCAAAGTGGGGCATTTCTTTCCCGGGGGCACCGTGGATGCGTTCGATTGCTGGCTGGCGCTAAAAGCGACCGACGACCAGGGACACATTATCTTTTGGAGTGGCGGAGTGGCGAACGGCGGGAACGGACCCGTGGATCCCGGCGCTGAATTCTACCATTCCGTGCTGATCGACGCGCACGGCAACCCGATCACCCGCCGGAACGCCTGGGCCGCACGAGCGGTGGTGTACGCGCATCTGATCCCCCCGGGAGCGGCCGACACCGTTCACTACCGGCTGCAAGTCCCGAAGGATGAAAAGGGCCACATTCATCTTGAGGCGGAGCTGAACTACCGGAAGTTCGCGTGGCTGAACACACAGTTTTCGTTTGCGGGGGTAGTACACAACGATAAGCCGGGCGAATTCGCCCCGGGCTACGACGACCGGCAGGTCACATATGACGGAGACACCGGTGACGTGTCCGCGGAAACAAAAGCGATCCCCAACCTGCCGATCGTCACGATGGCGCACGATGCCGTGGACCTGAAGGTTATTCCGGCAAGTGCCCCCGAACCGAAACCGCAGGTTGAATTCGAGACAAATGAATGGCAGCGATGGAATGATTACGGGATTGGATTGCTCCTACAAGGAGACTTGAAGGGCGCCGAAGCAGCTTTCGAAGAGATTACAAAGATGGCCCCATCAAGTCCAGATGGCTGGGTGAACGTTGGCCGAGCGCGCGTGCTGGAAGGCAATATTTCCGCGGCCAAGCAGGTTCTCGAACGCGCGCTGGCGCTCAACCCGAACCTTGCGCGAGCGAATTACTTTTACGCGAAGGCCCTCCGAAACGAAGGCAAATATGAGGAAGCGATGACGCATCTGCGCAAGGTGCTGGCGCAGTACCCGTACGATCGCGTGGTCCACGATGACCTCGGGCGCATTCTTTTTCTCGAACGCCGCTACGCCGAGGCGATCCGGGAATTTCAGGCCACACTTTCGATCGATCCCGAAGACCTGGAAGCGAATTACAACATGATGCTCTGCTATACGGGATTGGGACAGCCGGGAATGGCGGGAGAATTCGAGAAGAGGTACCTGCGGTTCAAAGCCGACGAAGCATCACAAACACTCACCGGCCCGTACCTGCGCACTCACCCCGATGACAATCTGGAGAGGCAACTGATCCATGAGCACACGTCCACATTCAGCGAGGCTCCTCAGAAGAAGAAATATGAAGCGGCGGCCAACCTTGGGAGAGGCGCGAACTGATGCGACGACGAAGCCGTTCGCGGTGCGTTGCGGTTTGCTGTGCTGTGATCCTTGCCGCCGGGCTGAACACGGCGCTGGGCGGTCCGAGCCCGGAAACAGCCGCGCCCGCACGGATCCACTTTGAAGACGTCACAGTCGCCGCAGGGATTCATTTCGTTCATAACAACGGAAGCTTTGGCAAGAAGTGGCTGCCTGAAACAATGGGCTCCGGCGTGGCTTTCCTTGATTATGACAACGACGGCTGGCAGGACATCTTGATCGTCAACGGAATGGACTGGCCCGGCCACGTCCGGCATCACTCAACTCTTGCCCTCTACCACAACAACCACGATGGCACGTTCACCGATGTGACGGTCAAGGCGGGCCTCGACGTGGAAATGTACGGAATGGGCGTGGCGATCGGCGACTACAACAACGACGGTTTCGACGACATCTTCGTTACCGCAGTGGGGCAGAACCACCTGTTTCGAAACAACGGCGACGGCACGTTCACCGACGTAACGAAGCAGGCCGGGCTCTGGGGCCCGAACGAATTCAGCACGGGTGCCGCGTGGGTGGATTACGACCGCGATGGCTACCTCGACCTCGTCGTCGCGAACTACGTCCAGTGGACGCCCGCCAATGACATCTACTGCACGCTGGACGGGAAGACGAAATCGTATTGCACGCCGGAATCCTACCAGGGCACTTCAGTCCGCCTCTGGCACAACCGGGGCGACGGCACCTTCGAAGACGCGACCAAGAAGGCGGGCCTATTCGATCCGAGGTCGAAGAGCCTCGGCGTCGCGATTGTGGATGCGAATCAAGACGGCTGGCCCGACATCCTGGTCAGCAATGACACAGAGCCGAATAAGTTGTATATCAACAATGGCAACGGGACGTTCACAGAGAGGGGCGTCGCGTCCGGCGTAGCCTACAGCGAGGACGGAATCGCGCGGGCGGGAATGGGTGTGGACTCGGCGGACTACGATCGATCCGGCTATCCGAGCTTGCTGATCACGAATTTCGCGAATCAGATGGTTTCCCTCTATCACAATGAGCGCAACGGCCTCTTCGTGGACGAAGCTCCCGAATCGGAAGTCGGCCATGCCACGCTTCTCACGCTCGGATTCGGCTGCTTCTTTTTCGACTACGATCTCGACGGGTGGCCGGACATTTATGTCGCCGATGGGCACATTGAGGACGCCATCGAACGCGTCCAGCCGCGCGTGCGCTACGCCGAGCCGCCACACTTGTTTCGCAACCTGGGCAACGGGCGGTTCGAGGACGTCACGGCAACGGCCGGCGCGGCGTTTGCCGCCCCAGAGGTCGCTCGCGGTGCGGCCTACGGCGATATCAACAATGATGGCGCGCTCGATGTGCTGGTCTCCACGAACGGCGGCCCCGTCCATCTCTTCCGGAATACGGGCAGCACGAACAACAGCCTGCGGATCAAGCTCGTAGGAACTCGCTCGAATCGCGACGGGATTGGAACGGTTGTGCGAGTTGCCGCCGGCGATGACATTCAATCCAAGACGCTCTCCAGCGGCTCCAGCTACCTTTCCTCGAGCGAGCTCGTTCTCACCTTCGGCCTCGGATCGCATGAAAAGGCGGACACCATCGATCTCTACTGGCCCAGCGGCCAGACCGACCACCTCAGGGGTGTGGGGGCGAATCAAATCGTAACAGTCAAAGAGAGCCAGGGCGTTGTATCCTCTAGAGCACTCGCGAAGCGACACTAGGAGCGCGCGAGCCGGTCCGCCTGGGGGAAGTCATGAATCGTTTGAAGCAAGTCGTCGCGCAGGCCGTTCTGATTGCCTGCGCTTTTTTTTGCGTGGGGTGGCAAGCCGCAACGGAATCGGCGCCGGGACAACAAGCGGCGCCCAGCGCGTCTGCCGCGCAACTCGAAGCGGTTCGCGAAAACAACTTTGGCGTTTCGCTGATGAACCGCCAGCAGTTCGACGACGCGCTCGCGAAATTCCGGGCGGCCTGCGCGCTGGGGCCGAAGACCGGGATTGCTTGCGTGAACGTGGGAATTGGCCTCTTCAACTTGCAGCACTACGATGAGGCGCGCAGGACACTGGCCGAAATCGTCGGCCTCGATCCCGGGAACGCGCGAGCTTGGTTCAACCTCGGCCTGTTGGATAAAGCCGTCAGCGAAATGGATGCGGCTCTCGCCGATTTCCAGCACGTTACAACAATCGATGCGAACGACGCCGATTCGCGATATTTTCTCGGACTTCTCTATTCGCAAGAAAGACAATACGACAAGGCGATCGCCGCGTTTCACGCCGCGCTCGAGCGGAACCCTTTCCACGTCTCGGCAGAATTTGGGCTGGCCCAAGCGGAACAGAGGTCGGGCGACCTCGCGAGTGCGAAAGAGCATCTTGCGAACTTCCAGCGCTTAACCGCCGAAAAGCTCGGCGCGCCGATCGGCTCCTCATACGGCGAGCAGGGCAATTATTCGCTTGTTGCTTCGATGACGCCCGCGCCGGAACCGGTGCCTCCCGCGATCCCCGTCCATTTTGTGGATGTCACTTCGACTGCCGGCCTTCCTGCGTCCGCAACTCGGAATTCGCCGGCAAGAACGCCTTCTCTTGCCAGTTTCCTCGGCAGCGGCGCTTGCATTTTGGATTACGACGGCGACGGCAGGCCGGACATTTTCTTCGTCGACGCGGATGGGAATGGCGATGCGGCGCTCTATCACAATACCGGAGACGGCAAATTTGTGGATGTGACGCGCGCGGCGGGACTGAATCTTCACGGTGTGGGCACGGGGTGCGCCGTCGGCGACTATGACAATGACGGCAAACCAGACCTCGCTGTGGGAATGAATGGGCGCGTCCTGCTTTTTCACAACGAAGGCAACGGTACTTTTAAGGATGTAACCGAGAAAGTTGGAATCAAGACGGAAGGCCTTTCGCTGGGTATGACCTTCGTGGACTACGATCACGACGGCGATCTCGATCTGTACGTCACGCGATTCAACGATTTTCCTCTCGCCGATCCCTCGCGGCCGTTTGCGTTTCCGGCAAACGCCGCTTCGCCCGGCAACGTTCTCTGGCGTAACAACGGCAACGGAACATTCACGGATTGGACCAGCCAGACCGGTCTCGGCGGCAACGGGCCATCGGTCGGGGCAATCGCCAGCGACGTGAACAACGACCGCGCGATCGACCTCGTCGTCACCGGCTGGCAAAAATCCCCCCTTGTCCTGCTGAATCCGCGCGAAGGGAAATTCACGGCGACGACTCCTTGGGCGTCGGACATGCCCGCACCAACCGCGGGAGCCGTCGCGCTCGACTTCGATAAGGACGGGTGGATGGATCTGGCGTTCACTCATTGGGGAGCGCCGGGTCTGAGTCTGTGGCGGAACATCGGCGGGAAGTCATTCGAGCGGGTCAAATTGCCGGAGCTCGGCTGGCGGCGCGGTTGGGGTGTGGCCGCGCTCGACTACGACAACGATGGGTGGATGGACCTTGTGGCCGTCGGAGAGGACGAATCGGGCGCAGGACGAATCGCGCTCCTGCGCAACGAAGGCCCGGCCGGCTTTCGGGACGTCACGCGCGAAGTGGGCTTGGATAAAGTCGTTCTCCACAATCCACGCAGCGTGATCGCGTTCGATTACGCTGGCGACGGCGCCGTCGATCTTCTCATTACCCAAAATGGGCTCCCTCCGGTGCTCCTCCGAAATGTCGGAGCCAGCCGCAACAATTGGCTGCAGCTGGCGCTGAAAGGCGCGCACGACAATCAGACCGGAATCGGCACAAGGGTGGAGATTTTCGCCGGAGCGCTCCTGCAGAAATGGGAGGTTCCCGGGGCGTCCGGATATCTGGGACAGGGTTCAACCGAGATTCATGCCGGCCTGGGCGACGAACACAGCGTCGACATCGTTCGGCTGCTCTGGCCGACGGGCGTTCTTCAAGACGAGTTGGAAATCGCGGCCGGAAAGCGGACGCCCATCGCGGAGATTGACCGTCGCGGAAGCTCTTGCCCCATTGTGTTCGTTTGGAATGGCAAGAAATTCGAATTCCTCGCGGACATGATCGGCCCCGGGATCGTCGGCCACTGGATTGCGCCGAACCAGCGCAATACTCCCGACCCGGAGGAGTACTTCAAAGTTGCGGGTTCACAAGTGAGTCCGCAGGGCGGCCACATTCTTTTTCGCATGCTTGAACCGATGGAGGAGCTGGACTACCTGGACCGGGTGCGCCTGCTCGCCATTGACCACCCCGCGGGCATCGAAGTGTATCCAAACGAGCGTTTCGCAAGTAATCCGCCGTTCCCCGAATTCAAAGTGATAGCAAGTCTGGGCGCGCATCCTCCCCTTGGCGCGTGGGATGATCGGGGCCACGACGTCCTGCCGCTGCTTCTCAAACGCGATGGCAAGTACGTTACGGACCTGCCGAATGCCCCATACCAGGGCTTCACAGGAATGCACACGCTCAAACTCGATTTGGGCCCGTGGGACGCATCCCGCCCGCTGCGCCTCCTGATGGATGGGTTCACGGACTACTTCTCGGCGAATTCGCTGTACGCCGCCTGGCAAGCCGGGATTCGGCCGGTCGCCCCGTATGTGGAAGCGGAAGATTCGTCGGGCAAGTGGGTGCGCGTGGTGGACGACATGGGATTTCCCGCCGGTCTGGCGCGCACAATGGTGGCGGATTTGACGGGGAAACTTCCGCCGGGAACTCGCTTTATCCGGATCACGACCAACCTGAGGATTTATTGGGATCGAATCAGGATAGATAATTCAGCTCCCGATTTGCCTTTCCGCATCACCGAAGCCCCGTTGAGTTCTGCAAATTTGCGATTCCGCGGTTATCCTCGCGTCGTCGAAGGCTATCCGCTGAACAACATCAGTTATGTTTATGAAGAAGTGAGCCCGACCGGCCCCTACGCCCGGCAAATCGGCAACTACACGCGCTATGGAGATGTCACGGACCTGGTGCGCTCGACCGACGATGAGTACGCAATCTTTGGTTCGGGCGATGAAGTCGCTGTGGATTTTGACGCCACACGCTTACCGGATTTGCCGACCGGCTGGACGCGCGACTACTTCTTTTACGCGGATGGCTTTGCCAAGGACATGGACTTCTACGCAAAGTATGGAGAAACGGTCGCGCCGCTTCCCTTCCATACACTCGTTCCCTATCCTTATCCGGCCGGTATTGCTTACCCGCAGGACGATGAACACTTGAAGTATCAGCTCCAATACAACACGCGCGGGATAGCAGGCCCCGCGAGCCAGAGCTTCAGGTTCAATTATCCGGTGAAACCGCAGTGAGTGAGAAAGAGCGTCGCGTCCTGCAATTTGTTTTAAGCAACGCAAAGCACGAATCACTGCCGGTCACCGCGAGACAACAAAAATGGCTGCTGATACAGCATTGCAGGATGCGCCCTTCAAGCTATGCGTAATGCTCTGGACCGTTCCGCCTTCGCAGAAAGGCGAATCGCAATGAGGACCACGCTCTTTGGCCAATCGTTGCTGGCCAGCTCTCTCGCTCGGCGACGGACGAACGTGGGCGGCAGCTCCGGTTTCGGGAGTCCGGGCGGTGGTCCCGCAGTCCCGGGATTCCGGTCCGTTTTCCAAACCGGAAACTCCACCGGAGTCCAGAAATCGGACTTCGCGCGCACGGGCGTCGCCAGCGCGCTGACGAGCGCCAGCTACAATGCAGTTTTTGCATCCCGTAGGGTTTTGCGGGACGCTGATAATCAGCTCACGCAGTTCGGCCCATCGAGTCTGACCTACGACGCGAACGGCAATCTCACCAGCGACGGCACGAACACCTACACGTGGAGCGCGCGGAATCAGTTGATTGCCATCAGCGGCGGCGTCTCGGCGAATTTCCAGTACGACGCCTTCGGCCGGCGGGTGAGCAAGACGGTCGCCCCGACTACGCAATTTCTCTACGATGGTGCGAACCCGGTCCAAGAACTCTCGGGCACGGGCGTCAGCGCGAATCTGCTGACCGGCCTCGGCGTGGATGAATACTTCCAGCGCGCGGACGCGAACGGCCCGGCCAATTTCCTCACCGACGCCCTCGGCAGCACGGTTGCGCTAACGGGTTCCAGCGGCTCCACACTCGCTTCTTACACCTACGAGCCCTTCGGTAACACAACCGCGGCCGGCTCCTCGACGAATCCCTATCAATTCACCGCCCGCGAGAACGATTCGACGGGCCTCTATTTTCACCGTGCGCGCTACTACAGTGCTGCGCTTGAACGATTCGTCTCCGAGGATCCGCTCGGGCTGCGCGGTAGCGGGCCCAATCTTTACGCTTATGTTGGCAACAATCCAATCAGTTTCCGCGATCCCCTAGGCCTCGACAAGAGCGGAGGATGCCCTTCTGCGCCGCTGGCGCCGTGGTATTACCCGCTCAAGTGGACCTACGGACTGTCGGCCACAGGTGAGGCCGGCGCCGGAATCGGCACAGCTGGTAGCTCTCTCGCTACCGGTTCTGCAGGATTCGTCTCTAGCTCCACGTCGACCGAATTGACAGCGAGCGGTGGAGCAGCCTCTGTCGCGGGCGGGTTTGTCGCGGGAACTCCCAACCAGAGGCTTCCAGGTGAGACGGGCACTCCGCTGACGGGATCTCTTGGTGCCTCCGTCTCAGGGGGATTAGCTGCAACATTCTCAAACTCGCAGCCGAGCCAGCTCCGGGGGCCCTTTCATACGATAAACATTACTTTAGGACTTGGTTTTCTTAATGCCTCAGGGAGCGTTTCATTCAATGATGAAGGTAACTATCAATTTAACCTTGGGATTCCTTTTCTATCATATGGCCTTGGATTCTCGGAAGATTTTGTGACAACAAATACTGCGGTTACGGGGCCTCCTTGTCCGTAGAGACCGGGAGCAAAGCCATCCAAGGACAATTAATGGCTGATAATCGGGAATTCCAATGAATCAGAAAATGTCGTACAGCCGGGCGTGGCGGAACTATCGTGTCTTGAGAAACGCTTATTTCGCGATCGTTCTCGGCCTAGTTCCGTTTGAGGGCCTGCTCAACTGGATTGTCAGCAAACTGCGAATGAGCAGCCTGGTCTCGTTGGTGCTTGGGCTTGGGTATTTCGCAGTTCTTATTCTTGTTGGCTATTCGTTGGTATTGTGGCCCTGTCCTCGCTGCGGGAGACGGTTTCGAGGGTGGCGCGTGTGGCTTGGATCCAGTTGCTACTACTGTGGATTGTCAAGGAATTCCGGAGGCAGTTAGTTCGAGGCAAGAATTCCGATTAACGGATTAGCTGACAATGCACACGCGGGGTCCTAAGCGGAGGAGTCGTCGGGAAGCGAACATGAGAACGAAACGAAACTCGAGCCTAAGCCTTCTAACATTGCTTGCGCGCGGCTATGACGGGCTCGACCGGTTGGTTTCCGAGGCGACAGCAGAAGGCTCGGTCGGTTATTCGTATGACGCTGCGGGGCGCAGGACAGCCATGACGGTCGGCGGGCAACAGCCGGTGAGCTATTTCTACGACAACGATAATCGCCTGGTGCAGATCGCGCAGGGTGGCTCGGGCGTGTCGTTCGCGTACGACACCGACGGTCGGCGCACGTCGCTTACGCTGCCGAATGGCGTGACGATGAGCTACGGGTACGATGCGGCCTCCGAGTTGACGAGCATTGGCTACGGCAGCTTGGGGAGCCTGACCTATAGCTATGATCTCGCCGGGCGGCGGACGAATGTCGGCGGCAGCTTCGCGCGCACGGGCGTCCCCAGCGCGCTGACGAGCGCCAGCTACAACGCCGATAATCAGCTCACGCAGTTCGGGCCGTCGAGTCTCACCTACGACGCAAACGGCAATCTCACCAGCGACGGCACGAACACCTACACGTGGAGCGCGCGGAATCAGTTGATTGCCATCAGCGGGGGCGTCTCGGCGAATTTCCAGTACGACGCTTTCGGCCGGCGGGTGAGCAAGACGGTCGCGGGCACGACGCAATCTCTCTACGACGGCGTGAACCCGGTGCAGGAGCTCTCGGGCGCGAGCGTCAGCGCGAATCTGCTGACGGGCCTCGGCGTGGACGAATATTTCCAGCGAACGGATGCCAACGGCCCGGCCAATTTCCTCACCGACGCCCTGGGCAGCACCGTCGCACTGACCGGCGCGTCCGGCAACGCACTCGCCAGTTACACCTACGAGCCGTTTGGCAACACAATCGTATCTGGCTCTTCCTCGAATCCCTACCAGTTCACCGCCCGCGAAAACGACTCAACGGGCCTCTATTTTCACCGTGCGCGATACTATTCGCCTGCCCTTCAGCGGTTTCTTTCCGAAGACCCGATAGGGTTCACCGGCGGGTATTCCTATCGATACGTCGAGAATGACCCGATCCTCGCGATAGACCCTCTGGGCCTGACTTGGATCTACAGCCAGGGTGCGGGCACGCTGTCTTACCAATTTGACGAAAACAGCCCTACGTTCTATGGAATCGGGCCAGGCTATGGACCTGGTGGTGTACCTGACATCATCCCCGAACCGGTTCTCATGTACAGCAACCTATATGCGGGGCGCGGACAAGGAGTGAACAATCCGGGTAACCAAAATGTAGGTACTGGTGTCGATGCCGATGTGACCGACCCTGCGAATGCAGGCCCGCTGCCCCAAGGTTGGTACACCATCGGTCCCATGCAACAGACTGGTGGCCCCACACCGAATGCGATGCAGCTGTTCCCAGATACGGACAACCAAATGTTCGGGCGAGGTAATTTCTGGTTCCACGGGGACTGGAGGCAGCCCTGGTTGCACCCACCCCAGAGCGCCTCATCAGGTTGCATTGTTGGGCCGCCAGGAGTGCGGCAAGCCGTTGCGAATAGTGGAGACAAGCGCCTGGAGGTCGTGCCTTGAGAGCCGCTGGATGCGTTCATTGGTGCCTACTCCTCATGTCTGTCGGTGTTGCTCAGCCATCTGTCTCTGGACAAGGTTCTGCGCGGCTCCGACCGGCCGAGATTACCGTCGTGAGCGCGACAGGTGCCGGAGGCAAAGCGGTCGTAACACTCCACACAGTGGAGATCGCGGGCGAGTGCAAGACTCTGTGTCCCAGCAGCCAGCTCTGGGCTGATCAGAACAGGGATGTTGGAAAAGTGTCGGTGCTACAGGACGTGACAGTGTCTGTTGACGGACGAGTACTGGACGTCCCACCTGCCGCTTATTCGGGAATGTACGAGGCTGGCGTAGCCAGATTAGAGCCGAAAGGAGAAGGGTTCCTCGTCACGTTAGACGGCGGCGAAGGTGCCCTTACCTGGGAAACACAGCTCTCCTTTGACGCACACGGGATACAGCAGCGGGAGGACTTTTATTCCGGGGCATTGGACCGCCAGATTCAGTTTGTACGTGCTGTCCCAACAGGGCAGGGCGAGGCACCAACAGAGAGTCCGCTCGGCAACAGCCGGGCTCGACTCAACGTGGGTGGATCTGGGCGAACGGATTTGGACCTACCAACCGCAAAAGGAAAGGTGCGCGTAAGCGTTCGGCTGGTTCGATTTGAGCCCAGTTGCCAGGATATCTGTCCGAACACACGACCGTGGACGGAAAAAAACAAGGATATACCGCTGTTTAGTGAACAAATAAGATTTTCCATTCATGGAAAGAGTATTCCGGCAATTTTCGGCGGAAATCCATTTGAGGTTGGTCGGCTGGAGTTGAGCGGGATTGCGGTCGATCCGCAGCGGGCATCCCTCCGCGCTGACGGCGGTGGATTCGTGCTCAGAATTAGCGGAGGAGTGGGCGCTACTGCGAACTTTGTTGAACTTTGGTTCGATTCGCGCGGAATTCATAGGTCGACCGCTTCCGAATCTCCGAACGGACCGGTGGAGCAAACGAGTTTCTATCAACTCGCGTTCGATTAGCAGGAACGCCAAAGAGACGCGCGGATATGTGGAAGACAGTTCAGGTTGGCTTGGCTCTGTTGTTCACGACGGTCGTCGCGTCGCCATTGCGGGCCCAAACCGGGAACCCCGTGCAGTACTTCTACGACGACTTGGGCCGGCTCACCCGCGTTGTAGACCCTGGCGGGAACATCGCCACGTACCACTACGACGCGGTGGGCAACCTGCTCTCGATCACGCGCTCGACGCTGCCCGCGAACAATGGCCTCGCTATTCTGAACTTCACGCCACAGAGCGGCCCGATGGGCACTACCGTCACGATCCAAGGCCAGGGATTCAGCACGACGCCCAGCGCGAACACGGTTCAATTCAACGGCACGCCCGCGACCGTCTCCGCAGCGACGGCAAACACCCTGATGGTTACGGTTCCGTCCGGCGCGAGCATCAACGCCGCCGGAGGCGTTGGAGGAACTTTGGTTCAGCCTTTGATTTGCCAATAATCAAAAGATGGACAGGTCCGACCCTGTAAGAAGCCCCGTTGGCCCGTCCAATCTACGAGAAACGAGGTGCGGCCACGGGTGAGACGGCTCTATGAAGCTACGCTGGAATTCGAAGCTACGAATCCCATATCCGGGAGGAAACGTCGGGTGTCACCGGGAGAATTTTTCGTCGCCGACGCCGGACAGACCGGAGCCTCTGTCCTAATCGAGATCGATGAATCACTCTGGCTGGTAGAGGCAGACGCGTTGACTCGATGTGCGGTGGTCCGCCCGCCGTCTGCCGGGGGAACGGGGCTGTAAAGGCGGTCGCTTGGACGCGGGAGACGATGTGCCGTCCGCCTGCGGGTCGCACCAGTCCTAGGGCTGATGGGTTTCGGTGCAACGAACCAAGCTTCGGAAGTCGTGGATTATCTGGATCGGACCGGCAATGGCGGTGATTCCTGACGGATTGCGGATATTTGAATCGGGCGCAAAAATGAAGAAACATGTTCTCCAAATTTGCCTGAGTCTGGCGGTGGTGGCGTACTGCTCTGTTGGTGTACAGGCTCAAACCGCTGGCGTCCAGTATTTCTACGACGACCTTGGGCGTCTGACGCGCGTGGTGGACACGAGTGGCAACATCGCCACGTACCACTACGACGCACCTATGAACGGGCGGCACCTATGAAGGGACGGCAATGGTAGACGGCGCACAAGAAGACAGATTCGCCGCCGATGTGTGGAGCGCGCGGAATCAGTTGATTGCCATCAGCGGGGGCGTCTCGGCGAATTTCCAGTACGACGCATTCGGCCGGCGGGTGAGCAAGACGGTCGCTGGCACGACGCAATATCTCTACGATGGCGTGAACCCGGTGCAGGAGTTATCGGGCACGAGCGTCAGCGCGAATCTGCTGACGGGCCTCGGCGTGGACGAGTATTTTCAGCGAACGGACGCGTCCGGCCCGGCCAATTTCTTGACCGACGCCCTGGGCAGCACGGTTGCGCTGACTGGCGCGTCCGGTGCCACACTCGCCAGTTACATCTACGAGCCCTTCGGCAACACAATCGTGTCTGGCTCGTCCTCGAGTCCCTACCAATTCACCGCCCGCGAGAACGACTCAGATGGCCTCTATTACTATCGCGCCAGGTATTTCAGTCCGACCTTGCAGAGGTTCTTCAGCGAAGATCGATTGTTTCCTGCAGCCGGGACTAATGCCTTCAGGTATGCGTATGATTCTCCCCCCAATTCAGGTGATCCCACGGGGCTGTGGCCGATTGACTGGGGCCGCACAGCCAGCGTAAACCGATGCGCTGGGCAGCTATCCCAGAGTATTTCTTTGAACCCGGCGCCAGGGAACTTTTGGGCAGACGCTCTCCTTGGTAATCAGTTCGGTACCATCTCACAGGCGATTCTTGGACCTGGCAGGAAGGATGCCGCGGCACAGCTAATCGTTGACAACCCGGTGCCAAAAGCCAGTGCAAATGGCCTGCTTCAGACACTTGTCGGCCTAATTCCGACCGGTAGCCAGGTTTATGTGCCCAACGGGAATCTCGTTCTGGGTCCGTGGGGGCCAGCCTTTGACACTTCTCCCACCGCAGTGACAGTCGGGGACACGTTCGCGGGGGGCACCCTTCTCGGAGCCCTGGGGCTGTTTGAGGCGGGCAAGCTTGTCGTTGACGCTGGGGTGTACCTGGGGGCTCTTGCAGTGTGTTCGGAGCAGTGATAATGAGTCGATTGAGTGACATTTTCGGTTTTGACAAGCGTAGACTGTGGTGGTACCGGGATCTCGCGCTAATCACTATCGCTGCGATAATGACGCTCTGGGTCATTGTCGCGCTCACGGAGCCGTCCTCGATCTTCAACCGACGGCTGGCTATCGTTGCGGCTTCCATTGCGATCTTGTGTTGGATGCTTACGCCGAATCGATTGCTGCTGTTCGGTAGTGTTGTTGGCATTGTGGCGTTTCAGGGCTGGTTTGCGGTCGCGTTTTCAGGAGACCGCCGAAGTTGGTGGGTTGCCGTGCCAGCGACCTTGTTGGAATTGGGTCTCCTATGGAAGTACGGCAATAGGCTCCGGCGAAAGTAGCTCTGCAGAGGAGATTACCAGAGGCGTGAGAGCGAATTTCCAGTACGACGCCTTTGGCCGGCGAGTGAGCAAGACGGTCGCGGGCACGACGCAGTATCTCTACGATGGCGTGAATCCGGTGCAGGAGCTATCGGGCGCGAGCGTCAGCGCGAATTTGCTGACGGGCCTCCGCGTGGACGAATATTTTCAACGCACCGACGCGACCGGCCCTGCCAATTTCCTCACCGACGCCCTGGGCAGCACGGTCGCACTGACCGGCACGTCCGGCAACACGCTCGCTAGCTACACCTACGAGCCCTTCGGCAACACAACCGTATCTGGCTCCTCCTCGAATCCCTACCAGTTCACCGCCCGCGAGAATGACTCCAGCGGCCTCTACTTCCTCCGGCGGCGCTATTACGCGCCCATATTCGCCCGGTTTGTGAGTGAGGACTCTTTGCAATTCCTTGCGGGGCCAAATTTCTACCAGTACGTCGGCGGGGACCCGGCCCTGCGAACAGATCCGCTGGGACTGTGCTGGATTTACAGCCAGGGGACGGGCGACCTTTTTTACGATTTTGAAAACCCCAAGTCAAACCCGGCACCCTTTGGGGGCTACAATCCTGGTAATTTGCCCCTGTTTTATTTCGGAAACGGTCACGCTGGAACGGGGGAAGGTTGGAACAATCCGGGTAATCAGAACGTCGGTAGTTCCATAGGCGCGGATATCTACGATCCCGCTAACGCCGGTCCGCTGCCGCAGGGACTCTACACAATCGGAAGACTGCAAACCAACATTACCAGTCGCGGAGTCCGCTTGCCAAACTCCATGTGGTTGTACCCGAATCCCGGAAACGCGATGTTTGGGCGCGGAGGGTTCCTAATTCACGGAGGTAATTATTCCACTGGCTGCATCATTCTTCCGCTCGATGTGCGCAAGGAAATCGGCAATAGTTGGGACAATTGTTTGGAGGTCGTTCCGTGAAAGCAAGAATATGCGTTGCTCCGTGTATTGCACTGCTCATCAGCACGCTCGCGCCAGCGGGAGCTCACAATGAAGCTACCCGAATCCTGCCGGGAACGACCGTGATTCAGTCTCAATCTCCCTTGGGGATTGGGGTGGTAACCATGGTCACGAAAGTGCTGCGCGGGGACGACGCAGGCTCGTGCCCCGCGAGCCGCGCGTGGACAGCGCTTGGTCCGAATAGCGCTGCTGTGATTGAGGAGATGAAGATCACGATCAACGGCAACTCGATACCCGTACCGTTGTCGGTTTATGCGTCGCTTTTCGAGCCCGGCGGGGCCTCTCTCAAATTCGATGATGGAACATTTGTATTGCGCATCGACGGTGCAGACGGCGGCGAGGCCTATTTTGTCTTGCTGTATTTCGACGCGAAGGGCGTGAATCGAATGCTGGTTTACGATTCCGAATTTCCGGATCATCCGACCGAGGAGACTCGGTATCACCGTGTGGTTAGCCCAGATTGAGAGAGGGGAGTAACTCCGTGGGCCCCAGGAGTACAGAAATCCCGTGAGCAGGCGGCTTGCGTTCGGATTTGCGCTTTTCGTGGTTTCTCTGGCGCCAGTGCGTGCGTTGCGCGCGCAGGGCCCCACGCCAGTACAGTACTTCTACGACGATTTGGGCCGGCTGACGGCGGGTGGCAGGCCCTTTGTCGTTGGGGCGGTTGACTTTGGGTTTCCGTGGGTGCCGCACTCTTTCGCGGAGCGAAAGGGTGCGTCCCGCGATTTTGCTCTTGCAGGGCGGGCGGCCCAGCTTCCCAGAGCGATGCAGGAGCAATGCACAGGGCGATCACGGGGTTGTTTCGAGGCCATTTGGTGTGGTTTTGCTGACCGACTCTTGGTTTGTAAGGGTCGGGGGTTTTGGTCTTGGTTGCAACAGCGGAGCACAAAACTTGGGTGACCACGGGTAGTTCAGTGCGAAGAGTCACACAATTCGCGATCGTCGTTCTAATGAGCTTGACGCTTGTCCGCGCGGCGCGTGGGCAGAGCGGTAACCCTGTGCAGTATTTCTACGACGACCTTGGGCGTCTGACGCGCGTGGTGGACCCGAGCGGGAACATCGCCACGTACCACTACGACGCCGTCGGCAATCTGCTCTCGATCACGCGCTCGACGCTGCCCGCGAACAACGGCCTCGCGATTCTGAACTTCACGCCGCAGAGCGGCCCGGTGGGCCAGGCGGTGGCGCAATGAGCCGCCTCTTGCAAGCGCCAGCATCGCAGGATTGCGTCGCGGCCTGAAGTCTGGTTTCGAGTCCGGCACCGTGAGAGCAAAATATCGAAGGTGAGAGGATGGCTATGAAGCTTTACAAAGTGAAGCGGGGCGCCGTCGTCGAATCGGAGGGGCTCTTCTTCGAGCTTCGTGGGGAGCATTGGGACGATCTCTTGAATCGCGAATTTCTCGCGGCATTCCTAGCGCGCCGAATCAAGAAGCTCTCGCCGGTGCGGAAGTCTCCGCTCGATCGCGCAGACCTCCTGCCGCCCGTCGGAAACCAGGAGGTCTGGGCCGCCGGCGTCACCTACTATCGCAGTCGAACGGCGCGGATGAGCGAATCGAAAAGCGCGGGAGGCGGTGACTTCTACGATCGTGTCTATGCCGCCGAACGCCCGGAACTCTTCTTCAAAGCCACTCCCCATCGCGTCGTCGGACACGGACAGGCAGTCCGCATCCGCCGCGATTCCCATTGGAACGTTCCGGAGCCAGAGCTGGCCCTTGTCGTCACCGCAAAAGGAAAAATTATAGGTTACACAATCGGAAATGACATGAGTTCCCGCGACATCGAAGGGGAAAACCCACTCTACTTGCCGCAGGCCAAGGTTTACGCGCAGAGTTGCGGACTGGGCCCGGGAATCCTTGTCACCGATGAGCCGCTTCCGCCGTCTACTGAAATCAAACTCGAAATTCTTCGCAACGCAAACTCCGCGTTCAGCGGCTTCACGGCGCTCGCACAGTTGAAGCGGGACCCGGCCACCCTAGTTGAGTTTCTTTTCCGGGACAATGAGTTCCCCTTCGGCTGCTTCTTGCTCACAGGCACAGGAATCGTTCCCCCGGATTCCTTCACGCTTCAGGCCAAAGACGAAATCCGCATCTGGATCGATCACATCGGGACGCTGGTCAACACCGTGCGCTGATGACCCAGTTATTCTCCCGTGAGCGGTTTGCACTGCGCCATCTTTCATAGAAGAATGACAGAGTCTATGAACTGTGTCATCCGGTGAGAAGATCCGGCTGCCTTCACACGCGAGAGAATCCTGTCAGGCGGCGCGGGAGATGACTTAGATCGCGCCAGCGACCAGGGCGATGTCCAGCCACGAATACGCGTGGGACGCGCGGGAAGCGCCCTTCCATTCGCCGATGAAGAGCTGATGGGCAAGCGGGTGGTCGACTGGGTCGGACAATTTCGCGCGCCGAAACACGATGGATTCCGCCACGCCGTCAGCCTGGAAACGCACTGGCACAGGGGCGGAACTCCCGAGCAGTCCACGCGACTGTGCTGGGCAGTGATGAAAGAGGATCTCCGCAAAGCCGGCGCGCTGTCGTAGGCGAAAATTCAGGAGGCATTTCATGACAACAGGCAAAACCTCACGCCGGGACTTTCTCAAAGTGGCGGGCGCTGGCGTCGCGACCACGGCGCTGGCCTCGACCGCCACGAGCTACGCGCGCATCGTCGGCGCGAACGATCGCGTCGGCGTGGGCATTGTCGGCTTCTCGGATCGCTTCCGAAGCTCCCTGATGCCATCGTTCCACAAGGTTTCCGGCGACCTGAATTTCGAGTTCGTCGGCGTCTCCGACATCTGGAGCATGCGGCGCGATCAGGCGCAGGCGGCGGTGCTGAAGTTGACTGGCACTCCGATCTTCGCCGCGCGCAACAACGAGGAGCTCTATAGCCACAAGGAAGTGGACGCGGTTTTCGTCGCCACGGCTGATTTCCAACACGCCTACCACGGCACCGAGGCCGTGCGCGCCGGGCGCGACGCCTACGTTGAAAAGCCTATGGCGCACACGATGTCGGACGCGCGCACTTTCCGCGAGGCCGTGCACGACAGCAGGCAAATCGTCGCCGTCGGCACGCAGCGCCGCAGCTCGTCGATCTACCAAAGTGCATGCGATTACGTGAAGTCGGGCAAATTCGGCGACATCGTCTGCGTCGAGATGACGTGGAATGTCAACCAGCCCGGCCGCTGGCGCCGCCCGTCGTTGTTGCCGCTGCTCCGCGAGCAAGACACCGACTGGAAGCGCTACTACGGCGCTTCCTTCGACACGAATCGCGCTCCCGAGAATTTCGATGCGCGGAAGTATCTCGAATTCCGGCTCTTCTGGCCGTACTCGTCGGGAATTCCCGATCAGTGGCTCGTCCACCAGATTGACACCGTTCACTGGTTCACCGGCCTGCCGCGTCCGCGCAGCGTCGTCGCAAATGGCGGCATCTACCTCTGGAAAGACGGCCGCCGGAATTGGGACACGATGACCGCCGTGTTCGATTACGGCCCGCTCGACGACAAGACGAAAGGATTCCAGGTCATCTATTCTTCGCGAATGACGAACGCCGCCGGCGACGTCAAGGAAATTTACCGCTCAAACGGCGGCACGCTCGATCTCGTCAAAAACGAAGTCACACCCGAAGGCGGCCTCACCGAGCGCTACGCCAAAGAGATGAACATGCAGCCCAACCTGCTGCCGACCGTGAGCCTCGCGCAGCAGGCGGCCGAGACGAGCACCGGCGCCGATACCGGCGCGGACGATATGACTGTGGCAAACGTCCGCAACTGGATGGAGTGCGTCCGCAGCCGCAAGACGCCCAACGCGAGCATTGACGCGGGATACAGCCATTCGATCGCGCTGTGCATGAACGTTGCCGCGATCCAAACCAGCAGGCGAGTCACCTTCGACGACGCCAGGCAAGAAGTCGTCGTGGGAGACTGACTGCCATGCGACTCCTCGCCGGAAGCCTCTGGGTGGGCGTCCTCGCGGGCGCGGCGTTGCTCGTCGCGTCCAGCGCTCCCGCGCAACCGCCCGACGACGAGGGAGTGCAAATCGTGCCCAACGAAGCCGCGCACCGCGTGGACATCCTGATCGCTGGAAGGCCGTTCACCTCCTACATCTTCCCGGACACGATCAAGAAGCCCGTGCTCTTTCCGCTGCGCACCGCGCGCGGCACGATCATCACGCGCGGGTTCCCGCCGGGACCCGGCGAGCGCGCTGACCACCCGCATCACGTGGGGCTGTGGTTCAACTACAGCGACGTGAACGGCTTCGACTTCTGGAATAACTCCGACGCCATTAAGCCCGAGCAGCGGCTTAAGATGGGCACGATCTTCCAGCGCAGAATTGTGAACCGCGTCCCCGGCGACAACGTGGGCTCGCTGATGACGCAGATGGACTGGGTCGCCGCAAACGGCACCGGCGCGACGCTCATCCAACAAGACGCGTGGTACACGTTTCGAGGCGGCGCCGATTTCCGCATCGTGGATCTCTTCACGACGCTCACGGCGCAGGACAATCCCGTGGTGTTTCACGACAATAAAGACGGCCTGCTCGGCTTGCGCGTGCGGCGCGAACTCGAACTTCCGACCGCGCAAGGCGGTCTGTACACCGACTCGAACGGCGTCGTGACCAAAGTGGACAAGATGGATAATACGGGCGTCAACGGCAATTACATCACCAGCGAAGGCAAGACCGGCGAGGCCGCGTGGGGCACGCGCGGGCGCTGGTGCGCGCTCGAAGGCAAAGTCGGCGACGAGCCGGTGACGATCGTCATCTTCGACTATCCGAAAAATCCGGGCTTCCCCACGTACTGGCACGCGCGCGACTACGGCCTCTTTGCCGCGAATCCCTTCGGCGTGAAGGATTTCACGAACGGCAAGGAGCAGATGAATTTCACGCTTCCGCCGCACCAGAACGTGACTTTCCACTATCGGATCTTGATTCTCTCCAAAATCGCCACTGCCGACGAAATCGAAAGAGAGTACCAGCGATTCGTCGCAGCGTATCCGTGAGGCCGCGAGCGCAAGATGAAATAGCGCAGGAGAAAGTTCCACCGCAGAGACGCAGAGAGCACAGAGGAAACGCAGAGAAATGAAGATACGAGTTGGAATCGTTGGCGGTGGAAATATTTCCGAGACGCACGCGCGTGCCGCGCGGGCGATTCCCGGCGTGGAGACCGCCGCCATCTGCGGAAGTAACAAAGAAAAAGTCGAGCGACTCTGCCGCGAATACGGCGGAGTTCCCTTCACTGACTACGAAAATTTCCTGGGGCACAGACCGATGGAAATGGTTGCGCTCGGCAGCCCTTCGGGAATGCACGCCGAACAGGGCATTGCGGCTGCACGGCATGGCCTACACGTCCTGACCGAGAAGCCGATTGATATCACTCTCGCTCGCGCGGACGCGCTAATCGCCGCGACCGACAAGGCCGGAGTGAAGCTCGGCGTTTTCTATCAGGACCGCTTCAAAGCTGACCTGCGCCGGGTGAAAACTTTGCTCGACGGCGGAATCCTCGGCAAACCGATCCTCGCTGAGGCGCGCGTGAAGTGGTATCGGCCTCCGGAATATTACTCCGGCTCGAAATGGCGTGGTACGACAGCGCTCGACGGCGGCGGCGCACTGATGAATCAAGGCATCCACACGGTGGACTTGCTGCTTTGGCTCTGGGGCGACGTCGTGGCCGTGCAGGCGAAGATGTCGAGCTCGCTGCACAAAATCGAATCGGAAGACACGCTCGTCGCGCTGCTGGAATTTGCGAACGGTGCGCTCGGTACGCTCATCGCGACAACTTCCGTCTTTCCCGGCTATCCGCGGCACGTGGAATTGAGCGGCTCGGAGGGAACGCTCGCCATAGAACAGGATTTGCTCGTGCGCGCCGATCTGCACAAGTCCGATCCGAGCCTGATGCGCAACGAAGCCGGCGACCAGAATCCGAGCGCGGCGTCGCCAACCGTCAGCGACATTCGAGGCCATCAGGCCGCACTCGAAGATTTCCTGCGCGCCATTGAGACGAATGGTCAACCCGCTTGCAACGGCCGCGAGGGGCGCCGCAGCGTCGCGCTGGTCGAAGCAATCTACGCAGCGGCACGATCTGGAGCGCGAGTGAGCGTCTTGCGGTAGAGGCGCTTTCCTTCCTAGAATTTCCCCGTCTCTGACCCGTATATATATGTCTGGGCAGGGTTTAGCAGCATATCCTTAAGCAAGGCCAAAAATATAGTTGACGAATCAAAGCGGTAGCGTGGCCATGCTGTTGTGGGAAGGAAGAGGCAGGAAATGAATGAGACAAAGGATTTCTGACCCCCAATGGGATTATTCTCTTCCCTTGGCGGTTGCGCCGGAGGAGTTCGTGGCTCATTTTCACATTTACGCCGACGAGAGCGGCAAACTAGCGCAGAGTGATTACACCTCATTTTGCGGATATATAGCGCACGTCTCTGAATGGCAAAGATTCAGTCAGGAATGGAACAATTGCCGTCTCGGATGGGGCGTCCCGCCACTTCATCTGTCGAGAATCATGTTCCCACAGCGAAAAGACGATGAGTGGAAGGACATCTGGCTTAAATGGGGTAAAGAATGGGAAGGCAAAAGAGACTTAATGCTAGGAGATTTTGCTTCAGTTGTTCTTGGTTCCCAGATTGTGTGTATCGGGGCGGTCGTTGACGCTGACCACTTCCGGTCGTTGCCTGATTGTGAATTCAAGAAAGAAGCCAAAAACCCGATCCTACTTTCCTTCCAGAAAGTCCTTATGGAAGGAATAGAGAAAACCGAGGTAATAGACAAACACTCTCCAATCAGCGTCGTGATTGACGATGATGAAGAGTACGCGATGGATTGCTATAAGTGGCTGAGCGACTTAAAAAAAGATGCACGCCTCCAAAAAGTTAAAGACAGAATTCATGGGATATGTTTCGTGAACGATGCGGATTACCCCGGCATCCAAGTTTCCGACATGATTGCATTTGAAGCGCGGCGTTTGATGGTTGAAAGGATGAAGACGCCAGGTGTGTCTCCATCGAAGTTATATTCGGCCTTGACCAAGCATGGAATCCATCAACCGCAGTTAATGACCGCAGAGTTTCTGGACCGACTCTCAAGGAACGTAAATGAGGCGCTCAAGCCGTGAGTACGAGAAGTTTGACCGCACTATCCGCCAGATCGTTCAGGTTTCTCACAGCGCCATTAAAAGCCAATTGGATGCCGAAAAGGACGCGAGGAAACGAAAGAAATCTTCAAAGTCTATCGCTTCCCGTGCGGCAACCTCCGGACGAATAACAAACCAAAAACCAACCACACCGCAAGCGTGCAAATGAGACCCGTGTAGCCGAACAGCTTTGCCTGGGCTTTGCCGTCCATGTTGACGATCGCTCCGGCGCCAATGCGAAGCGGCCGGCGGCAGTTGCAAGAAGAATGTGATGCTATCGAACCGCTTCGTCGCAATGCTCGAGCGAAAACTCCGCTGCCGGGCACGGCGAATCGTGCCCGCGTTGTTCACGTCGATATCGAGTGAGCCGAACGCCGCAATCGCGTCTTCGACGACTCACCCTTTCATATGTAGCGAAGATCGCAAAGGATGAACGCTGTCTCCGCGCGGGCTCTCAGCCTGCAGCCAGACTGGCTGCCTTCACTTCCGATCGCTTTGAATCAAACCCCAGCTCCGAGGATAACTCCCTTGCGGCTCTGCCCACGCACTCGGCCACGGCCAGAATCTTGCTTTCCGTCAGGCGGAAAGAAGGACCAGAGATGCTGACCGCCGCGATCGCGCGGCCCGAATGGTCATGCACGGCCGCTCCGACGCATCGCACACCCTCCTCAAATTCCTCGTTGTCCACCGCGTAGCCACGCGCGCGAATCAGCTTGAGTTCGGCTTTCAAGACTTCCGCCGACGTGATCGTTCGCGGGGTGAATGGTTTGAGTTGCGTCTGACGCAGAATCGCATCGAGTTCTGATTCGGGAAGCTCGGCCAGCATGGCCTTGCCGACGGCAGTACAATAGGCGGCGTGGCGGCGTCCTACGCGTGATGCCATGCGCACGCTTCTCTCCGGCTCCATCTTTTCCACGTAGACAACATCCCCAAAATCGAGAACGCAAAGGTGCACAGTCTCTTGTGCCTCCTGGAGCAATCGAGTGAGGTGAGGACGCGAATGCTCGCGCAAGTCGAGGGTCGCGATTGCCTTGCTGCCCAACTCGAAGAGCTTGAGCCCCAAACGGTAGTGCCCGTTTCCCGGGTTCCTGCTCACGAGGCCATGGCTTTCGAGCACCATCATCAGACGGTGGACTGTGCTCTTGTGTAGACCCAGAGTGCCGGACAACTCGGCGAGGCTGAAATCCTCCTGGCGTGCGGCGAGGGCATTCAATATGGACATCGCCCTGTCCAAAACTTGGACACGATAG
>Ga0187769_10000431_pt1 | contig 23077 bp, 23 predicted proteins | sample 0116_SJ02_MP02_1_FD_133140 | JGI IMG/M metagenome (GOLD analysis project Ga0187769, IMG submission 133140) | Tropical peat soil microbial communities from peatlands in Department of Meta, Colombia - 0116_SJ02_MP02_10_MG | ecosystem: Environmental > Terrestrial > Soil > Wetlands > Peat | place... | reverse complement strand
CCTCCGGCCTGCTCCTCAGCCTCTAGCAGCACGAACGGCACGCCAAGCTTTTTCAGCCGGTATGCACACGCAAGACCGGATATCCCGCCGCCTATCACCGCGACTTTTGGCGAATCTGCCATGTCCAGGAATTGTTCTGCGCCGTGTTAAAGCGTCTTCGAAAACAGCGGTTTCTTGTCCATCTGCTGCTCGTGCAAGTACCTGTCGAACACCATCGCCACGTTGCGGATGAAGATTCGGCCGAGCGGCGTCACGCGAATCTCGGGCCCCTCCAGCTCAACCAGCCCCTCCGCCGCCTGCTCGGCGAGCTTCCCGAGCTCATCGCGAAAATACTCGTCGAAGGCAATTCCGAACTCATTCTCGATTTCCTTCTTCGGGATAACTGTGTGGCAGAGCAAGCGCCCGATCACCGCCCGCCGCAACTTGTCGTCCGCTGAGAGCCTGTAACCACGCATCGTCGCGATCCCGCGCTCCGCGACAGCGTCCTGATATGCTGGCACCTCGCGCCGGTTCTGCGCATACGCGTCGCCGATCGAGCTGATCGCGCTCACGCCCATGCCGTAGAGATCGGCGCCGGCCTTCGTGGTGTAGCCCTGAAAGTTTCTGTGCAGTGTGCGATTCCTCTGCGCGGCCGCAAGCTCATCCTCAGGCCGTGAAAAGTGATCCATCCCGATGTAAACGTATCCCGCACCCAGAAACCTTTCGAGCCCGGCGCGAAAGATGGCGAACTTCTGGCGCCCTTCCGGCAGCGCGTTCGCAAAAGATCCCTGCTGCTTCTTGAGCCACGGCACATGCGCGTAGCTGAACATCGCGACGCGGTCCGGCGCAAGTGTCAGCACCTGCTCGATCGTCTCTCGGAAGCTCGCCGCCGTCTGATAGGGCAGACCGTAAATCAAATCCACGTTGATGCTCTGAAATCCGAGTTTGCGCGCCGCAGCGATCAAATCGCGCGTCATTTCGTACGGCTGAACGCGGTGGATCGTCTTCTGCACCTCCGGCTGAAAATCCTGTATCCCCATGCTCAACCGGTTGAAGCCCAGCCGCCGCAGAGTCTCCAGATGCTCCTGCGTCGTGACGCGCGGATCAACCTCCAGGCCAATCTCGCTGTCCGCCGCGAACGAAAACCGCTCTCGCGCGTAAGCGAACAGATCTTCCATCTGCGCTGGCGTGAGATACGTCGGCGTTCCGCCTCCCCAGTGGAATTGGATCACTCGCCGCTTCTTCGACACAAACTTCGACACGTGCGCGATTTCGCGCTTCAGCGCCTCGAGGTACGGGATGGCGACTCTCTTGTCTTTCTGAATCGAAACGTTGCAGGCGCAAAATAGGCAAAGGCTTTCGCAGAAGGGAATGTGCATGTAGAGCGAAAGCGGCGTACCCTGCGCGTCTGCCTTCGTGAAGTACTCCTCAAGGTCGTTCGGGCCGAAGTCGTCCTTCCACACCGGCGCGGTCGGATAGCTCGTGTAGCGCGGCCCGGGCTTGTTGTACTTTTCGAGAATGTCGTCCGAGACCCTGGCGATCTCGATCTTCTCGTTCGGTTTTGTGTTTACGCCCATCGCGTCACGCCTGCGCCGCAGCCATCGCGGCCTGTCCGGCTTCGACAAAGATCTTCGCGTTCTCTACGGGAGTCGTCGGCAGAATTCCGTGCCCTAGGTTCAGGATATGCCCAACCCCGCCCGTTTTTTCGACCGCCTCACGCGCGGCTCGACGAATCCCCGCTTGGTCACCCAGCAGCACTGTTGGATCAACGTTTCCTTGCAGGGCTACGCGTTTCCCAAGCCTCCGTCGCGCCTCCGCCAGGTCCGTCTTCCAGTCCACGCTCAGCACATCCGCGCCGGACTTCGCCATATCGTCGAGATGCGCTGCCGATCCCTTGGCAAAAAGAATCCTTGGCACGCTGCCCTCGTCCAACGCCCGAAGCACCGCCTGCGTCGCTGGTAGCTCGAACTCCGCATACTCGGCAGGCGTCAATTCACCCGCCCACGTATCGAACAGTTGAACCGCGCTCGCTCCCGCCGCGATCTGCATCTTCAGGTATCGAGAGGTCGCCCCCGCAATCCGCTGAAGCAGCGCACGCAAGGTCTCCGGCTCGTCGCGCAGCAACTGTTTCGCCCGCGAAACATCTCCCCGCGTTTGCCCTTCGATCATATAGCACGCGAGCGTCCACGGCGCAGCCGCAAATCCGATTACCGGCACATCCGGTCCCACAGCCTTGCAGATTGTCCGGATGGCGTCCCCGACAAATCGCGTCTCGCGTTCGGGATCGAAGTCGCGCAGCCGACCGACGGCCGCAGCATCGCGAACCGGATTTGCCAGGACCGGCCCCGCATCCGGCACGTCCAGCGGCAGCCCCATCGCCTCTGCCACGATCAATATGTCCGAAAAAACGATGATTGCGTCCACGCCAAGCACGTGAAACGGCTGAATCGACACCTCTGCGGCCAGCTCCGGCGTCTTGCAAATCTCAAGGAAGGAGTGTTTGGCGCGCACGGCTTGGTATTCCGGCAAATACCGTCCCGCCTGACGCATGATCCACACCGGGACGCGGTCGGTCCTCTCGAACCGGCATGCGCAGAGAAACAGTTCCTTCTTGTTTTCGCTTTTCTGCGGCATCTGTATGGAAGTTCAACGTAATCATAACAGAAGCATGCCGCGCCGCCGCTTCACCTGCGTTCGGCGGTATAATCTCTGCGGTCTGTCTGATGCCAAACCAACTGGGCTATCTGAGCGTTGCGCTCTACGCCGCGAGCTTCGTCTGCTATGCCCGCGTGCTTTATTCTCCGCACGTCTGGGTCGGCCGCCTGGCTAGCCTCCTTCTCGCTTGCGGCATCGTGAGCCACTACTTCGCGCTGCTCGGCCGCTCTCAGGGGACGCACACCATCCCCTACGACGACCTCTATGGCTCGATGTCCCTTTTTGCGTGGTTGCTTGGCGTCACCTACCTGGGCTTGGAGGTCATGCACCGCCAGCGCTCTGTCGGCGCGTTCGTCTCCCTTCTGTTGGTCATATGGATGGCCATTCTTGAATTCTTCGCCCCGCACACGATGCCCGGCCCACCCCCTGCGCGCGGCGCGCTTTTCGCGTTTCACGTCACGCTCAACACCTGGTCGTACGCGGCCTTTGCACTTTCATTCGTTCTGAGCCTCATCTACCTCGTACAGGACCGCATCTTGCGCTCTCATCGCGCCGGGACCGCCTTCTGGCGCTTTCCTGCGCTCGAAGTGCTTGACCGCATGGCCCGCAGCAGCGTTTTTATCGGCCTGGGCGCACTCGCGGTCGGGGTCACCAGCGGGTTCATCTGGGCGCACCGTCTCACCGGCGCTTATTCTTTGGGCGATCCGAAAGTCATCGTCACGCTCTTCATTCTTATCGTTTATGTTGCGTACCTGATTCTTTCGCGCAGCGCCCATTGGCGCGGCTCCCGCGCGGCGTTGATTTGTGCGGTCAATTTTGCGGTGGTTCTGTTCAGCTACACGTTCGTGAACTGGTATCTGACGCACTTTCACAGATTCTTCTAGGCGTCGCTCCACATGACCACTACACCCAAGCCGAAGCAGTCAGCGCCGAGCCCGGCCATGGACGCCGCCGGCCCTCGCGTCCAGATCGCGCTCATCGGCTGCAACCATCGGACAGCACCTGTCGAGCTCCGCGAGCGCGTGGCCTTCACAACCGAGCAGGCACTCGAAGCCGCGCGCGAACTCCGCCGCCAGGGCATCCTCGACGAAGCTGTCGTCCTCTCGACTTGCAATCGCAGCGAGCTGTACGGGGTCCCGAGCGATCCCGGCTCCGCCGTCACGGAAGCGATGGAGGATTTTCTTACCACTTTCCATCGGCTCACGCGCGCGGAACTCGAGGGCCGCACCTATCGCTGGCTCGGAACCGACGCTGTCCGCCATCTTTTTCGCGTCGCTTCCGGTCTCGACTCCATGCTTCTTGGCGAAGCCGAAATCCTAGGCCAGTTGCGCGCCGCCTACGGGCAGGCTCTCGATCATGGCGCGACCGGCCCGGTCCTTAATCGCGCTTTCCAGGGCGCTCTCGAAGTAGGGAAGCGCGTCCGCGCAGAAACCGAAGTCGGCGCCCGCCCGATGTCCGTTGCGCTTGCCGGCGTCAAGCTTGCGGAACGCGTCTTCGGCGATCTGAAGGGCCACGCCGCTCTGATCGTCGGCGCGGGAGCCGTTGCCGAGCAGGTCGTCGAGCATCTCCGCAATCGCGGCATTGGCAGCCTTCGCGTCGTGAATCGCTCATTCGATCGCGCCGCCGAACTCGCCCACAGCATGGGCGGAGAAGCCGTGGCCTGGGATTCGCTCGAGAAGGTTCTCGGCACGCCGGACATCATCGTCACATCGGTCGCCAATGCAGGTCCTGTGCTCACGCGCGATATGCTCGAACGCGCCCTCGCCGCTCGCGGTGGCCGACCAATCTTCGTCGTAGACCTCGGCGTTCCGCGCAACGTAGCGGCTGACGCCGTCGGCCTCTACAATCTCTACCTCTACAACATTGACGACCTCGGCGAGATCGTCGAGCAGAACAAGCGCGCCCGCGAGGCGGAGATTCCGCGCGCCGAAGCCATCATCACCGAGCACGTCGCGAAGTTCGAATCCTGGCGCGCCGCTCTCGAAGCCGGCTCGATCATTGACGATCTCCGCGGCCGCTTCCGCGAGCAGTGCGAAGACCTTCTCCGCGAGCGCCTCGCGCAAATGAACGACATCTCCCCTGAAGAGCGCCAGCGCCTCTCTGCTCTTACCGAAGAGCTGATCGAGCGCCTCCTCGACGAGCCGTCCGCGCGCCTTCGCAACGGCCGCGAAATGCGCGGGCGCCTCGGCGCCATCGAAACCGTCCGCCATCTCTTCGGCCTCGATAAGAAGGCTGAGGGTCCTGAGTGATCCGCCTGCGCATCGGCACGCGCGGCAGCGCGCTCGCACTCTGGCAAGCGAACCACATCGCCGAGGCCCTGCATCGCTTCCATGGGGTCGAGACGGAACTGGTTCGCATCCGCACTTCCGGCGACCGCATGCAGTCGGCTCCCGTCGCGCGAATCAACGAGCAGCTCGCCGCGGAATCGGGCATGAAGGGCATCTTCATCAAGGAGATCGAGGACGCCCTGCTCGCAGGGACTGTGGACCTGGCCGTTCACAGCCTGAAGGACGTCCCGGCCGAAATTCCCGACGGCCTCACATTTCCCGCCGTCACTCGCCGCGAGGATCCGCGTGACTGCCTTATTTCTCGCAAAGGAGACACGTTGAAATCCCTTCCGCTCGGCGCTCGCATCGGCACCAGCAGCCTGCGCCGCCAGGCCCAGCTCCGCCATCATCGCCCGGATTTGGACGTCGTCGATCTGCGCGGAAATGTGGATACGCGCCTGAAGAAACTCGAAAGCGGAGAATTCGACGCCATCGTTCTGGCGATGGCGGGCGTCAAGCGCCTTGGATTCGCGGAAAGAATCACGCAGATCCTCGACGAGGACGTTATGCTCCCCGCGGTCGGCCAGGGCGCTCTGGGAATCGAAACGCGCGCGAACGACCTCCGGACTTTCGATCTCGTCGCGTCGCTCGATGACCCCGAAACGCACGCGTGTGTCACAGCCGAGCGTGCCGTTCTTCGCGCCCTTCATGGCGGCTGCCAGATTCCGCTCGGCGTGCTTGGCTGTCTCCGGGGCAGCGAACTGCATCTGGAGGCAGCCGTATTCTCCGCCGCCGGATCGGAATTCGTACGCTGCTCGGAAAATGGACCCGTGGATCAAGCTCGCGAGATCGGCCTCCGCCTCGCTACCGCTCTGATCGAATCGGGTGCGGACCGAATCCTTCGCCTCGCAGGAAGATCCGTTGGACAGGCATAACAAACCGCTCGCCGGAAAGCGCATCGTCGTCACGCGCGCGCCGGAGCAAGCTCGGGATTTGACCGATGCGCTCGAGCACCAGGGCGCAAAAGTCATTTCGCTTCCGATGGTCTCCTTTGCGTCTCCGGAGGATTGCCAGAAGCTGGACGAGCAACTCCGCCGCCTCAACGACTTCGATGCAATCGTTTTTCTGAGCAGCAACGCGGTTCGATATATCTTTGATCGCTGCGCTCAACTGGGCATAAAGTGTGAGATGCTCCAGTCGCTGAATCGCTTGATCGTGGCGGTGGGCCCGGCGACGGCGCAGGCGCTTACAGGGAAGGGAATCAAAGTGGGTTTTGTCTCGCAAAGCGGAACAGGCGAAGGCCTCGCGCATGAGCTCCGCGGATCGCTGGCCGGCCGCCGCGTCCTTTTGCCGCGAAGCGACCGTGGCGATGAGCAGGCGCCAAACGCGCTGCGCGCTGCCGGAGCGGTCGTCACCGAAGTCATCGCATATCGGACGGTAAAGCCGGCAAGCCTCGACCGCGAGATTCTTGCCGGCATCCTGCGCGGCGACATGAACTCCGTCATCTTCGCGAGTCCCTCCGCTTATAAGAATTTCCAATCCTCGGTTGGCGATTCGGCATTGCAAGACCTTTCGCATCGCGTGGATTTCGCGGCCATCGGTCCCACGACGGCTGCCGCGATCCAAAATTCCGGTGCCCGCGTCGCAATCCAGGCGGAGGAAGCGTCAGCGGACGGCCTCGCTCGCGCAATTGCGGATTACTATTCCCATCCTCAGGCCACGGCGAGGCGCGTATGAGCTTCCCGACCCATCGTCCGCGCCGCCTGCGCCGCAATGAAGCCATTCGTGGCCTCGTCCGCGAAACACACATCTCGACCGACGGCCTTGTCTATCCGATGTTTGCGTGCCCCGGCTCGAAGCTCCGCACGAAAGTCAGCTCCATGCCCGGCATCTTTCAGCAGTCGCCCGATCAAATTGTCGAGGAGTGCCGCGAGGTCGCTGACCTCGGCATCCCCGCGGTCATCCTCTTCGGCCTTCCTGAGAAGAAGGACGAAATCGGCTCCGAAGCCGCCTCGCCGACCGGCGCCGTGCAGCGCTCCATCGAAGCGATCCGCAAGGCCAACCTGAAACTGGTCGTCATCACCGACGTTTGCCTCTGCGAATACACCAGCCATGGGCACTGTGGCGCCATCAAGGATGGCGAAGTTCTCAACGACCCAAGCCTCGCGCTTCTCGCGGATGCGGCGCTTTCGCACGCGCGCGCCGGCGCGGACATGGTCGCGCCCTCGGACATGATGGATGGCCGCGTCGCCGCCATCCGCCGCAAGCTGGACGATAACAAGTTCCAGGACGTGGCCATCCTCGCGTACGCCGCAAAATACTGCTCCGCTTTCTACGGTCCGTTCCGCGAAGCCGCGCAATCGGCTCCGCAGTTCGGCGATCGCCGCAGCTATCAGATGGATCCCGCGAACGCCCGCGAGGCCCTCCGCGAAGTCGCGCTGGATATCGAGGAAGGCGCCGACATCATCATGGTCAAGCCCGCGCTACCGTATCTCGACATCATCACGCGCGTCCGCGAGCGTTTCGATGTCCCCGTCGCCGCCTATAACGTCAGCGCCGAGTTCTCGATGGTCAAGGCCGCCGCACAGAAGGGCTGGATCGACGAGCAGCGCATCGTCACCGAGATCATCACCAGCATCCACCGTGCCGGCGCTTCCATCGTCCTCACCTACCACGCCAAAGACCTCGCCCGCTGGCTCGCAAAGTGTTAACTCGTCAGTAGGGGCACGGCATGCCGTGCCCGGCAAAAGTGCTTGGCGATCCGTTAGCGATTCGACTGTAGTTGCAATGGCCCGGTCGTAATATGATTTGCCCGTGGCTTCCGATCTCCGCTCTCAAGACCTGTTCTCCCGCGCCCAGAAAATCCTCGTTGGCGGCGTCAACAGTCCTGTCCGCGCCTTCCGCGCCGTCGGCGGCACGCCTCTCATCATCGAACGCGCCTCGGGCTCGCGCCTCTGGGACGCCGACGGGCGCGAATACCTCGACTACATCTGCTCCTGGGGCGCGCTGATTCTCGGCCACGCCGACCCGGACGTCGTCTCCGCCATCGCCGATCAGGCCGCCCGCGGCACAAGCTACGGCATGACTTCGCCGCTCGAGATCGAGCTCGGCGAACGCATCTCTCGCGCTGCTTCGTCCGTCGAGCGCATCCGCTTCGTCAGCTCCGGAACGGAAGCGACGATGTCTGCCATCCGCGCCGCGCGCGCCTTCACCAAGCGCGACCTGATCCTCAAATTTGAAGGCGGCTACCACGGCCATGCCGACAGCTTTCTTTCCGAAGCCGGCTCCGGCCTCGCGACGCTGGGCATTTCCTCCAGTCCCGGCGTGCCCTCAGGCTTTGCTGAACTGACGCTCAACGCCCCCTACAACAACCCCGCTGCCGTCGAACACCTCTTCGGCCAGCACGGAAGTAAAATTGCGGCCGTAATTGTGGAACCTGTCGCCGCCAACATGGGCGTCGTCCCGCCCGCTGCCGATTTCCTCGAAGGCCTCCGCAAAATTACGGACCGCTATGGCGCACTGCTGATCTTCGATGAGGTCATCACGGGCTTCCGCCTTACCTACGGCGGCGCCCAGAAAGTCTTCAACGTTACGCCGGACATGACCGTCCTCGGCAAGATCATCGGCGGCGGATTGCCCGCCGCTGCCTACGGCGGTCGCCACGATGTCATGGACCTGATCTCCCCGCTCGGGCCCGTTTATCAGGCCGGCACGCTCTCTGGGAACCCTTTGGCCATGCGCGCCGGTCTCGCGACGCTCCCCAAGCTGGAAGCACCCGGTTTCTATGCGACCCTCAACAAGAAGGTCCAGCGCCTCGCGGATGGCCTCCGCGCCGCGCTCCGCGAGACCGGCCTTCCCGGCCAGGTGAACTCCATTGGCTCCCTCATCACCCTGTTCTTCACTTCCGGAGCCGTTAGCGATTACTCGGGCGCGAAGAAGGCTGACACCGCCCGCTTTGCCGCATTCTTCCGCGAGATGTTGAGCCGTGGAATCCTTCTGCCGCCTTCCCAATTCGAGGCCCTCTTCGTCTCGTCGGCGCACTCGGACGACGACATCGACCGCACCGTGTCTGCGGCCCGAGAAGGCCTCCGCAACCTCTCCAGCAGCACTTAGCCTCTCGCCTAATGACATTTCGGGGCAGGGAACTCGATGGAAAGTGACTTCCACTCGAGTACTACTCAGCGGGCGATTTCCAGCCTCCCGCCGCGACCCGCGAGCCGTGATGCGCTGAAAACAGGATACTTAGATAGAGGCCAAAACTGGTACTGCCCTTGCCCTTACGTCCCGCGACAGAGCTAAAGGAGCGCACTTCTCTATGATCTTGGCCGTTGCCTCTCTTCTGGTCCATTTGGCGGTTCCGAGCGCGCAGGCCCTTCCTGCAGCTGCTCTGGCGGCATCCGCCGATACCCAGGTCGTCCTCAAGACGAACAACAATTCGACCGCGAGCCAGCCTGCAGCTCCCAACGCATCAAGTACAAAGGACCCTAACTCCGAAAGCGCACCAAGCGCGCCTGCCGCCCTTACGACTGCGTCCCTCTCGCCGACGACAGACAACTCTCGCTCCCTCTCAAACATTCGCATCACCGAGACGCTCCCCGAAAAGCCGGCCCCTGTAATCGGCGTCACGGACAACGTATCGCATCGGAACTGGCTGATACTCTCAGCCGTTCAGCACGGCGCGGCAACCTTCGACGCCTATGCCACGCGCGAGGCCGTCTCCAAGGGTGCTACTGAAGCGGACCCGATGATGCGTCCCTTTGCCGGCTCGCCCGCGATCTACTTCGCGATCCAAGCTGGCCCGGTGGGGCTCGACTACGTCGCCCGCCGGATGCAGCGCAGTCACGTCAGCCTTTTTCGCCGGACATGGTGGATTCCCCAGACGGCCAGCACCGGCCTTTTCGTCTTCTCCGGCGCGCATAACCTGCACGTCGCAGGAAAGCAGTAGAGGTTCCAGCAGGCCCTTCTTTCCCTGGCGGGAAGGACGTCATCGAGCACCCGGGTTTCTCCTCCCGGGTGCTTTTTCTTTCCGCCTCCTTCAAGAACTTGAAGAGCCTTTTTGCATCTCCCTCCAATTGCGTTTTACGAGCGCCTCATCGGCTGCGCCAGATGGCGACTCGCCTGAGTCTGAGGTGGATCGGGGGATTATTGCGACTTACTGCGGCGAGCGTCATCGTCCTGCGCCGGCCGTATTTCGCATGACGGGAAAGAAGGGAACTCGCCGGGAGAATAGCGCACCACGAGACGAACGCGCGCGCTCTCATCGGTGGAAGGGCGGAGTTTCAACTCCGCCATAGTTGACGCCGCGAAGCGGCTTCCATTGCGCAGCCGGACCTGCAGCATGTCGTGTAGTTTCCCCCAACCGCGACCAACGCGAGGAACAAAGGTGTGAATGTCCAACTCCCGCTCTGGAAAACCGAGAACCGCTCACCTTGATATTCAGAGGTCATCGGAACCATGCGCCTCACGATCCGGACGGGCCAATTCTCCGCAGGCTTAATTATGTTTTTCCCCGGCAGAAGCATCCTCACGACCGTGAGGCCCAGGATCGCTCCGAACAAGTACAGGGCTGGATGAAAGTGCCTGAGCAGCGAGACTCCAGCAAACACAAATATGCCTCGCATCACGAGAGCCCCGACAACACCGTAATAGAGCACCTTGTGCTGCGCATACGTGGGAACCCGCAATCCTTGGAAGGCCAGTAGAAACACGAAGATGTCGTCAATGCTCAGCGATTTTTCGACGAGGTAGCCCGTGAGGAACTCCAGCCCCGCCCGGTGCCCTCGAGAGAAATAAACCCAGACGTTGAAACAGACCGCTAGACCGATCCACGACACGCTCCCGATAACCGCTTCCTTCCACTCGACCCTACGCGCCTTGCGGTGGAACACACCGAGATCGACCGCAATCGCCAGAACCCCAGAAACGCCGAATGCAACCCATACCTGCGTCACACCACCCGTCATGCCAAACAACCTCACGAGAAAGCGGACGCGAGTCTAGCAGTCGCTCCGCACATCTTCCACGTTCCGCGCCGCCCCATGACCCGACCCACGAACTCCCAAACTCTCGATACACAACGTCCCGGCCTCATGTCTCAATCCAGCTCCTCTATCCATGCGCCCCCTGGCGCATCGCACCTCAGCATCGCCGACGCCTCCAGCCACGCACTCCCAGCTCCGCCAACGCCTTCGGCCATGCAGTTCCATCCCCCCCGACCCGCCCCCGCCCTGGCGTTTGCCCCAAGCGCAACCACCCCTCCCCATCTCAGGTGCAACATAATATTCATTCGCGGCAGTCAATGGGGGCGTCGATAACTTTATGGGTGCGGGCGAGGGTTTCCCTCGCGTCGAATGTTGTGGCGCCGGGAGGGACGCCGTGCGCCGCGAGTCCGGATTGCGCGGCGCCGGAGATTGGCTTCTGCGCGAGACGATGCGGAAGCGGCTCGAACGCGGGATCGTCCTCGAGCGAGAGGTGGACGCCTCCGTCGGCTTCGATGAGGACGAGGATCCTCGTGGCGGTGTCGTTTGCGATGTCATTCCGAGGCCGCCCTGTTTCTGGACGAGACCGAGGAACCTGCTCTGGCATATCGCTGGCCTTCGACGACGGAGAAACAGCAGATCCCTCACCCCCATCCCCGACCGAAATCGTCGGGGCTGGGTTCCCTTCCTGCATCAGGGCAGGCGGGATGACAAACTCAGAAGCGGGAGGCGGGGCGAGGGCGAGCCAGTGGGAGTGGGCGAAGCGGTGGGCGTGGCGTTGCCATGCGCCGAGGGTCGTCATGTAGTAAGCTTTGCCGGTCATCCACACACCCGAGGAGGACTTATGGCCGAGAAGGACATCGAGTTTAAGACCAGCGACGGAATGTGCGACGCGGTTCTCTACGAGGCGGGCGACGGCAAGCGCCGCCCGGGAGTGGTTCACTATCCGGACATCATGGGCGTGCGCCCTTCGCACCGCGCTATGGCCAAGCGGCTTTCGGAGGCGGGCTACACGGTGCTGCTGCTGAACCCGTTCTATCGCACGGCGCGTGGCGCGACGTTCGATTTCCCGCCGAATTTCGGCGGCGATCCTCGCACGATGCAGCGGTTCGGCCAGCTGGCCGGTCCGCTGACGCCCGAAGTGATGGAGCGCGACGCGAGCACGTACGTCAATTTTCTCGCAACGCAGAAGTCGGTGAGCGACGCGAAGATCGGCGCGGTCGGCTACTGCTACACCGGACAGCTCGCGCTGCGCACGGCAGCTGCGAGGTCGGACCGCATCGGCGCGATTGCGTCGTTCCACGGCGGCGGGCTTTTTACCGACCAGCCGACGAGCCCGCACCTTGCACTATCGCGGATTCCGAAAACAGACGGACCGCAGCTCTACTTCGCTCATGCGGTGAACGACCATACGATGCCGCAGGAAGCGATCGACAAATTGAATGGGGCGCTCAAGGCGTGGGGCGGAAGATATGAGAGCGAGGTTTACGCCGACGCGCTCCACGGCTGGACCGTGTCGGACAGCTCCGCGTACAAGCAGCCGCAGGCCGATCGCGCGTTCGCCAAGATGACCGCGCTGTTTGCCGCTGCGCTGAAGTGACCATCCGACGAGGATCGTCATCCCGAGCGAACAACGTAAGCGAGGGGTCTCTCGCGCGCGACTGAAAGACCGTCGCTCGCGCGAATTCGGCCACATGCTGCGAATGAGGCTGCGCAGTTGAACCGCTTCGCGGCGCGTCTTGTGGCAGGGCTAAAGCCCTGCCCTTCCACCCCGCGCGGCGTTGACAATGCGGCGGCAGGGGTGTATTTACGCCGCAGGCTTTCCTCTCGTACCTCCAGATAGGCAAGGGGAGACTTCGACATGGCGCGAGTTCTGGCTGTTCTCTACGGGGTCGTTGCGTATCTGATTTTCTTCGTCACATTTCTCTACGCGATTGGGTTCGTCGGCAACTTGGTCGTGCCGAAATCGATTGATTCGGGCGGAGGCGCTTTTTCTTTGCTGTCGCTGGTTATCGATGCGCTGCTGCTGGGGCTTTTCGCCATTCAGCACAGCGTGATGGCGCGGCAGGGGTTCAAGCGCGTGTGGACGATGGTAGTTCCCCGCCCCGTCGAGAGAACTACGTACGTACTTCTCTCCAGCGCAAGCCTGATTCTACTGTACTGGCTGTGGCGACCCATGACGGGCGTCATCTGGAATGTGGAAAATACGGCCGGAAAATACGTCTTGCTGGCGCTATTCGCGCTTGGCTGGTTGACGGTGCTGGTCAGCACGTTCCTCGTGAGCCACGCGGAGCTTTTCGGATTGCGGCAGGTGACGTTCTACGCGCGCGGGCAGGAATTCACGTACACCGGCTTCAAGGAAGTCTCGCTCTACAAGCACACGCGCCACCCAATCTATCTGGGCTTCCTTTTCGCGTTCTGGGCGACGCCCCGGATGACGCAGGGCCACCTGCTTTTCGCCATCGCGACGACGGGGTACATCCTGGTTGCGATTCAGCTCGAGGAGCGCGACCTGATCTCGTTCTTCGGCGACGTCTATCGCGATTACAAGCGGCGCACGCCGATGCTCGTGCCGTTCATGAAGCGAGCAAAGTAGCCGCGCGGTCAGCGTTGAAGGAACTGCTCGTCGATGGGGATCTGGTAGCCGGAGGCGAGGCGGTTCGTTTCGTTGGCCATGCCGACGACGGCCATCAGCTCGTGGAACATCGCGTCGGTCATTCCCTTCTTGCGCGCGCCGGCAGTGTGCGACGCGATGCAGTAGCCGCACTGGTTCGTCACGCTGACGGCGACGTAGAGCATCTCCTTCATCAGCGGATCGAGCGCGCCCGGCGCCATGATCTGCTTCACCGACTCCCACGTGCGCTTCAGGCCGACGGGATCGTTCGCGAGAACTTTCCAGAAATTGTTGACCCAGTCGGTCTGGCGCGTGCGCATGATGTCGTCGTAGATCGCGCGCACCGCAGGACTCGCGTCTTTGTATTCGATCATTCCCGTGCCGCCGGCCATGTTGCCCCCCTCGCGCGATTCCGCCTCGCAAAACCGCTCGGGCGAGGATAGCAGAGCGGAGCCAGCGCACAATATGGTCGTTCTGAGTCCGTCCCGAAATTTCGGGACGGGGGCAGAAATCTGTCTTGGTTCGGGTGCTCGAGAACCCTGAAGCGAGGAGAGATTCCTCGTCGTTCGCTGCAGCGAACTTCTCGGAATGACACTTTAATTGGGTAGGGGTTCGGAGTACCAATGGGCGCTCAAGTCCACGCATCGTGGGTTCTTTGATTCGATCAGGGCGACCCTCTTCTTCCGTGTCCACGCTTTGATCTTTTTCTCGCGCGCGATTGCCCGCCGCACATCCTCGAAACCTTGGAAATAGACGAGCTTCATCAGGTTGTACTTCTTCGTGAAACCAGGAACCATCTTGAGGCGATGCTCGATCAATCGTCGTCGGAGCGCATTTGTGACGCCGGTGTAGAGCACGCCCGAATCGCTCGCCAGGATGTAGACGTAGTAAGTTCGCATCCACGACCACCGACGACGAACGCCATATTGTGCCCTCTTTGAATACGTTGCCGGAGGCGTCGAGGACGATCAGCCGCTGGACGAGATTCGGCGTGATGTAGGTTTTCAGGCCGTTGATGTTCGGAGTCCCGCCGAGTGGAGTGAATTGCGAGACGAGACCGGGGCGCGTGCGGACTCCGCCGGGAAAGAAGTCCACGTCGGCGAGGTTGGGGGACATTCCGGGCGGGACGTCGGAGGGGTCGAGCAGCGTCGTCCAGCCGCCGAACGTAGTGAGAGGCAAAGGCGAAAAAGTCTCAATGCTCATAGGAGTGAGTGGCGAGTGGCTAGTGATGAGTGATCAGTGATTGGTGGTCGGTGACTCGTGGAAGAGAAATGGCCACGCCTGGAATTCGAGGTGGTTTTCACGAGTCACTAATCACGAGTCACGAATTACAGCAGTTTCTTGAAAATCCCGTAGAAGGTGATTGTGTCGGACGCGATGGCGGAGGGATACGATCCCGCGGCGAGTTCGGGGAACGCGCCGGCGCTGGCTCCCTGCTGGAAGATTTTCACCTTCGAATTGTTCATCGCGGAGCCGGGATAGAAGACGTAGTCGTAGCCGGAGAGGCCGTCCATCCAGGTGGTGCCCTGAATCGGCGGCTGTGTCGCGGCAATGACGGGAAACTGCGAAAGATCGAGCGTGTCACCGCAGGTCGAGTAACTGCCGGACGCGGCGACGGTGCCGGTCGCGTGGATGCGCTGGCCGTCGTCCCACGTGTCAACGAGCGTGAATGTGAGTGCCATGGTTCCTCCTGAAAGAAAGTGGCGCGTAAGTGGTGATCCCGAAGCTTTGGAAGTGATTCGTGAGTGGTGAATCGTCAGGCCTTGGGCGGGCACTTGCGGGCGCCACTCACTACTCACTAGCCACTAGTCACTGGCAGTTGATATGATGGCTGTCCTTCGGCGCAACCCGAACGCCTGCGCGTGAATCCAAAGCGTCGAATCCTGAGGATCAATTAGGGGGAGCTGGTGAGGCGACTGCTGGTTTTTTGTGCTCTGACGGCTGCGATCGTTGCGGCGTTTGCCGCGGCGCGGATGCATCGCGCCGCCACGGTTTCCGCAGCCGGCGGGAAAGCTTTCACTGTACAGCCGACGGATCCGCCGGGCTGCCCGCTGGGGCCGTCATTCACCTTTTGCAATCAAGTCCCCGGCGTCACGAGTGTGGCGGAATCGTTTCTCGTCACAATCCAGACCGCGACGAACGGGCTGACCGTCACGTTCAGCGCCGTTCCGGGATTCGCTGCGAATTTCGCCGCAGGCGACTTCACTCTCGTCAGCAACACCTGCACGGGGATGCTCAACCCCGGCGCCATGTGTACCTACACAATCAACTTCTCGCCAACAACCACGGGCCTGCGCATGGCGGTCGTGACCGCGACAAATTCTTCGGGGACGAAAAACAGCTTCAACGTGGAGGGCACCGGCTCAAATCTGGCATTGCAGCGGCCGCTACCCTTGCCCGCCTGCACGCAGGACAATGCGTTCACGTATTGCGTTGAGCCGGTCGGGGGCGCGAGCGCGTCGCAGACGTTCACACTGTTTTCCGGGACGGCGGTCACCGGTTTGAACACCGCGTTCGCGGAAGTCTCCGGACTCGGAGCGGAATTCAACGCGCTGCAGCCGGACTTCACAATCACGGGCACGACTTGCGGCGCCGCACTCGGCGCGGGCGGAAACTGCACAATAAGCGTCGAGTTCGCGCCGCAGGCTACAGGATTGCGGGAAGCGGCGCTTACTGTGACCGACGCGCAGGGCGATGCGGTGCAGATTCTGCTCGCGGGGCAGACGACCAGCGGCCTTACGGTCACGCCGCCGGCGGGCTTTTCCAACACTTGCTTTCCCGCTGCAGGCTTTCAATTTTGCACGGAACCAAGTGGAGGCGTATCCACGTCGAAGACGCTCATCGTCACCAACGTTTCGGGGAGCCAGGTCAGCGGGTTGACGATACCGCTGCCTCCGGTTCCTCCCGCGCCGCCTGTGGCCACCGACTTTACGGTGCTGAACACGACGTGCGGGGAGGTCCTGAATGCGGCGAGCAGCTGCCAGATGAATGTGCAGTTCACGCCGCTTGCGACAGGACTGCGCCAAGCCTCGCTCACCGTGACGGACGCGCAGGGCGACTCCGGCATTGCGAATCTCGCCGGCACGGGAGACGACTTCAATCTAGCGCTCGCCGCCAATCAGCCGATTGAGGTGAGCGCCACGCAGGGCGGGTCGGCGACGTTCAGTGCGGTGGTCATGCCCGACAACGTGTTTGGCCAGAACGGCGAGCAGGTGACTTTCGCGTGCCCCACGAATCTGCCGACCAACACAAGCTGTCAGGTCACTCCGTGCCCCGCAACGGTCACGCCCGGGAAAACGACGGCTTTTACGATCAAGTTCGTCACGTCCACCGCGACCACCGTCGCGCCTGTGCCGACCACCGGCTGCTCATCCTACGGGCCCGCGCCGACAAGCGTTCCACCCGCTGGTCCTGGCCCATCCATGCGCGCGCCGCGCGTTCCGCTTTTACCCGCCGCGGCGCTCGCTGCAATTCTTGCCGGGATGCTTGGATTCGCGTGGCGCCGTCGGAAGCGCGCGGCATTTGCCCTAAGCGCCGCATGCGCGATGGCGTTTGCTTTGACGGCATGCCACCGAAGCTCCGTTACCATTACATCCGGCACGCCGGTTGGCGAGACGACAATGTTGGTGCAAGGCAACGCGCTCGATGCCAATGGCAATCCCCTGAACGCGTCGCGCCAGGTAGAGGTGATGCTCGACGTGATCTCGCAGTAGCTCATCGCGGGCCACCCCACGAGAGGTGCGTGGCGAACCGGCGTGGAATCTCAAATACTTGCAGCGGATGATACTGCGCAAAGGACACGCTCCGCGTAACGCGTTTTATGGCAGGGCTCCCCTCGGCTTCGCTCGGGGCGAGGAAGCCCTGCCCTTCCACCCACGACGATCTTCCCTTGCATCGTCATTCTGAGTCGGTCCCGAAGGCTTGGGACAGCGAGGAATCCCTCTTTGGTTTTCGCACAAAAGTGCACGCCGACACGAGCAGATCCCTCGGCCTGAAGGGCAGGCCTCGGAATGACAGGATTGAGAGCGACCGCGGCCGGATCGCTGGCCCTGCCAAGGTTTCTCGCCAGGTACAGCATGCTGTGCCCCTACGAAACCGTGCGCGGGTTTGCGGCCTGTAGAAATAGGGGCACAATCCCCCGAAGCGGGCTGAGCCGGAATTAGCGCAATCCCTCTTGACACGCCGTCACAAATACACGACGCGGCGGTGGTGGCTGTAGGGCTGTCGGCGGCGTCCCTTTACCTGCTCGGGACGAACGTAGCGCTCAATCAATTTTTCAGAAGCCATCTGCGCGGTGCCCAGCAGATCGGCGGCCAGCGCCCGCGCGCCGCGCGAACGCGCGGCAAGCGCGGCGGTGGCAAACGCAAGCGGGTCTGTCGCCGCGCGAATCTGCACGGGATCGGTGCCCAGCGTGAGCAGCGGCAGAATTTTTTCGTAGCGGATGCGCACGGTGATCGGCTGAGTCGCGCCGATGAGATTGATCATGTCCTCGCGCCACTCCCACAGGTAGAGGTAGGTGCTCGGCTGAAGATTCAACATTCCCCCGCCGCTCGTAAATTTCTCCATCGGGATAAACACGTCCGTGGTGTTGGCCGTGGCGCGCTCCCAGAGCATGTGCGGCGCGAGGCAGTCGGTCGGAAGCTGAGGGCTGGAGGTGTCGCTGATCTCCGTCGGCGTCAGGCCGCTGGTCGGGTCGGTGGGGAGGTCAAGATCCTGCTGCTCGGCGAGGACGCTGACGCCGCTTTCGGCCAGTTCGCGCTGCAGCGCGCGGTACGCGGAGTTCAGGAACGGCATCAGCAGCGTGTCGGTGAATACCGCGCCGGCCGAATCATTGAGGAGCGCGCGCGCCAGGTTCAGGGCGTCTTCCGCCTGCGAATACGCCGTAGTGGGGACGACGGGCATGAGAGCCTCCGAGAATGTTGGGTGCCACGATTTGCTGCGAGCCGCAAGAGTGCGCGAGCCATCCGCGCGAAGGTGTTAGCGAGCAGGTGCGAGTGACGAGAGCCGCGTCGAGGGCGCCGCTCAAAATTTCCCTTGACAGACTATATCGGCCACTGATATATCCGGCAGCGACAGAGAGGACGCCTGGAGGATTTATCGTGGCTGCGAAGAACGCCAACCTGACTGCGGACCAGCGGGATCTGCTGCCGCTCACTCCGGCGGTCTTTTTCATCCTTTTCGCGCTGGCCGACGGCGAAAAGCACGGTTACGCGATCATGCAGCAGGTGGGCGTTCTTTCCGGCGACAAGGTTCGCATGGGTCCCGGCACGCTCTACACGACCATTCAGCGGCTTCTGGCGCTCTCCCTGATCGAAGAGACGGCAACGCGCGATGAACGCGACGAGCGCCGCCGCTACTACCGCCTGACGCGGGCGGGAAAGGCCATCCTGCAGGCGGAAATCGGCCGGATGGACGCCGTGCTACGGATCGCTCAACAGAAGAGGCTGGTGCCCGGCCATGCGCAATAGGGCCCACGCAGTCGCGTTGCATACGAGCTGCCGCCTGTACCACCTCGTGATGCCGCTCTACCCCGCGGCGCTGCGGCGCGAGTTCGGCGCGGACATGAAGGACGTCTTCGAGCTGCAGATTCGCGGCGCGTGCGAACGGCACGGATTCGCAGGACTCGCGCGCGTGTGGCTCGGGATCATTCGCGACGTGATTCAGAGCTCGCTGCCGGACGAGATCGAGTGGCAGTCCGTGCTGGTGCCGGTGCTGTCGCTCGCCGGGTCATTTGTTCTTTTCGCGCTGTTTTTCGTCACAAACGGGCTAGCGAAGAGCTGTATCAAGTAAGGCCTGTCAATCCAGTCGGGCAATTCCCTGTCGAGGAAGCGGCGCTAGGGGTGTGCCTGTACGAGATGGGCGAGAAAGGAGCGATGGAATGGAACAGCTGAGAATCAACGCACAGGCGGATCTGGCTGCGATTCCCGTCTCGCATTCGATCGGCAGGGGCGCCGCTGCTTTCATTGCAATCGCCTTCGGGATTTCCTGGTCGATCTGGATAACGGCGAGACTGCTCGGAGCGCATGTGGGAGTCGGCGAGGAGATCCTCGCGTTCGGCACGGCAGGGCCGGCGATCGCCGCGATCCTTCTTTTGCGCAACCGGCAAAAGGCACTGGCGGCCGGCATTGCCACCCGCCTGGTTTGGTTCGCGCTTCTCTGGGCGCCCGCGTGGGCCGTTTACATCCTGAGCGACAAAATGCGCGGCGTGACACCCGCGCCCTCGCTGCGCTTCTGCCTCATCGTGGCATTGCTCGCGGCGATTCCGGCGTGGATCGGCTCCGGAGCTATCGCAAGCGACGCGGGTGTGTGGGGCCTGCTGCGCACGCTGGCCATCCCACGAAACTGGCGATGGCACGCAATCGCATTCTTCTCCCTGCCCGTCGTGCTGCTGGTTCCCGCGGCCATAGCGCACGCGCTGGGCCGGCCGGTGGTGGTGCCGCGCGCAACCGTGAGCATCTGTCCCTGGATCGCCTACAGCACGTTGATGTTTCTTCGCGCTCTCTTCTTTACCGCGTATTTCGAGGAGCCCGGCTGGCGCGGCTATCTGCTTCCTCTGCTGCAGCGGAGATTTTCGCCGCTTGTCGCAACTGTGCTTGTGGCCATTCCCTGGTCGCTCTGGCACGCGCCGCTCGACTATCACGGGCCCGTGGGCGTCAGTTTGATGAACTACCTTCGCGTCCGAGTCGTCTCCCTGTTCCTCGTTGCCATCCTTCTGACATGGCTGTACAACCGCTCCAGGGGAAACATTTTCACGATGGCCGTCTTTCACGCGGGGATGAACACCTTCCCCATCGTCCTGCCTTACACGACTGCATCGCTCGGCCTGGTTGTCCTATGGGTCTTGTACGTGATCTTCTCGGATAAGATGTGGCGCCGGCTGAAAGCCTAACGCAGGCCCCAGCGGCGCCTCCCTCCGCGCAATGCAAGCTTTGGAACCTCGCGAGGCGATAGGCGTAATCAAAAGGGGCAAGCGTTTGTCGCAGCCCTTGCCGCGGGAGTGACGCGGGGCTATATGTGGGATAGGGCGGGTTCTATGCCAAAGGGAGCATGGGGGAAGACCTTGGGCAAGAGCGCACGAAGCACGACCATCGGCTCCGGAAGCTTCCTCGGCCTGTGTCTCGCTTCCCTGCTGTGCTGTAATCCTGCGCTGGGTCAGACCCCGCCAGCCGCTTCGCCGTCGCCCGCCAGCGTCAGCGGAACGATCATTGATCCGAGCGGATCTGTCGTCGCCGGGGCGGTGGTCAAGCTCACCCACGTGGATTCCTCGTCGAGTGCGGAATCGGTGACGGGCAGCGACGGCCAGTTCTCCTTCGCCAGCGTCCCGCCGGGGCCGTTCCAGCTTCAGATCACGGCGGCGGGCTTCGCGGCGCAAACGGCCGGCGGAACTCTCGAGGCCGGGCAGGCCTATGTCACGCCGGCGATCATGCTGGGAATAGCCACGAACGTCACGCGCGTTGTCGTGGTGCCGCGCGAGGTGCTTGCGGAAGAACAGCTCAAAGTGCAGGAGCAGCAGCGCGTCCTCGGATTCGTTCCCAACTTTTACGTCAGCTACATCCCCAACGCCGCCCCTCTTAATACGAAGCAAAAGTTCGAGCTGGCGTGGAAAACGACCGTGGATCCGGTGAACATCGGCTTGTCCGCCGCGGCTGCGGGGCTGGAGCAGGCGACCGACCAGTACAGCGGATACGGCCAAGGCGCAGAGGGCTATGGAAAGCGGTTCGGCGCAGCATACGCCGACATGGCCACCAGCACGTTTATCGGAGGGGCCGCGCTGCCGTCGCTGCTGAAACAGGACCCACGCTATTTCTACAAGGGCACCGGAGGCAGGGGGTCGCGCTTCCTGTACGCCGTCGGCAATGTGTTCTTCTGCAAGGGCGACAACGGGCGCTGGCAGCCAAACTATTCGTTTATTCTCGGCGACATTGTCTCCAGCGGAATTTCGAATGCGTACTACCCGGCGGGAGAACGCGGAGCGGCATTGACCTTTGAAAACGCGGGCATCGGCATGGGAGCAACCGCCGCCGCCAACGTCATCGAAGAGTTCATAGCCCGCAAGCTGACATCGGGTATTCCCCACCACCAGCAGGAAGAAGCCACGCCGTAGCACCGTTCTTCCCCGACACAGCTACTTGTCGCCCGGGATGGGCGGCTGGCGCAGGTAAAGCGCAACGCCAAGGATCGCGCCCGCGAAAATCAGTGCACAAAAGTGGCTTTCACTCGTTTGGATAGGAGAATGTCGCGCCGCCCTCCGCCGAAGTGCGAGAGCGGGCGCGGCAGGTCTGATCCGGTCAGATTTGATGCAATGGAAGGCGCGGTTTCAGGGAGCAAGGTAGGTGTCCTTTCGAGTTGTGACAGTAGGGGCACAGCATGCTGTGCCCGGCGAATTTTCTTGGCGAGTGTGTTGCCATTCATCGTGGGCGACACGGCGTGATCACTTTGAAGCGAGTGAGAACGCACGGAGGGTTGTCATCCCGAGTCTCGTCCCGAATCTTCGAGATGGACGAGGGATCTCTCTTGCGGTCGCTGAAGAGGGATTCCTCGTCGTTCGCTGCAGCGAACTCCTTGGAATGACAACGCGCGGTGAATGGGCGACATCCCCCCAAGGACACGCGCCGGGCACGATATATCGTGCCCCTACGAAGAAAACCCCACGGCGAGAATCTCATCGCAGGCGGAATCGAAGGCGCGGGCGCGGCGGGATTCGCGCGCGGCGAGAGCGGCGCGGCGCGAGGAGCGCGGCTGGCGTCGCGACCATTCGATCGCGCGGACGATCCAGTCGCACGCCACAGGCGTCAGCGGGATGAATTCGCCGCTCGCGCTCTCGAGCGTGAAGCAGTGCTCGTACTCGCCACGCGAAGGGTACAGCCCCAGCGCCAAGACGCGAATGCCGTCCTCGACTTCGACCGTCTGCTCGTACCACGCTTCCGGCGAGCCGTAGGATTCCGGCGGCATCCAGCGCTCGATGTGCCAGCGGTCGTGCGGGACGTATTTCGGCTCGCGCCGCAGCTCGATCGCCTCGCGCACCACGTTGCCGTGCGCGTCGCGGTCGGTCCAGCGGCCGCCGATCCACGCGAGGCGTGAGCCTCCCCAGACGACGCGGAAGTTGGGTTCGCCGTAGCGGTTCGTCCCGCCGGCGCGCGCGACGCGTCCTTGCACCCAGGCGGGCGCCTCGTGCGTTTCTCGCAGCACGCGGATCACAGGAACATTGCGCGCGCGGGGATTCGTAAGACAATCGGGAGAGACAGAGTCATCGAGGTAACGCCATGCCCAGCCCGGCGGGAACCATCAATCGGGATCGCAGCAACATCGCCGCATTCGCGCGGCTGTTCATCGTCGGCACGTGCGCGCTGCTGGGCAGCGCAGCGATGGCGCAGACGAAGGGCTACATGCGCGTGGTCACGCCGCGCGGGGTGATTGCCGGCGAAGCGACGGACCCGGCGCGCAGCGGGTGGATTTTGCTGCGCCACGCGAACATGCCGTCGGTATCAGAGATCGAAGCGATGAGCGAGGAAACGGGCGAAACCACAGCGTCCGCCGCGAATGCGAAAGCTTCCGGCGACCCGCGCGCAGAGGTGAGCAAGGTG
>Ga0187769_10000430_pt1 | contig 23105 bp, 17 predicted proteins | sample 0116_SJ02_MP02_1_FD_133140 | JGI IMG/M metagenome (GOLD analysis project Ga0187769, IMG submission 133140) | Tropical peat soil microbial communities from peatlands in Department of Meta, Colombia - 0116_SJ02_MP02_10_MG | ecosystem: Environmental > Terrestrial > Soil > Wetlands > Peat | place... | reverse complement strand
TGGCTGCCCATGGATCGTCAGATCGGCAGTTCTGGCCAGACCGTGATGCCCAAGCTCTATCTCGCGCTCGGTATTAGCGGCGCCATTCAACACGTCGTCGGCATGAAAGGGGCGCGCACCATCGCCGCGATCAATAAAGACCAGAACGCACCGATTTTTGAGGTCGCCGATTACGGGATCGTCGGGGATCTTTTCGAGATCGTTCCCGCCTTGATCGAGGAACTCGAGAAAAGCAAAGCGTGCTGAGAGCGGCGTCCGACGGGCTCTAGCCTTTCCCCTTTAGCTTGAGCCTGCTTTTGTTTTCTTCGAGGAACGCGCGCAGATTGTTCGCTGCGTCGAGCAGGCGAATCCATTGCTCATAATAGAGCGTCACCGGAAAACGTCCGAGACCGTAGACACTCACGCCGCCCTTTTCCCCGACGCGAAATTCTAGACTTCCCTTGGGCCGCCCAGTCTGCTTTTCCAGCTCGGCAATCCGGGCCATCAGTTCCTCTCTGGTTGGTTCGGCCATATCGTTCCTCTCCAGGAGCTTTGTTGGGGGAGATGATACCACTCGAGCGGCTCACAGGCTGCCCTTGAATCCTAAGCAAAGCGGTGGATGGAACGCTCAGGTGATGATTTTGGGATACAGGCGCGTAGCGATGGCCACCAGGATCGCCAGCGCAGCTGCCAGAAAGGCAAAGTCCAAGGCCAAGCCGAAGGAGGTCGAGCCTCCCACAATCATCAGACTTCGCAGGGCATCGACCTGGTAGGTAAGAGGGTTGACTCGCGCGAGGCCTTGCAGCCACCCGGGCATCAGGCTCAGCGGATAGATCGCGTTGCTCGCGAAAAACAGCGGCATCGTCAAGACCTGTCCAATCCCCATGAACCGCTCGCGCGATTTGACAATGCACGCGGCAATCAAGGAAAAGGTCGAGAAGACGGCCGAACCGAAGATCACTGCCGCTGCGACACCGATGAGCGCCGCAACACTGAAGTGCAGGTGAATTCGCAGCAATAAGGCCAGCACATACACGAGCACCATCTGGCACAGACTGCGTGCGGTGGAGGAAATCGCTCGGCCCAGCACAAGAGAGCTGCGCGCCGCGGGACTCACCAAGAACTTGTGCACGATGCCCAAATCGCGTTCCCAGATCAGCGAAATGCCGTAAAAAATGGCGCCGAACAGCACGCTCTGGGCCAGCACGCCCGGGGCCATAAAATCCAGGTAGCTGATCCCACCCGTAGGGATCGCGCGTGTTCGCGTGAAGACCTGGCCGAAAATCAACAGCCACAATACCGGCTGAACCATGCGCGTCAGCAGCTCGACAGGATCGTGAATCAGCTTGCGGATGTCAGCTTCTGCAACAGCCAGAGTCTGCCGTGCATAGCCAAGGCCAGCCCTTGTGCTACCCGAGACGTTGGCTGGTACGTCGTGTGCGTGCCACATCTTGCAGGTCTCCTCCCTCGGAGATTCCAGCTCCCGTATAGTGGATGAACACGTCGCCCAAACTCGCTTGCGGCCCCATCGCGGCTTTCAAATCGGCGGGCGAACCGATCGCCGCAATCTTGCCCTGATGCATGAAGGCGATCGTCTCGCACAGATCGTCGGCTTCCAGCATATCGTGGGTGGTCATCATAATCGTGGCATTGAACTCGCGTCGAAGGTCGCGAATGTGCTTCCAAACCGCCAGCTTCGCAAATGGATCCAACCCCACCGTGGGCTCATCGAGAAAAAGTACGCTCGGTCGATGCAACATCGATTGCGCAATTTCGAGCCGTCGGATCATTCCGCCCGAGTAATGCTTGACCAATTTCCCGGCAGCCTGCGAAAGGTCCATGAATTCCAGCGCTTCCGCGATTCGACGGGCGCGTTCGGAGCGGGGAATGCCGTACAACTTCGCCGAGATCAGCAGATTTTCGTAACCGGTCAAATCTCCGTCCGCAGATAGCATCTGGGAAACGTAGCCGATGCGACGGCGTACCTCCCGAGGGGAGCGAACGATGTCAAATCCCGCTACGAATGCCGTTCCCTCGCTGGGTGGCAGCAGAGTTGTGAGCATTTTGATCAGCGTGCTCTTCCCGGCTCCATTCGGACCGAGAAGACCAAAGATGGAGCCGCGCGGAAACGAGAAGGTCAGCTCATTGACCGCCACGAGCGATTCGAAGCGTTTGGTGAGCGCACAGGTTTCCACGGCGCTCACGTGTGCTCGGTCGATGGCCTGGCGCTCAGCTGGATTGGATAGGTCCGATACACCCGTCACGCAGGGTCGCCCTTCCTCGGAATGCTTCGCCCGCTCGGAATTGGTGTAGACGGGCGCTAGACGTATCTATCCTAAGGGAGCTTTGGGTGGACCCGCAATGGAAGGGATCAAACTCGCCGTTACGCAACAAAAGATCAGTCGCGGTAGACGAATTCGAGCTGAATTCCGGCCACTTCAATCACGTCACCCGGGGAAAGCTGGGTCGGCTGGGTGATCGGATTTCCGTTCACGCTGGGCACTTTGTCGGCCGCGCCGATATAGTAGGACTGGTCGTCGCGTCGGTTAATCTGTGCGGCAGCTTTTGGCGCGAACCAACCCTTCAGTTTCACGGTAGCCAGGGCGGATTTTCCAATCACGGTAAGCTTGTCGTTGAGCATGTATTCTCTTCGGTCGGTCCGCCCATTTCGCACGACGAGCGTTGGCACTTTTAGGCGGGCGGGGGCTACCTGGGCACTTTCTCCGACGGCGGCGACCTTCTGAAGAAATTCGCGCCGTTCTTTGGTATCGAGCATCACGGTCTCGTTGAGTTTCGGGGCGGCCTGAACAGGTTTCCCACTCCCGATTGCAAACCCATCGAGATCGCGCGATTCCGAGATTACGATCGTGTGCTTGCCGATTCCGACCGAATCGCCAGCCTTGAGCGTGACCATCTTGACGCGTTGGCCGTTGACGAATGTTCCGTTTAGGCTTCCGAAGTCTTCCAGCATCAGCCGGCCATCTTCGTTGAACACGCGCGCATGAAAATGTGAAACGGCGGGATTGTCGATCATGATTCCGTTTTCCGGCGATCGGCCGATACTCACTTCGCTTGCGCCAACCGGCACTTCCTTCAGTACGGAGTTTTCAAATTTCAACACTAGCTTCGGCATCCCAGTCTCCTTCTGAGGAGTGTTTCTGATCCCTGCGCACTCCCTTCGACGATCTGAATTCAAATCCCCGGTTCGTCCTGTTAGGCGGAATCCTTGAACCACTTGCCTAGACGCCCGAATGCGCCAACAGGCCGCGCTGCCGGTCGCACCACGATCGCAGTGATGTTATCTCCGCCTCCAGCCTGCTTCGCCAGGTCAACGACGCGGTCAGCGGCCTCCTGTACCTCCTCGGTTTCCCGCAACACCGCGGTGATCTGAGCATCGGAAAGTTCGCGTGTCACTCCATCGGAGCACAGCAACACGGTGTCGGTGTCGAGCACAAGTTCTTCGCTCACATCCACTTCGACAAAAGGATCGATGCCAAGAGCGCGCACCAGCACGTTCTGCAACCGACTGCTACCGGCTTGCTGTTCGGTCATTCTGCCTTGTCGCATCTGCTCGGCTATAAAGGAATGGTCACGCGTGAGCTGTTCGAAATCGTCCCCGCGCAGGCGATAGGCACGGCTGTCGCCGACGTGCGCGAGGCTCATTCGCTCCCCAACGAAGCGCACCGCGACGACCGTGGCGCCCATGGCCCTCGCCTGTGCACTTCCCTGGGCGGCCGAGTAGACAGCCGAGTTCGCCACCCGAACGGCGCTGGCCAGCCGATTCGTCGCCTCGGAAACACCACCGATACGCCCGCCGGTAAGAGGCAGGGACGGATTCGAATCGGCTCGACGACAATGCTCAAGGATGGTATCCACGGCCATGCGGCTGGCTACCTCCCCGCATTCGAGCCCACCCATTCCATCGGAGAGAACAAAGAGTTGCATGTCGGGAGACGCGCGATAGCTGTCCTCGTTGTTTTCACGAACGCATCCAGTGTCGCTACGTGCTCCGTATTCCAATTCCATCTATTCCTCCGGGCCGGCGATGCGGGCCGCAGAGCGAGCATCAGAACTTTGGCGCCCCTGTGCCATTGGGTTGTTGATCGGGCGCACCCCTAAAAAGCCCTGCGTCTTGAGCCAATCGATGACGCTCGTTACGCGGTCCGGACCAAACGGGCCGGTAACCACCACGTAGACCTGGCCGGTGGGATTCCGCCTGGGTATTACAGACACGGGCAGGCCGAGATCTTCGATTTTCTTGGCAGCTGCCTGCGCTTTTTCTTCGCGCTCGTACCGGCCCACCCACACGTAGCTGGCCGTGTGATCGTTCAAAACAGGTGTTGCGACCGGCCCTGCTTGGGCATAGGCCTTATGCGGTGTTTTCGGCACGTTCTCAGATGAGGTCGCTTGCGTATCGGAGGGGGGCTCGGCCTTCTCCTCGGGTGCCTCTGCCGCAGCGTGTCTCACCGGCTTCGCTTCAGCCGGTACAGCCGCGCTGGCTGCAGGCTTTTCCTCCGCATGTGCGGGCTCGGTGCTGGCCGTTTGATCCGTAGATGAAGATGTATCGGGGGCGTCGGGCTGTGCAGCATCCGCCTGCGCCGTGTTTGACCGCGGCGCGGCGGGTGCGGTGGCTGGCTCCGCGCTCGTGAGTGCGAAATCAGGCGGCTTTGGTGCGGCCGGCGAAGGGGGTGGTACCAGAAGCTGCTGGGCTCTTTGCTTCAATTCCGGCCAGCGGGTGCCGGCAAATGTGGCGCCGCACAAAAGCAATCCAACGAAAACCCACACGAGCACCGAGGCGCGTCGCTTCGGCCGGGCCGGAGAGAGGGCTGAGGAACCGTAGAGCGGATGCGAAGCAAACGGCACGCCGTGACTGGAATGCTGCTGTGCGGTCATCACAGGAACAGGTGGCGCCGCATTCGTAGGGGTTTTGAGCGCGTTCCGTAGGTCCGCAACGGTCTGGAAACGCTTCGAGGGCTCCTTTTCAATAGACTTTAGTATGGCCCGCTCGATCGGCACGGGAATGCTCGGTTCAATCTCGTGGGGAGCGGCTGGCGCCTCTCGCATCTGTTTGAGCGCAACGGCCACTGCATTTTCTGCCTGAAATGCCGGCGTTCCTGTAAAAACTTCGTAAAGAATCAGGCCGAGCGAGTAGACGTCGGTTCGATAATCCACGGGTTTGCCGGCCACTTGCTCGGGCGCCATATATGCTGGCGTCCCAACCATCGAGCCGGTAAGCCGTGTCCCTGCCTCCATCGAGCGCGCGATGCCGAAGTCCATGATCTTGACGTTTCCTTGAGCGTCGATCATCACGTTCTCAGGCTTAAGATCGCGGTGCACGATCCCTTGCGCATGTGCCTCCTGGAGACCGGAGCAAATCTGGTGAGCCAGATCGACCGCCTTGCGGACCGGAAGCCCGCCAAATCGGTTTAGCACCGACCGTAGACTCTCACCTTCGACGAACTCCATCGAAGTATAGGCAACGCCCCCAAGGCGATTGAATTCATGGACCCGGCAGACGTTTTTATGGGTGATCTTTCGGGCAAAGAGCAGCTCGTTCTTGAAGCGATCCATCATGGCCTGATCGGACGCAATCTCCGGCTTCAACAACTTCAAGGCCACGATCTCGCCCGTCTCGCGGTCGCGAGCTTTGTAGACGCTGCCCATGCTTCCGTGGCCCGCTTCGGCGAGAACGTCGTAGCGCTGCGAAAGCACTGCCGTTGCCTGCGAGCTGAGCCGATGTGCGACATCCGACGGCACCGCTTGAGACTCCTGCCTCGGAACGGACGCGGCGGGCAGGTCGGTCAACAACACCGTGTTCTGGTGCTCGGTGAGAGGCTTGAGGGGCGCCTTCGGATTGTCAGGCGGGTGCACGGTTCTAGTACTCTCGCTTAGAATAGGTGAGAAGCTAGCGGCCTGCTATGGTTCCTCGACAGCATGTGAAGAAAGAGTATCTACAACCATCTGCCGGGACGTAGGAAACTCCGTCGAGAATTCGCTTGGCGGCTGCTGCACGTTATACGAAAATGAGTCACCTATCGGTATTGCCTCATTTCATATTCCCGGGAGACCTCCTTTGAGAATTTCAGTGATCGGCACAGGCTACGTAGGCCTGGTGACGGGCGCCTGCCTGGCAGAAATCGGACACGAAGTCGTTTGCACGGATAGTGATGCAGAGAAGATCAAGACGCTCGAGTTAGGGGGCATCCCAATTTACGAACCCGGCCTCGATCACGTGATTTCCAAGGCCCGCGAGCTGAAACGCTTGAGCTTTCGCGCGAATCCCGTGGAAGCGGTCCGGGCCGGGGACACCATCTTTATTTGCGTGGGCACGCCGCCCCTACCGAACGGCGACGCCGACCTGAGCGCGATTGACCATGTGGCACGGGTGATTGCGACAGAATCGACATCTCCGAAGCTGGTCGTCGAGAAAAGCACGGTTCCCGCTCGAACCGGCCAAGAGCTCAAGCGTGCTTTGTCCGTGTACGGTCGAAAGTCCCAGGTGTCGTTTCGCGTCGCATCGAATCCGGAGTTCCTCCGCGAAGGGACAGCCGTCGAGGACTTCCTCCATCCCGACCGCATTGTCGTGGGCGTAGAGAGTGAGTCCTCCGAACGCCAGCTTAAGGAAATCTACCAGCCTGTTCTCGACCGCCGATTCAATTGTCCGGTGCACAGCAACGGTTGTCCGGAAGGCAAAATGCCCGAATGGCTGGTCACCACGATTAACAGCGCCGAGCTGATCAAGCACGCGTCGAATTCGTTTCTGGCACTGAAGATTTCGTACGCCAATATGGTGGCGGATCTAGCTGAGAAACTGGGAGCTGATGTGGGAGAGGTGGTGCGTGCCATGGGCTTGGACCCTCGTATTGGGCGAAGCTTTCTCTCGGCCGGACTCGGGTTTGGTGGATTTTGTCTGCCAAAGGATTTGCAGGCATTCGTGCATCTTGCCGAGCGCTCCGGCGTCGATTTCAACATGCTGCGCGAGGTGGAGAAGATCAACAAGCGCCGGATCGACCGCTGTGTTGAGAAGTTGCGCAGCGCACTTTGGGTGGTGCGTGGCAAACAGGTTGGCGTGTTGGGGCTCGCCTTTAAACCAAACACCGACGATATTCGCTTCGCGCCCGCCATTGATCTGGTCAACCAATTGCTCTCCGAAGGGGCACGCGTGCGTGCCTACGACCCGCAGGCCATGGAAAGAGCGCGCGCTACCCTACCCCAAATCGAGTATGCAAAATCGGCTTACGATGCGGCAACGGATGCGGAGGCGCTGCTGATCGCTACAGAGTGGGACGAATTCCGTAAACTCGATTGGCCTCGAGTTCGAGAGGTCATGGCGCGGCCTCTCATCATCGATGGCCGGAACTTATTGTCGCCCGGTGAGATTAGAAGCCTGGGCTTCGAATATCGTTCCTTCGGCCGCCCGGACTGATCCTGGCGACCTAGCTCGTTCGCCCGGTTGAGCCAACCTGCTGGCGGAAGAACTCGAACGTAATCTTCAGTCCTTCCTCCAGACCCACTTTGGGCTCCCAATGTAGCAAGCGACGTGCTTTGGCGATGTCCGGACAGCGCTGCTTCGGATCGTCCTGGGGCAACGGATGAAAGATGATCGGCACGCTTGATCCCACCAGAGCTCGCACGCGCTCTGCAAATTCGAGAATCGAGATTTCCTGTGGATTGCCAATGTTAACAGGCTCGTGTTCATTCGACTCGAGCAGCTTGTAGATGCCGGATATTAGGTCGGAAACGTAGCAGAAGCTGCGCGTCTGTTTGCCATCCCCATAGACCGTGATGGGTTCCCCGACCAGGGCCTGATACATGAAATTCGGCAGCGCTCGGCCGTCATTCAGGCGCATCCGCGGCCCATAGGTATTGAAGATCCGCACGATCCGCGTGTCCATCTGGTGGTAGCGGTGGTACGCCATCGTGATGGCTTCCGCAAATCGCTTTGCCTCGTCGTACACGCCACGCGGTCCGATCGGATTCACGCGTCCCCAGTAGGTCTCTGGCTGCGGACTTATCTCGGGATCGCCGTAGCACTCCGATGTAGATGCCAGCAGAAACTTCGATCCTTTGGCCTTGGCCAGTCCCAGTGCATTGTGCGTTCCAAGTGCCCCAACCTTCAGAGTCTGGATGGGCAGCTTCAGGTAGTCGGGCGGGCTGGCAGGGGACGCAAAGTGCAGTACCGCATCGACCGCACCCGGCACATTGATATATTGCGACACGTCCTGTTTGACAAATTTGAACCGCGGGTGTGACAGCAAGTGAGAAATATTCGAGTCAGCACCGGTAACCAAGTTATCGAGGCAAACCACCTCCCATCCCTTTTCGATAAACAAATCACAGAGATGAGAACCCAGAAACCCTGCCCCGCCGGTTACGATCGCACGCACGTTCGAAACCCCCTTCCTCGGGAAACAAATGACAGGCCATTATCCATGAAAAACAGTCCATGCACCTAGCTCAGCGCTCAGCACTTACGGCCAAAATCTAACTACACTTTTCAGATGGGCCTGGGGCCGTCAGTTGCCTGATACGCCATGGCGCTGCTTCATTTCGTCACACCAGGGTCGGGTTTCGTGTTCTAAATGATTAGTTCGACATCGAAGCACGGGTCTGAGGAGCTCGTATGGGAAAGCGCGCCGGCTACTGGCTTGCATTCTGTCTTGCCATGGCCGCCTGCCTGGCGAACGTGGCCTGCACGGGTACGCCCCCCTCGTTCCATATGGTCATGCTCACCCCCAAAGGGCCAATCGCCCTTGCCAGCGGGGGTAGCCAGGTGATCACGGCGCAGGTGCTCAACGATTCCTCCGGCGCGGGCGTAACCTGGACCTCACCCGTACATGGCACGCTCACGGCCGTGACGACTACGTCAGCCACCTACAACGCCCCCGTTATCACGCCCGGCACGTCGGTTTCAGACACGGTCAAAGCGACTTCGGTCACCTTTCCCAATCAATCTACCTCGCTTTCAATCACCGTCCAGGGAGCACCGGTCATCTCTACAACTTCGTTGCCTTCTGGCAATCAGGGAACCCCGTATAGCGGCACGGTCAGCGCCACGGGTGGAGTGGGTCCTTTTACCTGGTCCGTTTCCTCTGGATCACTTCCTACAGGCCTTTCCCTTGGCGCCAGCACGACCAATTCGGTGACGATAACTGGGACCCCGAGCACGCAAGGGCCCTTCAATTTCACGATCAAGGTTACTGACTCAAGCGGTGCCTTCGGCACGCAGTCATTGAGCATTACGATCAACGCCCCGCTGCCGCTCAAGGTCTCGACGACGTCGCTGCCGGACGGCGTTTTGAACGCTGCCTATCCAGCCACCACGTTGCAGGCCACAGGTGGCGTTCCCCCGTTTAGCTGGACTCTCACTTCGGGCAGCCTGCCAACGGGACTCGCTCTCGCCACGAGCGGAGCAATCAGCGGCACGCCGACCGCTACGGGAACTTTCGACTTCACTGTGCAGGTGTCGGACTCCGAGACACCTGCCATGACCGCCACTGCTAGCCTGAGCATTACGGTAAGCAATCTCGGTCCGCTCAACGGAAACTACAGCTTCGAGTTAAACGGCTTCAATGCGAGCGGAGCCGTCGCGGTTGCCGGCAGCTTTACGGCCGATGGTCTCGGCAACATTTCCAACGGCGTCGAAGATTTCAATTCCACGTCCGGTGCGCCGACGAATCAAACCTTCACAGGAACGTACACACTCGGGAGCGACAATCGGGGCACACTGACGTTTACAAGCCTGCCGGGATCGCCGACCTACGCATTTGCGATCGATTCAATCGGGTCTTACGGGCGCATGATCGAGTTCGACTCCAGCGGCATCCGCGGATCGGGTCAAATCGAGAAGCGAACGGTCAGCACATGCGCGGCCAACACGCTCAGCGGGCCGTATGCCTACGGCCTCGCAGGAAATGCCGTTTCCAGCACGCTTACAACCGCAGGCCCCGTCGTTGTGGTGGGCAGCTTCACTGCAACTCCGCCGGCTGGAACGGGCACAGGCAGTATCGGCACCGGCGAATCCGATACCAATCTGCCCAGCGGCATCACGCAGGCAGACCAGACAGTGTCGGGCTCCTACCAGACGACTTCGCAGAGCACGCGTTGCTCGATGTCGCTCTTACAAAAGATCGGAACGATGAATTTCAGTGTCTACCCGGTATCGTTGTCGGAAGCGTTCCTGGTTGAGACCGATCAGGTAAATTCGAATGAGCCTCTCTTGATGTCCGGCAAGCTTCTTCTGCAAACGGGAGCCCCGTTCACCGGCATTGGTGGCAGCACCTTCACGGCCACGAGCGTCGCTGGGCTGACCGGTCAATTCCTATCTGGAGCAACCTATGTTCCCGACCTGGCCCTCGTCTTGCTCGCGGGGTCTGGCTCGGCGACCTATACGATTACAGTTCTCGACAATCGCGCGGGAAGCATCACTGCGTACGCCCCGACCGGCGCAACCTTTCTTAATCCCGATCAGTTTGGCCGGATCGATTCGGGCATTAGTTCGCCAATTTCTCCAATCCTGTACATCATTGGTCAAAACAAGGCCTTCTGCATCGGTGAGATTGTGGGCAATCCCTTTTTCGGAATCCTGGAGCCCCAATCTCCGACTCCTTTCGCGATTACGGCTTCGGACCTCAATTCGGCTTTCGAGATGGGGACCTCGTACCCGGCGACGTCCGCGGTGCCGGATCTGTCCGGCACGCTTACCTTGGCCAACACGTCGACAACCGCAGGCACGATCAATGGAACGCAGGATCAAAGCACGTCGAGTGGAAATACGGCAGGTCAAACCGTTACAGGCACCTACGCAAACTTGCTTTCCGCAACGGGGAGCGGCGTCGTTACACTCACAGCGCCCACGTCTTTCAGTGGCCAGTTCCTCGCAGTGTCGTCGACCAAAATCGTCCTCTTGACCACTACGGCAGGCGATTCAAATCCGGTCCTGATCTATTTGGGAAACTGCGCCAATACCTGCGGAGAGAACTGAGGCCTCCGGTTTTCCGCTGGGTGCTCCTTAGTACGCCCACCGCATGAGCACCGATCCCGCCGTATAGCCGGCGCCAACGGCGACCATCAGCACCAAATCGCCCTTGCGCAAGCGCTTTTGCTCTACCGCATCGACCAGTCCCAGTGGAATTGTCGCGCCTGTCGTGTTTCCGTACCGGTCGATGTTGACAATCACCTTTGAATCATCCACTCCGAGTCGCTCCTGCATGGCGCGAATGATGCGCAAATTCGCCTGGTGGGGCACGACGAGCGCGAGGTCTCGGCTGGTCAATCCGTTCCGTTCCAGCATCTGACAAGCCAGCTCGGCCTGCCGCCGCACGGCGTACTTAAACACCTGCTGGCCTTCTTGATGAACATAGTGCATGCGCTTGGCGACCGTCTCCTCTGAGGCAGGGTGCAGCGAGCCGCCGGCGGGCATGTAGAGATTGCATCCGCCCGAGCCATCGATGTCATGGGCAAAATCGAGTATGCCTTCCGAATCGGACGTGGTGCGCTCGAGCAAGACGGCTCCGGCGCCATCGCCGAACAGCACGCAGGTGGCGCGGTCCTTGAAATCAAGAATCGAGGTCATCACGTCGCTGCCGATGACAAGAACTTTGTTGTGCGACCCCGCGGCGACAAACTGTGCTCCGACCGTGAGCGCGTAGGCGAATCCAGAGCAGGCAGCCGAGAGATCAAATCCCCAAGCCTTGTGGGCACCCAAGCGGTCCTGGATCAGACAGGCCGTGGCAGGAAAGAGCATGTCCGGCGTGACCGTGGCGACGATGATCATGTCGATCTCTTCGGCCGACACACCCACCATGGTCAGCAGCTTCCGCGCAGCTTCGGTGCCCAAATCCGACGAGCCCACCCCGGGGTCCGCGTACCGCCGCTCGCGAATGCCGGTCCGCGTCCGGATCCATTCATCGTTCGTATCGACGATCTTTTCAATATCTGCGTTGGTCACAACTCGAGGTGGGACATATCCGGCGACTCCCGTAATCTTGGCGGCGATCGGCCTGCTCATTTCTCTCCTTGTCGTCACAACAGTTCGCGATTGTATGCAATCCCGCACGGCGGTGACAAGCAGAACACCACCCTTTGTGAGGTTGCCATTCTTTCTCTCAAGCGCCCGTTGAGGCATGATGAGAGATTATGCCGTCGGGCGAACAAACGCGTTGGATCTGCGAGCGCGCCCGTGGTTTCGGTTTCGACCTCTGTGGCGTGGTCGCGCTGACAGCGGGTAAGGACCCCTTCGGACGCGACGAGACTCCGAACGAGTTCGCTCGTTTCGCCGAATGGCTTGCTCGTGGCTATGCCGGCGAGATGAAGTATCTACACGATCCGCGCCGCGCCGATCCTCGGCGAATCCTCGAGGACGCCCGCAGCCTCATTGTCGTGGCGATGAACTACCATGCATCATCACCGAACCCGGCAGCCGAGATCGCGGACAAAGAAGCGCCCCGCGCATGGATTTCGCGATACGCCTGGGGTGAGGACTACCATCGCGTGATCGAGGGACGGTTGCAAGCGCTCATCCAAGAAATGCGAGCTCACTTTTCTGAACCGTTCGAGGCACGCGCCTATGTGGACACCGGCCCGCTCCTTGAGCGCGTGGCTGCGAAATATGCTGGATTGGGTTGGCTTGCTAAGAACACCTGTTTGATCAATGCGCAGCTCGGATCGTGGCTTTTCCTCGGGGTCGTGATCACAACGCTCCCTTTGGAGGCCACGCTCGGGCCAGGCGAAGCTCCCCCTGCGGATCTCTGCGGAAGCTGTACGCGCTGCTTGGATGCGTGTCCGACCAAGGCGTTTCCACAGCCCTATGTCCTCGATGCACGTCTTTGCATCTCTTATCTCACGATCGAGCTGCGCGGCTCGATTCCCGAAGAACTGCGCCCGAAAATGGGTAATGCCGCGATCGGGTGCGATATCTGCCAGGATGTCTGCCCGTGGAACCGCAAGGCGCCGGTGACAGCTTTGGCCTCCTTCCATCCCCGTGATCCGCTTTTTTCGCCGGAGATCGAGCGTCTGGCATCGCTTTCTTCCCAACAATTCAGCACACTGTTTCGCGGCAGCGCCGCAAAGCGGGCCAAATGGCGCGGCCTGGTGCGGAACGCCTGCGTGGCGCTGGCCAATGCCGACATAGGACGAAGCTCACCGGCGCATGCACGCATTGAGCGACTGCTCGATACCCTGGCTCGGTCTGACGACTTTCTCATTGCTGAGCACGCACGCTGGGCTTTGTCGCGGATTTCTGACAGGCCCATCGACCAAACTCACCCAATCACGGCCTCGTCCTCATGCAAGAAAAAAACCCAATAGACATGGCAACGCCGTGTTTGCCATACTCTCCCGTTTGAACGGCCGGCTTTCGATCTTCCGAAGCGAGCCGCAATCATTCACCCAGGGAAAAAACCGATGAATGCATTCTACCGATGGCTTTTGTGCGCAGTCATTTTCCTCCTAGCCGGCTTGGGCGCTTCGCGGCTGTTTTCAAGGGAAACGCCTGCTTTTGCTGCTCAGAAGGCTCCTAATTCTCCGGCACAGGAAGGCTCCATTGAGCGAGGACGCTACTTGGTTGAGAACGTGGCGATGTGCGAGGAATGCCACACGCCCCGCGATAGCAAGGGAAATCTCGACGAGTCTCGGCGGCTCCAGGGAGCGGCCATTTGGATTGTCCCCGTACACCGCACGACGAATTGGGCCAATCGGGCACCGGCCCTGGCCGGTTTTGAGGAGTTCACAGAGGAACAAGGCGAGCAAATTCTGGAAAAGGGAATAGGCCCGAACGGGCTCGAGCTGCAGCCGCCCATGCACATTTACCATATGACTCATGCAGATGCGCAAGCGGTGATCGCATACCTACGCTCGTTGTCCGGTGCGTATCCTCAGACGCAGTAGCCCTGTTTGCTCCGGGTGGGGTCACAGAGTCGTAACACTCCCGTAATAGTTGTCGTATATCGTCACCAACCTCAGGTCATCACCTATGGCAAAACAAGCGCTGGCTGACCCCAACCAGTTCTTTAATCGCTACTTTTCGTGGATGCAGTTTAACCGGCGCGTTTTGGAAGAGGCGCATGATCCGGGCAATCCCTTGCTCGAGCGGGTCAAGTTTCTGGCCATCACCGCGAGCAATCTGGACGAATTCGTCGAGGTGCGCGTCGCAGGTCTGATGCAGCAAGCCGAGCATGGGAACCGCGAGCGGGGCCCCGATGGGCGAACGCCGGGCGAGGTCCTCGCCGAGTTGACAAAGCAGATTCACAAATTCGTTGAGGACCAATACCACTGCTGGCGCGAAGAACTGGTCCCTGCGCTCGAATCGGAATCGATCCGCGTTCTGGGCCTAGGCCAATTGCGGCCGGAGGCACGCGAGCGAATTGAGAATTTTTATTGCAAAGTCGTGGAACCACTGCTTACGCCCGTGACCGTGGACCCCGCGCATCCTTTTCCTCACGTGTTGAACAAGGCTCTCTGTCTTGCATTTCTCGTCCGGAAAATGCGGCGCGGTTCCGAGATCCGTCTGGGCGTTATCACGGTGCCGCGCGCCCTGCCTCGCCTCGTGCGCCTGCCTTCCCCTGAGGGCACGGCCGAATACATTTTCTTGCACGACGTTGTTCACGCCTTTGCCCATCGGCTCTACCACGGATACGAAGTCCTTTCGGCGGCCGCCTTTCGCGTGACACGCAATAGCAACCTCTACCTTGAGGAGGAGGAGTCCCGCAGTATTTTGGAATCGGTCGACATGCAGCTTCATCTCCGCCGGAAGGGTTCGGCGGTTCGGTTGGAAATTGAGTCGAGTGCGAAGCCCGAGATTGTCGAACGTCTTCAGGCCAATTTCCGTTTGGCGCCCGGGGGGATCTTTCCGATCAACGGTCCGATCAATCTCGCCCGCATCTCTCATCTCTACGATGAAACATCGAGACCCGATTTGAAATACAAACCCTTTCAGCCGCGCGAGCTGGTTCTCAAGCCGGGCTCAGCCTCGATCTTCGAGCAGGTGCGCACGCGTAGCCTGCTCCTACACCATCCTTACGATTCCTATCAAGCGGTGGTGCGCTTCATCGAGAGTGCCGCGCAAGATCCCGATGTGCTTTCGATCAAGCAGACGCTCTATCGCACCAGCGAAAATTCACCGATCGTGCGCCCTGATCGAGGCAGCCACGAAAAAAGAGGTGGCGGTCGTCGTCGAACTCAAAGCCCGCTTCGACGAAGCCTCGAACATTCGTTGGGCTCAAAATCTCGAGGAAGCCGGAGTGCAGGTTTTTCACGGAGTGGTCGGCCTGAAAACACATTGTAAGCTCGCTCTGGTGGCCCGCCGCGAACCCGACGGCCAGATTTGCCGCTACGCCCACCTCGGCACGGGAAACTATAATCCTTCCACCGCGCGCTTCTACACCGATCTGAGCTTGTTGACGAGCGATCCCCATCTGACTTCTGCCGTGCACCACGTTTTCAATTATTTGACCGCGCATTCTGAGCGGCCGCACTACGCACCGCTGTTTGTGGCGCCGTTAAACCTCGGCCGAAGCTTCCTGAGCCTGATCCATCGCGAGATGGCTCATGCCAAAGCGGGGCGTCCCGCCTTCATTTTTGCGAAATTCAATTCCTTGCTCGACCAAAAGATCATCGAGGCTCTCTATCGCGCTTCGCAAGCCGGCGTGCGGATTGAGTTGCTCGTTCGCGGCGCGTGTGCGTTGCGGCCCGGCATCCGTGGGCTCAGCAGCCGCATCCGTGTGCGCAGCGTAATCGGACGGTTCCTTGAGCACAGCCGCATCTTTGTCTTCGGCAACGGCGGCCGCACGGATGTCTATTTGGGCAGCGCCGATTGGATGCAACGCAACATCTACGAGCGCGTAGAGGTGATCTTCCACTTGAAAGACCCTGCGCTGTGCCACCAGCTGTTTCAAGAGGTGGTCGCGCCCTATCTTGCCGACACCGAAAAAACCCGCATCCTCATGCCGAGCGGCGAATACGTTCGGTGGCACGCCGTACGTCAGCTGGCCCGGGCCGACAACGGACATCATTTCAACGTGCAGGAGTTTCTCATCGATTTTGCAGAGAGCCGCCAAAACCTCGATTCGCTCCCGCCTCTGCCCGCCTTCATGAAAGTTCGCCCGTCCCCCAACGCCGCAACAAAATCCGCGTGATTCCGCAGTTCACCCCGATTCGGCGGGAGTCCTCTGTATAATCGCCTGCGATGGGACAATGGCTGGAACGGACCCTCAACTGGTGGCTTGGGCCGGAAGTCTCCGATGAGCGACATCCTGGGCATCTGTGGCCTCGCTGGATTTTCCTGCGCGCTTTGGGACTGATTTACTTTTCGGCGTTTTATTCCCTGCTCTTTCAAATTCGCGGAATGATCGGCCCCCAGGGAATTCTCCCCGCAGCCGACTATTTGCAGGCTGTTTCGGCGGGTCTTCATGGCTATCGCTTCTTGTATGTGCCCACCGTTTTCTGGCTTGGGTCGAGCGATCGAGCGCTCTTGCTCGTTTGCTGGTTGGGCCTGTTCGCCTCGGCCCTCGTCTTCGCCAATGTTTGGCCTCGCGCAGGGCTTTTGATTTCCTTCCTCTGCTTTCTTTCCTTTGTCAGCGTGGCGCGAGATTTTGCCTCCTATCAATCGGACTACATGCTGCCCGAGGCTGGCTTCGTGGCCCTGTTCTTCGCGCCACCGGGCTTTCGTCCCGGGCTGGGCCGCCACCATCCTCCTTCTCGCGCCGCCCTGTACCTGCTTCGATGGGAATGGTTCCGCATTTACTTCGAATCGGGTATTGCAAAGATGGCCAGTGGAGATTATTCCTGGCGCCACTTCACCGCCATGGACGACTACTATCAGAATGCTCCGCTGCCTACCTGGATCGGCTGGTACGTGGGACACCTCCCTCATTGGTTTCATGCCTCGGCCGTCTTCTACACGCTTGCGATTGAACTTGTGCTGGTGTTCATGCTTTTCCTACCTCGCCCGTTTCGCATCGCCTGCTTCTGGATCGTGGCGCCTTTTGAAATCAGCATCATCCTCACAGGAAACTACGCATTCCTAAACTATATTGTCTTTTTTCTCGGCTTTCTGTTGCTCGACGATCGCTTCATCGAAACGATCGTCCCTCCGCGAATTCTGCGGTTCATCGCAGGGCCGGCCGGGCTGGCGGGTGTTCGAGAGGAAATTGCCCGCGGAGATGGCCAAAGGCTACTGGCTAGGGCACAGCGGGTGATTGCCGGCGTTTGCTTCGCTCTCGTTTTCTACTCGACGACGGCGTGGCTCGTTTGGAGGCTCTGGCCAACTGTTCCGCTTTGGCCACGACCCGCACGAATTCTGGAGATTTTCCACATCGCGACGGTATACGGGTTGTTTGCCAACATGACCCACGAACGCCGAGAGATCGAATTTCAGGGTTCGCTCGACGGAACCACTTGGACTCCCTATCCATTCCGCTACAAACCCCAAAACCTAGAAAAAGCCCCAGGAATTTACGCGCCCTATCAACCACGGTTTGAGTGGAATTTGTGGTTCGCGTCGCTTGGCGAATGGACCCAATATCAGTTCGTGCTTGCAACCGAGGAGTGTTTGTTGCAAAACCAACCGGACGTACTGGAACTTTTTGCGCGGAATCCGTTTCCCCATGGTCCGCCCCTTCAAGTGCGCGCTGTGATTTACCAATACTGGTTCACCGATCTCAAGACCAAGCGCGAAACCGGTAACTGGTGGCGGCGCCAGTGGCTCGGTGATTATGCGCCCCCGCTGGAACGAGAACCGGATGGAAGAATCGTCATGCTCGAGGTGCCAACTGTTTTGCCCCCTCTGGACTAGCACGGTTTCACACCTCTCGTCGCATCTGGATTTTGCTCCGCGACACCATTTCCGTTAGCCTGTTCCAGCTAGGTGGATTCCTATTGAGGCGCCGGCACACAATCGAGCCAAGAACACCGCGGCCTCCGGAGGTGGAGGGAAAGGACGTGCTGGTCTATCTCGCCACCCTCTCACAGCCTGCCAGCATCCGCGAGATTGCGCATGGCATGGATCTCAAGCACCGGGGCCGGCGTTTTCTTCCCCGAGTCATTCAACAGCTGAAGAAAAAAGGTGAAATTGAAGAAGTTCATGGCGGGCGCTATCGCTTGGCCGGACAAAAGAGCATGACTTTGAAAGAAGGAGGGACACGGCCTGCAGCAGCCGCTGCTAACTCCGCAGCTTTGAAACGAGCCCGCGATCCGAATAAGGTGGCAGGAAGGTTGGTGGCTCACCATGACGGTTATGGCTTCGTAGTCCCGGATGAGCCGATACCCGGCGTCGAAGGCGATCTCTTCATTGGCCGCGATCACCTCGGTGACGCCATGCACGGGGACCGCGTGCTGGCACGAATCGAGCGCCGCCGCGCGGATGGACGCGCCGAGGGACGCGTGGTCGAAATCGTCGAGCGCGAGCATCCGACTGTCGTCGGACTGTTTCGCTACGGCCCACACGGGAACTATGTTCTGCCCTACGACACGCGCATCCTCCACGAGATTCTAATCTTGCCAGGCGACGAACTCACCGGGGAGCTGCGACAGAAACTCGGCGTGGGTTCAACGCCCGCGCCGGCCTCGTCGAGACGCGCGCGCCTGCCGGAACTCGACGGAGCGGTCGTGAACGTGGAAATGACGCGATACCCGAAGGGAGGCCTGGCACCGGCCGGGCGTGTGATCGAAATCCTTGGCCGCTCTGGCGAAATCGGCGTGGACGTCGAAATCATGATTCGCAAGCACCACCTCCCTTACGTATTCCCGGACGAAGCCCTGACGCAGGCGCTCACCATACCGCAGCAGGTCGACGAGCGAGCGCTCGTCGGGCGCCGCGACTTCCGCCAGGTGCCGATCGTTACGATTGACGGCGAAACGGCGCGCGATTTCGACGACGCGGTCTACGTCGACTCCCTGCCCAATGGCGGCTACCAACTGCAGGTGCACATCGCCGACGTGGCCCACTATGTTGGGCGCGATTCCGTGCTCGATCGCGAAGCGCGTCTGCGCGGCACGTCGGTGTATTTTCCGAACCGCGCCGTGCCGATGCTGCCGGAAGAACTTTCAAACGGCATCTGCTCGCTCAATCCGCAGGTCGACCGGTTGGTAATGAGCGTGATCATGGACATGGATGAGAACGGACGGATGGTTCGCGCCGACTTCATGCCGGGCGTGATTCGTTCGGCCGAGCGGATGACCTACACAAACGTCAATCGGCTCCTGGAGGGCGATCCGGAAATCAGCGAGCGCTACCAAACGCTTTCGCAAGGATTTCGCCGCATGAAAGAGCTGGCGCTGCTGCTAAACTCCCGGCGCCACGCGCGCGGCTCCATCGATTTCGACTTACCGGAGCCGGTGATTGAATTCGACTCGGCAGGCCGCATGCAGGGCATCGTCCGCAGCGAGCGCAATATCGCTCACCGGATCATCGAGGAATTCATGCTCGCGGCAAATGAAGCCGTGGCGCATTACCTCGAAGCCCGCGGCGTCGCCTCCCTCCATCGGGTTCACGAAAAGCCAGACCCCAAGAAAGTGCTCGAATTCGAAGGGCTCGCTCGGGCGTTCGGCTACTCGCTCGCTGTCGAGGACCTCACCGAGCGCCGCGTGGCCGTGCGGCACGGCCGTGTGCAAGGTCCGACTAAGGCCAGCGGCGGCCGTGGCCGAATGCGACCTATGAGTGTGACCATGCCGGCTACCGAAGAAGTCGATATCCGACCGCAGCATTACCAGCGCCTCACGGCAAAACTCGCGGGCAGGCCGGAAGAGCGCATTCTTTCCTACCTGATGCTGAGATCGCTCAAGCAAGCTCGGTACGCTCCGGAGTTGCTCGGCCATTTTGCGCTCGCGGCGAAGGAGTATACGCATTTCACATCGCCCATCCGTCGCTATCCTGACCTGATCGTGCACCGCTGCCTGAAATGGGCGCTCGAGAATCCATCGACACCTTCTATCGGCCGCTCGGTGTGGCACACGCGCTCGGGAAAAGAAGCAGCCCCTGTCGCACTCGGGCCGTATCGGAGGGTGGAACTCGATGAGATCGCCACCGAAAGCTCCGAAGCCGAGCGCCGAGCCGATTTCGCCGAACGCGAACTGATGGACTGGAAAACGGCACAGTTCATGGAACAGCATCTCGGCGAGGAATACGACGCGCTCATCATTTCCGTACAGAAATTCGGCTTTTTCGTAGAGCTTACCGAAATCTTTGTGGAGGGGATCGTCGGCATTGATCGCCTGGAGGAGTCCACGGGCCAGCGATGCCACTATCGCGAACGCGATCATGCCATCGTCACAGAGTCGTATCGCGGCACGCGCGGTGTGGTGCCGAAGCGAATCTTCGGCTTAGGCGACCGCGTCCGAGTGCGCGCCGAACGCATCGATCCTTTGCGCCATCGCGTCGAATTTGCGCTGGTCTGAACTTTCGAGAAAACCTGTTCCAGGAGGAATTCATGAAACCAACGGTGGGGTTTATCGGACTCGGGTTGATGGGCAAACCCATGGCGCAGAATCTGCTGCGTGCTGGATATCCTCTCCTCGTGTGGAACCGCACGCCATCGAAGGCAGATGATCTGATTCGCGCAGGAGCCCAGCTCGCCGCTACACCTGACGAAGCCGCCGCGCAGGCCAATGTGCTGATCACGATCGTGAGCGATCCTCCCGCCCTCGAGGAGGTTCTTTGGAGGGCGCACCATACCCTGGAGAGCTTGCGGGCAGGCAGTTTGCTGATCGATTCCAGCACCGTATCACCGGATCTAGCGCGACAGGTGGCGGATAGGTGTGCGAAGCGCGGCGTGGATTTTCTTGACGCTCCGGTCACCGGCGGCACCTGGGGCGCTCAGAAGGGCGAGTTGGTCTTTATGGTGGGAGGCAAGGCCGAAACACTCGAACGCGCCCGGCCGGTGCTTGAAACCATGGGCAAGAGAATCTTCCTACTTGGGCCAAACGGCGCCGGCCAAACGGTGAAGCTCGGCATGAATCTGCTGCTCGCGCTCGAAGTCAACGCCTTCGCGGAAGCGCTTGCGCTCGTCACGACGGCGGGTGTGCCTGCTGAACGCCTGGTCGAAGTGATGCAATCCAGCATGGGCCGCGCGCCGTTGCTTGACGTAAAAGCCCCTCTGATGCTGAAGGGCGAATTTCCAGCCAGCTTTCCTCTGCGCCTCATGCACAAGGATATTCGGCTGGCACTCGAACTCGCCCGGGAACGTGCCGTTCCTCTTCCGACCGGGACGGCCGCGTACGCGACCTACACGAAGGTGAAAGATGCCGCACAGGACGATCCAGATTTTTCTGCAGTGATGCGCTTTTGGAACAAGGCCGCGTCCTAATGGCTCGAGGTCTGTAGCGCTACAGGATGCTGTCATGGGCCGTTTCGCCAAGACCAAGTGTGGTTCTCTGCTGAACCCCATCGAGTAAAAGTGCAACCGGATAAATCCCCCGAACGCTATTGCACAGGTAGATGCCATCGGCGTAAAGAAGATCGTCCAGGGTCAGTATGGCCTCGCACGCTTCCATCTGTTCTCGCAGGACCTGCGCACGGCACGTTCCCGCCAGCAGACCGCAGGAAATGGGTGGCGTTCGCCAGACTCCGTCTTTCACCACGAACACGTTGTGCCTAGCGCCTTCGGTGAGTTCACCTTTTTCATTAAAAAAAAGGGCATCATCACATCCGGCATTTCGAGCTGCAACCCATTCATCGTCGTACAGTTGGCGATTCGTCGTTTTGTGAAAGAGAAAGCGATCGTAGCGGGAAACTGTTTGAGTGGAAATCCGCACGCGGGCGAACCGCTCGTCGACGTACTCTTGATATTGCACTTTGACCGTTCCCTCTTGCGTCAGTGTTATGCGGACCCTTTGGGGTGCGCTCGGCAGCCGTGCGGCCAGATCCTGAAGCGTGCCGCGAACTTTCCATTCGTCAAAGCGGAAATCAAAATATTCCGCCGATCCTTTCATTCGTGCGATGTGATCTTCCAAATGCCGGTATTCGCCGGCCCAGTACATCGTTTCCAGAATCTGGAATTCCGGCTGGCGCTGCGTGAGGAACGCCACCTTCCATTGGCACTCGTCCCACTCGGCGGCTGCCGAAGAACTGTAAGTGATCCCGCCGCCGACTCCCATCGTTCCTGATTGTTCCCGCAGCGTCGCGGTCCGAATCGTCACGTTGAAACACGCGCGATCCGGCGCGAAATAGCCAATGGCTCCCGTATACGCCCCCCGCTCGGACGTTTCCAGCTGAGCGATGTGCTCCATCGCCCGAATCTTGGGTGCACCAGTTACCGACCCCGACGGGAAAAGTGCGCGGACGATGGCCTCGATTCTGCATCCCTCCACAAGCTGTCCCTCGACAGTGGATGTCATTTGCCAGAGAGAGGGATAGCGTTCTACTTCGAAGAGCTTGGGCGTCTTCACCGATCCGATACGGCAGATCCGACCCAAATCGTTTCGCATCAGGTCAACGATCATTACGTTCTCGGCCCGGTTCTTGACGTCCCTACGGAGTGCCTCGGCACCTGCGATGTCGTCTTGGAGTGTTCGCCCGCGGGGTGCCGTCCCTTTCATCGGCCGGACCGTGATGAGCCCCTGTTCGATGCGGAAGAAAAGCTCCGGAGAAAGTGAAACGATTTGCTCATCGCCGGTGTTGAAAAATGCGGCGTAGGGAACGGGATGGCTTCGGAAGAGCGTCGAGAATAATTCCCACGCGCTGCCTCTTATGGCAAAGTGCACGCGCGTTGTGAAATTGATTTGATACACCTCTCCGACCTCAATGAGACGGCGGATGGCGGCAATTTGTCCTGAGTAGTGTTCTCGTGTGATCGCATCCCGAAGATGTTCAATGGCGACATCGCTCGGACTAGGAACGGGAAACGTAGGCACAATTGCGCATTTTTCGTAGAGACCAAAGCAGGCGAGAGGCCCGGAAACCCGCCCGAGCAACGGGTGCAGCCGTGGTTCGAGCGCGTAACCTGCCTCGTACCGAAGTAAGCCAGCCGCTTCTCCGCCACTCCTCACGTGTTCCTCCACGCGGCGGAGCGAATCCGTAAGTGATTCAATCCCTGTGGCGACCAAAAGTTCCAGCGGGTTCTGGTAGAGCCGCCACAAGGATCGGTCGCGTAGTAGGGCAAATCCCGGCTGCCGCGCAGCTTCTGCCATTTGAG
>Ga0187769_10000429_pt1 | contig 23134 bp, 22 predicted proteins | sample 0116_SJ02_MP02_1_FD_133140 | JGI IMG/M metagenome (GOLD analysis project Ga0187769, IMG submission 133140) | Tropical peat soil microbial communities from peatlands in Department of Meta, Colombia - 0116_SJ02_MP02_10_MG | ecosystem: Environmental > Terrestrial > Soil > Wetlands > Peat | place... | reverse complement strand
CTCCTATCACGACGCTGCGCTCGGCATGACCATCGACAACGGCAACCACCTCCTGCTCTCGGGCAACCGTGCGGCGCTCGATTATCTGCGCAGCATCGGCGCCGAGCATCGCCTGGTCGGCCCGCCGGCGGCGGAATTCTCTTTCGTCGATCTGGCGGATGGCGAGCGCTGGACGTTGCGCTTCAACGATGGCCGCATCCCGTTCTGGATTTTCGATCCGGCCCGGCGGGTGCCGGGAACGCGCGCGCTCGACTATGCGCCGATGGCGCGACTGCTCTGGCCGCCCGCCGGCAAGGCGGTCGGCGAGGTCATCGCCTGCGAGGGCACGGTCTACCGGCGACTGGTCGAGCCGCTGCTTCTCGCCGCGCTCAACATCGATCCGCCGCAGGGCTCGGCGCGGCTTGCGGGCGCGGTCATTCGCGAGACGCTCGCCGTTGGCGGGCGCGCCTGCCGGCCGCTGATCGCGCGCGAGGGCCTGGGCTCGACCCTCGTCGAGCCGGCGCTCGCGCTGTTGGCGCAGCGCGGCGCCGAGATCCGCATGGAGCATCAGCTCCGCTCGATGCGCTGCGGCCGCGACCGCGTCGAGACGCTCTATTTCGGCAACGACAGCATCGTGCTCAAGGCCGATGACGCGGTCGTGCTCGCGGTCCCGCCCTACGCCGCGGCGCCGCTCGTCGGCGACGGCGACCTGGCCATGCCGAACGAGTTTCGCGCCATCGTCAACGCGCACTTCCGTATCGATCCGCCGCCGGCGCTGCCGCCGATACTCGGCGTCCTCAATGCGACGGTGGAGTGGATCTTCGCATTTCCCGGCCGCGTTTCGGTCACCATCAGCGCCGGCGACCGCCTCATCGACACGCCGCGCGAAGAGCTGGCGAAGACAATCTGGAGCGAGGTTGCGCGCGTGACTGGCTTGCCCGCGCCACTGCCGCCGTGGCAGATCGTGCGCGAGCGCCGTGCCACATTCGCGGCGACGCCGGCGCAGGACGTGCGGCGTCCCGGCGCCGCAACGCGATGGCGCAATCTCGTTCTCGCCGGCGATTGGACAGACACCGGCCTGCCGGCTACCATCGAAGGCGCGATCCGCTCCGGCAATCGCGCTGCTGAGGTGATCGCGAAGCTATCATGATCGAAGACACGCTCGAACGGCACGGCGAGATTGCGGCGTCCGCGACGGCGGCGCGCCCGCTCGACGACGCGCTCGAACAAAGTATCGCGGCGGCGACGCAGGCGCTGCTCTCGCGCCAGCAGCCCGACGGCCACTGGGTGTTCGAGCTCGAGGCCGACGCCACCATTCCAGCCGAATATGTGCTGCTGCGGCATTATCTCGGCGAGCCGGTCGATGCCGCGCTCGAAGCCAAGATCGCGGTCTACCTGCGCCGCGTCCAGGGCGCCCATGGCGGCTGGCCGCTGTTCCAGGACGGCGACCTCGACGTCAGCGCGACGGTCAAAGCCTATTTTGCGCTGAAGATGATCGGCGATTCCGTCGAAGCCGATCACATGCGCCGCGCGCGCGAGGCGCTCCACGCCCGCGGCGGCGCAGCCCGCGCCAATGTCTTCACCCGGATCATGCTGGCGCTGTTCGGATTCATTCCCTGGCGCGCGGTGCCGGTGATGCCGGTCGAGATCATGCTGCTGCCGAAATGGTTCCCATTCCATCTCGACAAGATCTCGTATTGGAGCCGCACCGTCATCGTTCCGCTCTTGGTGCTGATGGCGAAGAAGCCGAGAGCGCGCAACGCCAAGGCCGTGCGCATTGACGAGCTCTTTCTCGAGCCGCCGCAGAGCATCGGGCCGGCGCCCAAGGCGCCGCAGCAGAAGGCGTTGTGGTTCTGGTTCTTCCGCAGCGTCGACAACCTGTTGCGCGCGGCCGAGCCCTACTTTCCGACGCGCACTCGCCAGCGCGCGATCGACCGCGCCGTCGCCTGGGTCGGCGAGCGGCTCAACGGCGAAGACGGGCTCGGTGCGATCTTTCCGGCGATGGCGAACAGCGTGATGATGTACGCGGTGCTTGGCTATCCGGAAAATCATCCGCAGCGCGCCATCGCCCGCAAATCGATCGAGAAGCTTTTGGCGGTGCACGCGCACGAGGCTTATTGCCAGCCCTGCGTCTCGCCGATTTGGGATACCGGGCTGACCTGTCACGCGCTTCTTGAAGCCGGCGGCGAAAAGGTTACGGCGCAGGTCCAACGCGGCCTCGACTGGCTCGTGCCGAAACAGATCCTTGACGTGCGCGGCGATTGGATCGCGCGGCGCGGCGACCTCAAGCCCGGCGGCTGGGCCTTCCAATATGCCAACCCGCATTATCCGGACGTCGACGACACCGCGGTCGTCGCCATGGCCATGGATCGCCAGCAGAATCTTTCCGGGCGGCAGGATTTCAAATCGAGCATGGCGCGCGCCCGAGAATGGATTTTGGGGATGCAGAGCGAAAACGGCGCCTGGGGAGCGTTCGACGCCGACAACGAATACTACTATCTCAACAACATCCCGTTCGCCGATCACGGCGCGCTGCTCGATCCGCCGACCGAAGATGTCACCGCGCGCTGCCTCTCGATGCTCGCGCAGTTCGGCGAGACCGCGGCCAGCAGCCAGGCAGTCGAGCGCGGCATCGATTATCTCCGCAGCGCGCAACTCCCGGAAGGGAGCTGGTTCGGCCGCTGGGGCATGAACTACATCTACGGCACCTGGTCGGTGCTGTGCGCGCTCAACGCCGTCGGCCTCGATCACGCCGCGCCGGAGTTCCGCAAGGCGGTGGAGTGGCTCGTCGAGATCCAGAACCAGGATGGCGGCTGGGGCGAAGACGGCTCAAGCTACAAGCTCGATTACCACGGCTATGAGCGCGCGCCGTCGACCGCCTCGCAGACGGCGTGGGCACTGCTCGGCCTGATGGCCGCCGGCGAGGTCGATCATCCCGCGGTCGCGCGCGGCGTCGAATATCTCGCCACCGCGCAGGGCGCCGACGGCTTCTGGAACGAGCCGCGCTACACCGCGACCGGCTTCCCGCGCGTGTTCTACCTGCGCTACCACGGCTACTCGAAATTCTTCCCGCTCTGGGCGCTGGCGCGCTACCGCAATCTCAAGCGCGGCAATACGCGCGCGGTGGCGTACGGGATGTAAGCACGTGGATCGCCGTTTCCGTCATGGCCGGACTTGTTCCGGCCATCCACGTCTTTGATTTTTAGCCGGCATTTGCGACATGGATGCCCGCAACAAGCCCGGGCATGACGGTGCTGACAAATCTTGGCCCGCGCTAGGCCGCGCTGGCTGCCGTCTTGGCCGCTTCCTTGGCCGTTTCCTTGGCCGCTTCCTTCGCCGCCTTCTCACGCGCTTCGCCGGCGCGGATTTCCGACAACCGCTGCTGCACCTGGCCATCGAATACGTATTGGGCGGGCCGCTGCTGTGACATGTCGATTTCCGGCGCCATCTCGCCTTCGGTCTTGACGCCCCGCCAGGCGATCATCGCCGCCTGCAGCGGGTGCTTCATCATCGCGTCTGCCGCCGTCGCCTCATAGCCGCAATGCGCCATGCAGTTCGCGCACTTTTCGTAGCGGCCGGTGCCGTAGGAATCCCAGTCGGTCGTTTCCATCAGCTCGGCAAAAGTCTTGGCATAGCCTTCGCCGAGGAGGTAGCAGGGCTTCTGCCAGCCGAAGATGTTGCGCGTCGGCATGCCCCACGGCGTGCAGTGGAATTCCTGATTGCCGGCAAGGAAGTCGAGGAACATGCCTGAATGGGTCAAGTTCCAGTTCTTGCCCTTGCCGAGCGCGAACACGTTGCGGAACAGCTCCTTGGTCTTGCGCCGATTGAGGAAGTGCTCTTGATCGGGCGCCCGCTCATAGGCGTAGCCGGGCGAGATCGAGACGCCGACGCCGAGCTCTTCGGTCAGATCGAGGAACGCGGCGATGTCCTCAGCCGGATGGCCGTCGAAGACCGTGCAGTTGACGTTGACGGCGAAGCCCTTGGCCTTCGCCGCCTTGATGGCGGCGACGGCCTTCTCGAAACCGCCTTCCATGCACACCGATTTGTCGTGATGCGCTTTGAGGCCATCGAGATGCACCGAGAAGAACAGGTAGGGCGACGGCTCGAACAGATGCAGCTTCTTTTCCAGCAGCAGCGCGTTGGTGCACAGCGACACGAATTTCTTGCGCGCCACGATGCCTTTGACGATCTCGCCGATCTCCTTGTGGATCAGCGGCTCGCCGCCGGGGATCGCGACCATGGGCGCGCCGCATTCGTCGACCGCGTGGAGGCATTCCTTGACCGAAAGGCGCTTGTTCAAGATCGCGTCGGGATAGTCGATCTTGCCGCAGCCGAAGCAGGCAAGGTTGCAGCGGAACAGCGGCTCCAGCATCAGCACCAGCGGATAACGCTTACGCCCGGCAAGCCGCTGCCGCATCACGTAAGAGCCGACGGCGACCTTCTGTCGTAGTGATACAGCCACGATCTTTTCCTTCTGTGTCGTTGCGGTTGGCGGCGCGGCGCTGAGTTGCGGTTGGCGGCGCGGCGCTGATCAGACTTTCGCCGTCACCCGGCCGGCGGTGAGGCCTTCGGTCAGCTCGGGCGGCAAGCGGAACTCGATCGTCTCCTGCCGGCCGGTCAGCTCGCTGACCTCGACCGGGCCGAGCCGGCGCAGGCCGTCGATCACGTCCTCGACCAGCACCTCCGGGGCGGACGCACCCGCGGTGATGCCGACGGTATCGGCGCCGTTGAACCAATCCGGCTGCAGCTCGCTGCCGTCAGCGATGAGGTAGCACGGCGTGCCGGCCTCGTTGCCGATCTCGCGCAGCCGATTGGAATTGGAGCTGTTCTTGGCGCCGACCACAAGGATAACGTCGACGAGCTTGGAAAGTTCGCGCACCGCGGTCTGCCGGTTCTGCGTGGCGTAGCAGATGTCGCGGGTTTCCGGTCCGACGATATCGGTAAAGCGGCGATGCAAGGCGGCGATGATGCCGCGGGTGTCGTCGACGCTCAACGTCGTCTGCGTGACATAGGCGACCGGCGTGTCAGCCGGAATCTCGAGCGAATCGACGTCCTTCTCGGTCTGCACCAGCGTCACTGGTTCCGAGATCTGGCCCATCGTGCCCTCGACCTCGGGATGGCCGGCGTGCCCGATCAGGATGAGCTGGCGTCCCTGGCCGACATAGCGTTTGCCCTGATTGTGCACCTTGGTGACCAGCGGGCAGGTTGCGTTGAGCACCGGCAGCTCGCGCGCGGCCGCTTCCTCCTCGACGCTCTTGGCGACGCCATGGGCGCTGAAGATCGTCACCGCGTTGGGCGGAACCTCGGAGAGGTCCTCGACAAAATGCGCGCCTTTGGCCTTGAGGCTCTCGACCACGTGCTTGTTGTGGACGATCTCGTGGCGCACATAGACCGGCGGACCGTATTTTTGCAACGCTCGCTCGACAATCTCGATGGCACGCACGACCCCCGCACAAAATCCGCGAGGCTGGGCGAGTATCACCTTCATCAAGGACCTCCAGGCCGGCACCGGACTGCGGCTTGGCGCCGCAAGAGCTCCCCGGGCGACCCGCCCGCTTTGCTCCCTGTCCAATACTTTGGCGACGACGCCGTGACAACCAACTTGGCCACGACGCCGTTGCAATCAAGCCCCATTCTTAATGGTTGTGCGGCCGGTTAAGACATCGCCCCGGCCGGCACCATTGTGCGGAACCAAGTCCCTTGTCCAGCGCGTTATGCCCTGCAAAAGCCGGCATTTACGATGCATCTGCGCGCCGCAAGCCTCAGATCTCGGCTAGGAAAATATCCACAATTTCACTTTTGCGGCATTTCAGGGCATCTAGTGCCGCTCATGGCCGGGAGATTTCATGACAGATGTGCGCTCGATGGCGCCGCGATGCTGCGTCCAGAAACCGGCGTTGATTTACCCACGCGGCATAGTCCCGGCCCGGCAGGCTCGGCCCAGACCTTCGTGCCTCGGTTTCGCCCTTCTCTTCACGCCTGACAAGCCCGTTTGACCCGCTGACGTTCTATGAAGACGATCACCGCTCTCGTCGTCCGCACAATTCACTTTTGCATACGCCACGCCTGGTGGGTCATCGCCGGGTCGATCATCCTCGCGCTCTTGTCGTCGTGGTATGCCGCCAAACATTTTTCGCTGACGACCGACATCAATCAGCTCCTCTCCACCAACAATCCCTGGCGGCAGCGGGAACTCGTATTCGAGGCGGCCTTTCCGCAATACCAGACGATCATTGCCGTGATCGATGCGCCGACGGTGGAGCTCGCCGATGAGGCCACCGCCGCCCTGGTCGGCCGCCTGTCGCAGCAAAAGGACCTGTTCCGTTCGATCGAGGAGCCGCAAGGCGGTTCGTTCTTCGGCCAGAACGGGCTGTTGTTCGAATCGGCCGAAGCGCTCGCGCCGCAGATGAAGATGCTGACCCAGGCGCAACGCCTGCTGCAGAACCTCACCTCGGACCCGAGCCTCGGCGGCGTGATCCGCGCCCTGCAGTTCGGCCTGATCGGCGTGCAGGGCGGGCAGCTCACGCTCGACCAGATGACGTGGGCGATGACGCTCGCGGCCAACACGCTCGACCAAGTGAACGCAAACCGGCCGGCGAGCTTTTCCTGGCACGAGCTGGCTCAGGGCCAAGAGCCGAAACCGAACGACCTGCGGCGATTCCTGCGCATTCGTGCGGTGCTTGATTTTTCCGCTCTCGAACCTGGCCTCAAGGCGAGCGACGCCATTCGCCACGCCGCCGACGACCTCAACTTCGCCTCGACCTACCAAGCCCGCGTGCGTCTGACCGGCCCGGTCGCGATGGCCGACGAAGAGTTCGCCACCATCAAAGAGAACGCGGTGCTCAACGCCGTCGTGACCATTGCGATCGTGCTGTTCATCCTGTGGCTGGCGCTGCGCTGGTTCCGGATCATCTTTGCGGTGTTTGTCAGCCTGGTCGTCGGCCTGTCGCTTACGGCCGCCGTCGGCATGATGATGGTCGGCTCGCTCAATCTGATCTCGGTCTATTTCGCGGTGCTGTTCGTCGGCCTCGGGGTCGATTTCGGCATTCAGTACAGCGTGCGCTACCGCGCCGAGCGGCACGCGGTCGACGGCCTGCTCGAAGCGCTGCTGCACGCGGGACGGCGCGCCGGCGCGCCGCTGACGCTCGCCGCGCTCGCCACCGCGGCCGGCTTCTTGTCATTCCTGCCGACCGATTACCGCGGATTGTCGGAACTCGGATTGATCGCCGGCGTCGGCATGCTGATCGCCTTCCTTACCAGCATCACACTGCTGCCGGCATTGCTGAGCCGGCTCAAGCCGCGGAGCGAGCCGCACCCATTGGGTTACTCTGCCCTGGCGCCGGTCGATCGCTTCCTCGAGCGTCACCGCATCGCCATTCTCATCATCACCGGGCTCGTCGTCGTCGGCGCCTCACCGCTGCTGCTGCGGCTGCAGTTCGATTTCAATCCGATCCATCTGCGCAGCCCCAAGGTCGAATCGGTCGCGACCTATATGGAGCTCGAGCAAGACCCGGACACCGGCGTCAACGACATCGGCGCAATGGAGCCGTCGCTGGCGGCGGCCGACGAGGTCGCCGCCAAGCTCCGTGCCTTGCCGCAAGTCGCGCGCGTCGTGACGCTGTCGACGTTCATCCCCGATCACCAGGATCAGAAGCTGCCGCTGATCGAGGAGACCGCAAAGACGCTGCACGCCACGCTTTATCCCAGCGAGACCAGCGCGCCGCTGACCGACGCGCAGGATGTCGGCATGCTCAATTCATCCGTCGCCGCGCTCAATCGGCTTGCTGGCGACGGCAGCGGACCGGGCGCCACGGCGGCAAGGCGCCTCGCCGCCGCCATGACCACGCTCGCCAACGCCGATCCGGCGGCGCGCCAGCGCGCCGCAACGGCCTTCGTCCAGCCGCTGCGCACCGCGCTCGATGATTTGCGCAACCTGCTCAAGGCGAGCGAAGTCACGCGCGACAATCTGCCGCGTGATCTGGTCCGGCAATGGGTGACCCCAGACGGCAAGGCGCGCCTCGACATCGCGCCGAGCGGCAATTCCAACGACAATGCCAGGACCGAGGCGTTCGCCCACGCCGTGCAGAACGTCGAGCACAACGCGACCGAGGGGCCGATCTCCATTCTGCAGGCGCGTCGCACGGTCGTGACCGCTTTCTTCGAAGCTGGCGCCTGCGCGCTGCTTTCGATCGCCGTGCTGTTGCTGATCACGCTGCGCCGCATCGGCGACGTGCTGCTCACGCTCATTCCGCTCCTGGTCGCGGGCCTGGTCACGCTCGAGATCTGCGTGGTGATCGGGCTGCCGCTCAACTTCGCCAACATCATCGCGCTGCCGCTCCTCCTCGGCGTCGGCGTCGCTTTCAAGATCTACTACATCATGGCGTGGCGCGAGGGGCAGACCAATTTGCTGGAGTCGGTGCTCACGCGCGCGGTGACCTTCAGCGCCTGCACGACGGCGACGGCGTTCGGCAGCCTCTACTTCTCCAGCCACCCCGGCACGTCGAGCATGGGCAAGCTCCTCGCCATCTCGCTGTTGACGACGATGGCGGCCGCGGCGCTGTTCCAGCCTATCCTGATGGGCAAGCCGCGCGAGACGCACGACCTGACCTAATGCCGGATGGAATTCTCCGGCTTCGGCGCCGCCGGTTTGCGGGTCGGCGCCGCGAGCTTGGGATTGATGGCGGGATCGAGCTCGTTGTAGGCGGAGTCCGGCAGCCGCGTCCAATATTGGTCGCGTCCAAACAGTGAAAAGCCGATATAGCCGCGAACCGTCAGGGTCTGGCCGTCAGGCGACAGCGTCATAATCGCGCTGTAGACGTTGCCGTCGCGCGGATCGAGGATGGTGCCGTCCTCGTACTTCAAGCCCTGCTGCTTCATGCCGCGGACGATCTCGAGCCCGAGCCACGGCTTGTTCTGCCGGTCGTCGCGGCAGCGCGCGCAAGTCACGTTCGGATCCTGGCCCGGCCGCATGAACATTTTGGCGATGATGCCGTCGTAGACGCCGTCGTGATCTCTGATCAGAAACCAGCCGGTCGGCTGCCCGCTCTCCTCATCGGTCGCCTGCCACAGCCCGGAGGCGGTCGGCGGCGTGGCCACCGCGTTCGCGGCGGCGATCGCGGCGAAGGACAGGAGTGCGGCAAGGACGGTCACGAGTTTTGCCCGCATCGTTGTTTCTCCAATGACGCCTGCGCCCCGGCCACGCCTCGATCAGTCAATGAATTTATCCAATAACCGGGCGGATGCTCAAGGCGGGCGCGCAAGGCAGCTTGGCAATGCGGATCGCGGCGGAATCTTGAACTTGGTGTAAGGTCGTGGCGACGCGGCGGCAGGAGCGAGGAGCAACCATGGCGGGCAAGATCATCATCAGCTGCGCAATCACCGGCTCGATCCACACGCCGACGATGTCGGAGGCGCTGCCGATCACGCCCGAGGAGATCGCGACGCAGGCGATCGACGCGGCCGCGGCCGGCGCCGCGATCCTGCATCTGCACGCCCGCGACCCGAAGGACGGTAGACCGTCGCCCGACCCGAAAATCTTCATGCAGTTCCTGCCGCGCATCAAGCAAGGCTGCGACGCGGTGGTCAACATCACCACCGGCGGCGCTGTGACCATGACCGTCGAGCAGCGCATCACCGCGGCGCGCGAATTGTCGCCGGAGATGTGCTCGCTCAACATGGGATCGATGAACTTTGCGCTCTATCCGATGGCGCGGCGCTACAAGACCTGGAAATACGACTGGGAGGAGAGCTATCTCGTCAATTCCGACGCCTACATCTTTCCCAACACGTTTCGCGACATCGAGGCGATCTCAAGGACGCTCGGCGAGGGTCATGGCGTCAAGTTCGAGCACGAATGCTACGACACCGGCCACCTCTATAACCTCGCCCATTGCATCGACCGCGGCCTGTTCAAGCCGCCGGTGTTCGTGCAGCTGATCTTCGGCATTCTCGGCGGCATCGGCGCCGACCTCGACAATCTTCTGTTCATGAAGCGCACCGCTGACCGCCTGTTCGGCGACCAATATCTGTGGTCGGTGCTCGCCGGCGGCCGCCACCAGATGAATTTCTGCACCACTGCGGCGATGATGGGCGGCAATGTGCGGGTCGGTCTCGAAGACTCGCTCTATATCGGGCCGGGCAAGCTCGCCAAGAGCAACGCCGAGCAGGTGGCGAAGATCCGCCGCATCGTCGAAGAGCTCGGCTACGAAGTAGCGACGCCGAGCGAGGCGCGCGCCGCGCTCGGCCTCAAAGGCGCCGATCGGGTGAAATTCTGATCGCGCGTCACCCCGGGCACTGAATCCCGCTGCAGAACATCGTATAGTTCCCGGCGATCTCCGTCCCCGCGGTCTCCAGCGCTTCGTCGGAGATTTCGTGGGTCAGAATCTCTTGTTCAGTCTCGAGACCGATAGTGGTGCCATTCATAGCATTGATCCTTTCGCGCAACCGATGTGGCGATGAGTGCCCTCAAATAAGGGAGTTAATCTTTCGAAGACGTGGCCGAGGAATTAAACTTTGCTCACGTCCGCGCCCGCTCGTCGCAGCGTCAATTCCTGCGAGAACGGCGATGCAGCAACGCCGGCACAATGTGCGAGGATCAAATGGTGGGCGGTACAGGATTTGAACCTGTGACCCCATCCATGTCAAGGATGTGCTCTCCCACTGAGCTAACCGCCCGGTCGAGCCGGATGTAGCGTTGCCACCGCGGCTGGGTCAAGCCCGGCCGCGGGCGTTGAGCGGAGGGCATCGGCGTCGCCCGCTTCGCGGCGACGCGCAACAATCGGCAAGAACTCGCCGGCCAGGCGATCACATGCCTTCGGCTTTCTTGCGCTTGTTGCACTCGCTCCAATATTGCGGCCACTTCTGTCCAGCCGGGATGTGTCCGGCCGCTTTCGCTTCCTTCCACTCGGCGCCGCAAGCGCGCTCGCGCGCGATCATCGCCGCACGGCCGCCGGATACCGGCTTCTTCTCCTCGGCCGCGGCCGGCTTCTCCGCCGGAGGCGGCGGCGCCGCCGCCGGGGGAGCGCCCTCGGACATGCACTGCTTGCTGAAGTCGCGATATTTCATGCCGTTGGTCTGGTTCGCCGCTTTCATCTCCTGCCACTGGGCGGCGCACTCTTTCATGGTCTTGGCGTCCGCCGGGACCGAGATGGCGACGACGGCGGCGAGACCGAGTCCCGACGCAAGCAAAAGCTGAAGTTTCATGGCGGCAATTCTCCTGTGCAAAGGACTAAAGTTGCGACGCCCCGCGCGGAGCGCCTCGGTTTGCGAAGCTCAGCCGGCAGTCGCGTCCGACAGGCACTTCTTGGTGAAGCTCGTCTCCGCCGCGCCGTGCAGATTCTGCGCTGCGGCCTGATCTTTGCAGCACTTGGTCGCAAAGCTCTTCAATGCGGCGCCGTGGAGATTCTTCCCGGTCGCCTGGATCTTGCAGCTGTCGTCAGCGATCGCGGCGCTGGCGAGGAGGCAGAACGAGGCAGCAATGATTGCGATGGTCTTCATTTTTCTCTCCCTATTTTGGCCTTGTCACGTCGAAAGCCGATCTTCGCCACTTTAGGACGGCTTCAGGATCCCGTTCGGCGACGCCTTGTCGACGATCTCCGGCAGATACTGGGCCATCAGCTTGAGCGTCTCGTCGACCGGCAGCCCGAGATGGCGGGCGAATTCCTGCACCTGCGCGTTGCCGAGAACCGCCTTCAGCTGGTCGGCGGTGATCGGCATGTTGGCGCCGTTGCCAAGCCACGACTTGACCTGCGGGCCGAGGCCGCCCTTTTCCAGCGCCGCCACCAGCCCGTTGAGGTCGTGGTATTGGGTCTGCGCCAGTACCGTGTTGATAACGCCCGGCAGCGCCGAAGCCTCGACCTGACCGAGAGCGCCTTTGAGGCTGTCCAGCAATCCCATGATTTTCCCCGCTCAATGATGGCCTGCGCTAAGCGGAAGTCATGTCAAATCGGCGGCCCTGAGCCTACTCGAACTCGGCGAGGCGTGCCAGTGGCGGCAATCGATCCCGCGCCATTGCCCCTCATTTTCGCAGTTCGTCGGGGACCTTGCCGCCGTTCTCCGCCAGCTTCTGCATGACCTGCTTGTGCAGCCAGACATTCATCGCCGCGCTGTCATTGGTGTTGCCGGTGTAATGGAGCTCGCCGGCGAGCTCTTTGCGTGCCGCGAGGCTGCTGTCGAGATTGAGGAGCTTCATCAGGTCGACGATCGAGTGGCGCCAGTCGAGCTTCTCCTTGCTCTTCGCCGCCAGCTTGGTGAGGACGTCGGCGACGTCCACCTGGCTCACCGGCTTTCCTGCCGGCGACCCCGGTGCGGACGACGGCGCAGCCGGCGCGGCTCGCGCCGACGGCGCTCCGGAGCTTGATGGCGTGCCGACCGGCGCGGCGGGAGCGGCGGGGGCGGGGGCGGCCCCGGCGTGGCGGAATATCGTCGAGATGATCGTTCCAAGGATGCTCATCGAAACCTCCCGCGATGTGTTTTCGTGGCCGCGCACCATGCACCGGCGTTCGCGCAATAATGTGACAATGTAGGCGAGCGGACAACCGGGAGGGGTTTGACAATCGAGGCAGCGCGTTAAGGCCGCGCGCGAGACCGCGGACTAGGCGCTCGTCCTTGGCGTGAACAGGCCGAGCGCCGCGATCGCCGCGATGGCGAGCGAGATGAGAACGTTGTAGCCGGCGAGCGACAGGCCGAGAAAGCGCCACGCCGCTTCATCGCAGCGCACCACGTCGATCGAGCGCAACTGGTCGAGGAGCGGCCCTTTTGTCGTAAAATCGGTCATCGGGCCCGAGCATTCGGTCGGCCCCGGCCACCAGCGCCATTCGACGCCGGAATGGTAGGCGCCAAGCGCTGCGCTGCACAGCGCGACGACGATGATCGCGAGGAAGCCGACGGCGACGAGCTGCCGCGGCGCGCGCACCAGCGCCGCGATCGCGAGCAGCAGCGAGAGCGGGATCACGACGTGGTAGGGCAGGCGCTCCTCGAGGCAGAGCGGACAGGGCGGCAGCTTGAGCACGTATTGGAAAAACCAGGCGCCGAGGAGCGTTGCGGCGGCGAGCGCGAAAACCGCGAGCGCCGCCGCCGCCGGCCGCTCGCGGTGAAGGAGCTCGCTCAGGGTCGTTTTCATACCGGCCTCGTTGCCGCCCGCGCGGCAGGCCAGCAATTTGCCGATCCTCAGCGTCGATGCAAGGGCGCCGTGCCACCTGCGGCGCGGCCGCGGGGTTTTGATTTTGTTTTGCCGGGCGTTGCCGCGCGGGCTATAGCTAGGACCTAAGCCCGTGTGGCGGAACTGGTAGACGCGCACGACTCAAAATCGTGTTCCGCAAGGAGTGGGGGTTCGATTCCCTCCACGGGCACCAACAGGCTGGATCAATATTACGCGGCGCATCCGACCTGGGAGAAATGCAACTCGATCGTTTTTAGTCCAGTTATTTTTTGCAGTCGTATTCTTTGGTCGTGCAGACGTATTTCTTGGTCATGCAGTCGCCCGCGCAGTAAGTCCTCCCATCGGTGCCGTTGGTCCATCCTGTGGCTGCGGCCTCGAGCGCTTCGTCGGAGATTTGGTCGGTGAAGATATCTTCGTCCGCCTGTTTGAGATTGGTAGACTGGGTCATGACGGGGCAACCCCATAAGTTGTATTGTCAAATTATTCCCAGATTAAGACACGTCGAGCAATAGCGCAGCGCCGCACAGGAAGAGAAAAGCCAGCTGAGAATATTTGGCAAACGCGCACTCGGGTTGCATCATTGCCTTAGAGGTTCAGTCGCGGTGTTGCACGCCGATCAGGCGCGAAATCGGAAATTTGGGTCGCGCTGCCAGCGCTAACGCGTCTTGATTGCAGCGTCAGGAAAGTAGCCGGATCGAGGATCGCCTAAATCAGAGGGTACCGCCGCGGGCGGTCAATCGCATGCCGGTTTCGCGTCGCGCGACCCAGGCTGCGCGCCGCGATCACGGATCGAGCTCGGTATCCCAATAGAGATAATCGAGCCAGCTTTCATGCAGGTAGTTGGGCGGAAACAGGCGGCCGTTGCGATGCAGGTGCTGCACCGTCGGCTGGAACGGCCGCTGCGACGGCCACATCTTCGATTCTTCCGGCGTCAAATTGCCCTTGCGCAGGTTGCAGGGCGAACAGGCCGCGACAACGTTGACCCAGGTCGTGTGCCCGCCGCGCGAGCGCGGCAACAGATGATCGAAGGTCAGGTCGTCGCGCGTGCCGCAATACTGGCACGAGAAACGATCGCGTAGGAAGACGTTGAAGCGCGTGAAGGCCGGATGCGTCGATGGCTTGACGAAGGTCTTGAGCGACACCACGCTCGGCAACTTCATCTCCAGGCTCGGGCTGCGCACGGCGCGGTCGTAGTTGGCGATGATGTTCACCCGTTCCAGAAACACCGCTTTGATCGCGTCCTGCCACGACCACAGCGACAGCGGGTAGTAGCTCAGCGGCCGGAAATCCGCGTTGAGGACGAGCGCGGGCCACCCGGACGGCGATACATGGGCGTTCAAGACCGACGCTCCTTACCTCGACTCACAGCCGCGCTGCGGCGCTTGGGCCGTAGTTTATAGGCAGACGTGACAGGATTGTGAAGCCCGGTCCGCGGGTTACGGGCTTTCGGCAATGCCGGTACGCAATAGAGTGGGCCGCGCGCCGGACCGTCGGGAACCTTCGCGCGCCCGGCGCATCTAATGTCGAACCTGAGTGATTGAGGCCGAACATCGAGGCCGGACATGGCGAAACAACAGGTCAAGGCGCCTTTGGCCGCCGAAGACGCGCTTCTCGCGCGCGCCCGGCACCGCGAAGAGGCGGCAATCAGGACGATTATCCGCGACAATAACCGGCGGCTCTTTCGCCTCGCTCGCTCGATTGTGAAGGACGACAGCGAGGCCGAGGATGTGGTCCAGGAGGGTTATGTGCGCGCCTTCACCAAGCTTGCCGAGTTTCGCGGCGAATCCAGCCTCGGCACTTGGCTCACGCGAATTGTCATCAACGAAGCGCTTGGCCGCCTGCGCCGCCGACGAACGACGGTCGATTGGGAGAGCGTCGAGGCAAACTCTGCTGCCAACGCGCAGATCATTCCGTTCCCCGCTTCGCAAGGCGATCCCGAACGCACCATGGCGCAACGTGAAATCCACCACATTCTCGAGCGCGCGATCGACGCGCTGCCGGAGCCGTTCCGCGTCGTCCTGGTCGCGCGGTTGGTCGAGGAAATGAGCGTCGAGGAGACTGCCGCGCTCCTTGAGCTGCGACCGCAGACGGTCAAGACGCGACTGCATCGCGCGCGACGGCTGTTGTGTGCCGACCTCGAGCGGCAAGTCGGGCCGATGCTGACCGATGTCTTCCCGTTTGACGGCGCGCGCTGCGAACGCATGGCCGACACCGTGATCGCGCGGCTCGCCCTCGGCGGATAATTCCCCGGAACCTTTGCATCGCTGCCGCATCCAATCGCATGCAACGGCAAGCCACGTGCGGCCGCAACAGGGAGATTCGCCATGATGCTCATCCGAATGACCGGTGCGCTCGCGGCTTTGCTGCTCGCCTCCGGCGTGGCCTTCGCGCAAGGCAAGCCGACCGATCCGCAGATCGCGCACATCGCCTATACTGCCGGGCAGATCGATATCGAGGCCGCGCAGCAGGCGTTGCAGAAGAGTCAGAACAAGGACGTGCGCGCCTTCGCCACCAACATGGAAACTGATCACAAGGCGGTGAACGACAAGGCGCTGGCGCTGGTGAAGAAGCTCAACGTCACGCCGGAAGACAACGACACCAGCAAGGCGCTGACTAAGCAGGCGGCCGACAAGCGAGCCGAGCTTGCCAAATTGAGCGGCGCGGCCTTCGACAAGGCCTACATCGACAACGAAGTCGCCTACCATAAGACGGTCGACAGCGCGCTGGAGAACACGCTCATTCCGTCGGCCAGCAATGCGGAGCTCAAGGACTTGCTCAAGACCGGGCTGAAGATCTTTCAAGGCCACGAGCAGCACGCCGAACACGTCGCGGCCGAATTCAAATAAAGCCGCAATGCGCCGCCAAATCACACGCTGGGCGCTCGGCGCGGTCGTTCTCGCCGCAACAGCGGGAGCGTCGCGCGCCGAGATCGTTCAGGTCAAAATCGAAAAGCTCGCCTTCACGCCGCAGCAGGTTTCCGCCCATGTCGGCGACACGATTGAATGGGTCAACGGCGATTTCATCGCCCACACCGCGTCGGCGCGCGACGGTTCCTGGGACGTGATGATTCCCGCGAACGGCACGGGGAGTTTGGTGCTCAAGACTGCGGGAACCTTCGACTATTACTGCAAGCTGCATCCGAACATGACCGGCAGCATCTCGGTCGCCAAATGACGCGCCAGTCCGCGGCCGCGTCAGCCGCGGCTTGAAAATCGCCGCGCCAGGAATTCGCCGCCATGGCGCAGCCCTTCGCCGTCGATGCCGTGGCCGACGCCGGTGGAGAGGTGCCATTCGACCGGCACGCCGATCGCCGCGAGCCCCTGCGTCGCCTGAAACAGGGCCTGCGGCGGAATGAGGTCGTCCTGGTCGCCGTGAACGAGGAGCACCGGCGGCCGTGATTTGATCTCGGCGGCAAAGGTTTCGACGTTGTTGTCCGGCGGCAGCACCAACAGGCCCGAATAGCCGACGATTGCCGCCGGCGATTGGGCGCGGCGCAGGCCGACATGGAGCGCCATCATCGTGCCCTGGCTGAAGCCAACCAGCGCGAGCGCCGTCGCCGGCAGCTGGTGGCGGGCAAGCTCGGCGTCGAGAAAACGCGTGAGGCCGGGCGCCGCGTTGTTGACGCCGCGCCAGCGCTCGTTCGGATCGCGGAAGGTCAGGCCGAACCATTGCCGGCCGCTCGGCGCGCCGGCGCACGGCTCCGGCGCATGCGGCGAGGCGAACGCGGCCTGCGGCAGATATTGCTGCCAGGCGCGGCCGATCTCGATGAGATCGTTGCCGTCCGCGCCATAGCCGTGCAGGAACACCACGAGCTGCCGGGCGGCGCCGGAGCGCGGCGCGAGCCGCGGACCATCGAGCTCAGCGGCCATTGGCGCCTCGCGTCGGTGCAACCGGCGCGCCCTCGCGCCCCTTGATGGCGCGATAATAGGTCCACAGGATCCGCGCCGCCACCGAGCGCCACGGCCGCCACGCCTCAGCCAATGCCTGCATCTCCTTCGCCGTCGGCCGCGCTGGGAGCGCGAAGGCGAGCTTGGCGGCTTCCTGCAGGGCGAGGTCGCCCGCGGGCCAGGCGTCGGCATGACCGAGACAGGCGAGGAGATAAATGTCGGCGGTCCACGGGCCGATGCCGTGAAGCGCGGTGAGTTTCGCGTGCGCGGTGTCGGCGGGAAGCTCGGCGAGCGTGGCGAGCTCGATCTCGCCGCGATCGATGGCGCGGGCGATCGCCTTGAGCGCGCGGATCTTGGCGCCGGAAAGGCCGAGCCGGGCGAGCCGCGCCGGCCGCGCGCGCAGGATCGCCTTCGGCTCGAACGGATCGAATGCGGCGGCAAGCCGTGCCCAGATTGCGCCGGCGCTCGCGGTCGAGAGTTGCTGCGATACGATGGTCGCGGCGAGCCCGGCAAAGCCGTCGGTCCGCCGCCGCAGCGGCGGCCGCCCTGCCGCGGCCAAGATTGCGTTGAACCGTTGATCGGCCGCTCGCAATGCCGAGAGGCCGGCCTCGAGATCAGCCTCGCTGTGGATGTGGGACTGCATGCTGCGTGGCTCGGTGTTTCCGGGTTGCGGCGCTGCCGACCGTCGACCGTCAGATCATCAGGGTGATGTGATGGATTGACGGTAAGGCCTCGGTCAACCCGGAAAGTAACGAGAAGCGTACCGCCGATGTATACCCGCGTTCTCCGTTTTGCGCCGAGCCCGAACGGGTATCTGCACCTCGGCCATGCCTTTTCCGCATTGCTCAACCACGACATGGCGCGCGAAGAGGGCGGGCGGCTCTTGTTGCGCATCGAGGACATCGACACCACGCGCTGCCGGCCGGAATACGAGGCGGCGATCTACGAGGACCTCGACTGGCTCGGCGTGTCCTGGCAGCTGCCGGTGCGCCGCCAGAGCGAGCATTTCGACGACTACAAGGCGGCGCTCGCCAAGCTCGAAGCGCAGCGCCTCGTCTATCCGAGCTTCGAGAGCCGCAAGGAGATCGCCACGCTCGTCGCCGAGCGCGACCGCCGCGGGTCCTGGCCGCGCGATCCCGACGGCGTTCCGCTTTATCCCGGACGCGCGCGCAAGCTTTCGCTCCTCGAGCGCAGGCGCCGCGTTGCCGCCGGCGAGCCATACGCGCTGCGGCTGGCGCTCGATGCCGCGGCCGCGCGCGCCGGCGCGCTGACCTGGACCGAGACCGGCATCGGACCGCAAGGGCAAACCGGGCTCGTCGCCGTGGTGCCGCAGATGTGGGGCGATGTGGTGCTCGCGCGCAAGGAGCTGCCGACGAGCTATCACCTGGCCGCCACGCTCGACGACGCGTTCCAGGGCGTCAACGAGGTCGTGCGCGGCGTCGACCTGTTCTGGGCGACCAGCATCCACCGCCTGCTGCAGGTGCTGTTCGGCCTGCCGGAGCCGACCTATCACCACCACCGCCTCATCCTCGACGCCGAGGGCCGCAAGCTTTCCAAGTCGACCAAGGCGACGAGCCTGCGCGAATTGCGCGCCGCGGGCCTCGCGCCGCTCGACATCAGGCGCCTGGTCGGACTCGGCCGCTGAATTTGTTTTGTTCGGCCCGCCACCGTGGCATGCTCGCTCGCGGTAGCTTGAGGGGGCTGCCATGTCGCGACTGCAATCAGCGCGAGTGAAGTCAAGACGCAAGCCGGCAAAACCGGCGCGCCGCCGCGCGCCCGGCCGCAAGCCGGCGGCCGGCGACAGCGAAGCGGCGCTTGCGGCGTTCGCCCACGATATCCGCACCGCGCTCACCGGCATCCTGGCGCTCGGCGAGCTCCTCGCCAGCTCCGATCTCGACGAGCGCGAGCGGCGCTGGGCCGCCAGCATCAAAGGCAGCGCCGAGCATCTCGCCGCGCTCACCACGCTCGTCATCGACGCCGCCAGGGCCGATGCCGGCGCGATCACGCTTAAGCGCGAGGCGTTCTCGCCGCGCCGCCTGTTCGAGGCGCTGGCGCAATCGCTTGCCGCGCGGGCGCAGATCAAGGGCCTCGCCGCCGAAAGCGCGATCGCCGACGACCTGCCGGCGCTTCTCGTCGGCGATCCGGTGCGGCTGCGCGCCGCGCTCGAGAACCTGATCGACAATGCGGTGAAGTTCACCGCGCGCGGCACCGTCAAGCTCGAAGCGTCCGCGAAGAAACGCGGCGCGCGCGGCGCTGTCGCGCTCAGCGTCATCGTCACCGACAGCGGCATCGGCCTCTCCGCGAGCGAGATCAAGCTTCTGTTCCGTCCGTTCGCGCAGGCGAGCGCCGAGATCGCGCGCCGCTATGGCGGCGCCGGCCTCGGCCTCGTCGTCGTCAAGCGCCTCGCCGAACTGATGGGCGGCGATCTTGCCGTCACCAGCTCGCCCGGCCGCGGCTCGCGCTTTGCCTTCACCGCGCTCCTTCCGATTGCGGCCGAAGCAGCAGGCGAAGCCAAGCAAAGCGCGCAGCCGAACGCCGCGCCGGTAAAGTCGCTCAACGTCCTGTGCGCCGAGGACAACCCCTATGGCCGCGTCATCCTCAACACCATCCTCACCGAGCTCGGCCACCGCGCCGATTTCGTCGGCTCGGGCGAGGAGGCGGTCGAGGCGGTCAAGCGCGGCTACGACGTCGTGCTCATGGACGTGACGCTCGCCGGCGTCGACGGCCTCGAAGCTGCGCGGCGGATCCGCGCGCTGTCCGGCCGCGCCGGGAGGACGCCGATCATCGGCCTCTCCGGCCGCAGCCAACCAGGCGACGAGGCCGCTGCGCGCGCCGCCGGCATGGCGTTTTATCTCGGCAAGCCGGTCGCCCCGAGCGCGCTCGCCGCCGCGCTCGCGGCGGTTACTGCGGCATCATCCTGAGTCATTCCGCACATCGTCATTCCGAGCGCAGCGAAGCAATCCAGCGCGGCCGCAAAGCTACTGGATTGCTTCGTCGCGGAGCCTGTCATCGGGCCGGCCACTTCGGGCCGGACCCGTTGGCTCCTCGCAATGACGCGTTGTTGTGGCTCACTCCGCGTCCGCCGCACCCTCCACGATCCGTACTAGGTCGCTCATGATGCGGTTCAATTCGAAATCCTTCGGCGTATAGACCTCGGCGACGCCGGCGTCCTTGAGCGCGCTCGCGTCCTCCTTCGGGATGATGCCGCCGACCACGACCGGCACGTCGCTGATGCCGGCTTCCTTCATCCGCGACATCACGTCGTGGACGAGCGGCAGGTGCGAGCCGGAGAGGATCGAGAGCCCGACGACGTGCACTTTCTTCTCCGCCGCCGCGGCGGCGATCGCTTCTGCCGTCAGGCGGATGCCGTCATAGACCACGTCCATGCCGGCGTCGCGGGCGCGCGCTGCGATCTGCTCGGCGCCGTTCGAATGGCCGTCGAGGCCGGGCTTGCCGACCAAAAATTTCAGGCGCCGGCCGAGCTTCTTCGACACCCGCTCGACCTCGGCGCGGATGCCGTCGAGGCCCTCGGCGTCGTTGCGCATCGCGGTGCCGACGCCGGTCGGGGCGCGGTATTCGCCGAACGCTGAGCGCAACGCAAAGCCCCATTCGCCGGTGGTGACGCCGGCCTTGGCGCAGGCGATCGAGGCCGGCATGATGTTGGCGCCGCTTTTTGCCGCCTTGCGTAATTGATCGAGCGCGGCGGCAACGGCCTTGTCGTCGCGCGCGGCCCGCCAGGCGGCAAGCCGCGCGACCTGGTCGGCCTCGGCCTCCGCCGAAACGGTGACCACCATGTCGGCGGCGTCGGCGAGCGGCGAGGCCTCGGTCTCGGTGAAGCGGTTGACGCCGACCACGACCTGCTCGCCGCGCTCGATCGCCTCGACGCGGCGGGAATTCGATTCGACCAATTGCTGTTTGAGATAGCCGGACTCCACCGCCTTCACGGTGCCGCCCATCTTCTCGATCTGCGCCAGTTCTTCTTTCGCGGCGTCTTTCAGCTCGGCGACCTTGGCGGCGATCGCCGGCGAGCCGTCGAAGATGTCGCCATATTCGAGGAGGTCGGTCTCGTAGGCGAGGATCTGCTGCATGCGGAGCGACCATTGCTGATCGAACGGGCGCGGCAGCCCGAGCGCCTCGTTCCAGGCCGGCAGCTGCACCGCGCGCGCCCGCGCGCCTTTCGACAGCGTCACCGCCAGCATCTCGAGGAGAATGCGGCTGACATTATTCTCCGGCTGCTGCTCGGTGAGCCCCAGCGAGTTGACCTGGACGCCGTAGCGGAACAGCCGGTGCTTGGCATCGGTGACGCCATAGCGCGCGCGCGTGATCTCGTCCCACAGCGCGGCGAAGGCGCGCATCTTGCAGACTTCGGTGATGAAGCGCAGCCCCGCATTGACGAAGAACGAGATCCGCCCGACCACCTCGCCGAACTCCTCCGCCGCGCACTCGCCCGAGGTTTTGACCGCGTCGAGGACGCCGATTGCGGTCGCGAGCGCGAAGGCGAGCTCCTGCACCGGCGTCGCGCCCGCTTCCTGCAGATGATAGGAGCAGACATTCATCGGATTCCATTTCGGCATCTCCTTGGTCGTGAACAGGATCACGTCCTTGGTGAGCCGCATCGACGGCGCCGGGGGAAAAACGTAAGTGCCGCGCGAGAGATATTCCTTGATGATGTCGTTCTGCGTGGTGCCGGTGAGTTTTTGCCGCGGTACGCCTTGCTCGTCGGCGAGCGCGACATAAAGCGCGAGCAGCCACGCCGCGGTGGCGTTGATCGTCATCGAGGTGTTCATCTCGCCGAGCGGGATGCCGGCGAACAGCGCGCGCATGTCGCCGAGATGCGAGATCGGCACGCCGACCTTGCCGACCTCGCCCTTCGCCTGCGGATGGTCGCAGTCGTAGCCGGTCTGGGTCGGCAGATCGAAGGCGACCGAGAGGCCGGTCTGGCCCTTCCCTAGATTCTTGCGGTAGAGCGCGTTCGAGTCCGAAGCGGTGGAGTGCCCGGCATAGGTGCGGAAGATCCAAGGTTTGTCGCGCAAAGGCTTGTCGCGCGAAGGTTTGTCGCGCGCGGGCTGCTCCGACGCCGGCTGATCGCGCGCCGCGCGTTCGGGCTTTGGCTTCTCGCGTTTCGGCTGCTCTAGCATCGGGGCTCTAGCATCGGGTCTCTCGCGTCGGGCTTTGGTCTAACCCATCAGCTCTTTAATCTAATATGTCTCGGGCCAGTGTGGCGTCTAATTTATTGCAACGCAACATGAGCGATCCTGCCACGCGAAGCGGGGAAGGGTGGCGCCCCCTCTGCCGGCGAGTTTGCGACTCCCTCTCCCCGGAGGGGAGAGGGGTGGGGTGAGGGGGCTCGGGCGTCCGAGAAAAATTTCACCGCCCGAACCCCCTCACCCTCGCTTCGCTCGTGCTCGCTCGACCTCTCCCCTCCGGGGAGAGGTGAAAATGCGAAATCGCTCTCGCGGCGCTGCTGCGTCCGAGTTTGCAAAGCCCGTAGCCCGGATTGAGCCAACGGGTCCGGCCCGAAGTGGCCGGCCCGATGACAGGCTCAGCGAAATCCGGGAACGACCAAGAAGCTGCAATGCCGAACCCGGATTTCACTTCGTTCAATCCGGGCTACAAAGATGCAATCAAAGGGAGGCGAAGCGCCGAAAGGCGCATGAATATAAATATATAATATGAGACACGAGCGATCAAATTCATGCCAGGAAGACTATAGGTAGCACCATCACCTACGAGAGCGGTACAGATACGAACCAGGTAGGCTCGCAATGCTTATGCGGTGTTGGACCCCGCGCTGAGGATTCCCGCTGACGCCAGCGTTTCCATAAGATCAAGAGACGCAGCGCTGCTCGGCACATTCACTCAGGAGGCGTCAAGGAACGCGGCGATTTCGGCTTGAGACACGAAACAGACTGCTGCGATGTCCGGCCTAAGTCCGTTATTGGAGGCAAAGCGGACGTGAGGCCGACCTCGGCATTTGTCCGTTCATGACCCAAAGGAGACACGGCACCGCTTTCCGTCTAGTGCTTAAGCACATGAGCGATGGCGGCCGGTGGATACGACGCTCAACCGAACGTCGTAAGGGGAATGGCAGTCCGCCGCCGCAAAGTGT